>Ga0116188_1002087_pt1 | contig 16178 bp, 21 predicted proteins | sample AD_JPNTR2_MetaG_FD_89807 | JGI IMG/M metagenome (GOLD analysis project Ga0116188, IMG submission 89807) | Active sludge microbial communities of municipal wastewater-treating anaerobic digesters from Japan - AD_JPNTR2_MetaG | ecosystem: Engineered > Bioreactor > Anaerobic > Digestate | place...
GACTTTTCCCAATCAAGGACACACAAAATGGACATGCCAGACAATCCAATCTTCAATACAAGCCCAGCGCCGCGCTCGCCCTCTACAAATCCAGTTTCGAGGGAGACGAGGCGGATAGTGGGCACGATTGGCCTGCGCTACCCGCCAGCATCGGGCATTGACCCGCAACAGCACGCTTCACAGCTGGCCTTGCTGGCGTCGGACGTTGCCCATGTCCCACCCGAATTTCTGGAACGCGCCGCGAAGGAATGGGCCGCTAAAAGCCCCTATATGCCCAAGGCATCCGAACTGATTGGGCTGGCGCAAGCCTATGTTGGTCGCACAACCGGGCCGCGTGGTGGATACGGCTCGCAAGAGTATCTCGACAGGGCAAACCAGAATTGCAGCCGCGTCGATCTGGAATGGTATTACGACCTCGGAGGCAATATGCAGCTTCGGCAGCGTGAAGGGTATAAATCGACGGAAAGCGAATACGCCCCGCCGCTCACCGATGCGGAGATCAGGAAAATGCCCGACTGGATTATCAAAATGGGCGTCACGATTGGCGAACTCGATGCCGATTATTGTGCAAGGATTCGTTCCGCATGACCAACACACCAGCCAGGCCAGAGACAATGCGGTCTTGCGTCTCGTTGATCACCGCAGCTCTTGGGGAAGGGAAATAATGGCGAGGAAGGCAACATGAGGCTGCAACGGGGAGCGCTTGACGCAACGCCTGAGCGTCTATCCAAAGGCGATGTCGTCATGGTGACCAATCCGGCCTTGCTCGACAGCGAGCAGCGCCCAGGATCGGTCCGCCGCGTCACCACATCAACAGTTGAGCGATGGAAGCGAGCAGCCCTTCTAGACGAACGCCAGATGGTCGCCATAAACCACTGCCAGACGCTCTGGAACCGTATTGGAGGGGGAAGGGGACTCACAACCGATCTTGACCGCGTAGCGGGCTTACAGGGCGGCATGGGGTATGCGCAGCAGGAAGCCTTTGCGATGATAACCGATTACGAGCGGCGGTTGCCGCGCGACTATTGGCAGGTCTTTGAGCAAGTTTGCCGCTGGGACGAACCCGGAGGCGTGGCCGGTTCGCGTTGGGCAAGCGACAATGGACGCGCCAGTCAGTCGGCGCTGGTGTGCGTCCGCTTCATTGCCGACCTGATTTGTTTGTGGAATGGATATTGACGCTTAAACGATAATAGGGCAAGTAAGCCAAATTGGAAAAGGTGCGGCTTCGATTTTCAAGACAGTCGATATAAAGCGCAAAGCGGACCGGGGCCAATATTCTGGCCACATCCATTATTCTACGCCGCAAACAATTTTCGACTGGTCTGCCAGCTTTGAGAATATAACCGCAGCTTGCCGTGAGCCGGAAGCAATAGCGAGGGCGGCTGGCCTTGCGCAGACTATAAACGATGGCGCCGGGGCTGGTGAACGCGTTGAAAACTGCCTTTATGTCATCGGTGTAGATGGTTTGCCGGTGTCGAAAGTTGGGATCAGCGCCGAGCCTGTCGCGCGGTTTGACCAATTGCAGGCAACCAATTGGAGCGAACTTTATCTTTTCGGCGTCATTTGGTTCCCATCGAAGGGGGCTGGCAAGGCCGAGACTGCTGTTTTGCGTGCGGCGAAAGAGATGGAATGTCATCTTCGCGGCGAATGGCTATCACTTGATGCAAATGAGACATTTGAATTAGCGCTCAAGGCATGCAGATTTTTAAATCTGTCAGCTTGTGACGCAAAAACATGGGTATCAAACTGGCGCTCCCGAATTGAGGGGACAGGCAGGGCGATGTCCAATCCATTAGAACGAAGAACCGGCAGGGCGCTCTACCCAGCCGCATAAGAGTAAAGTAATCGAATTGCGCCCAGCCCGGAAACGTGTCGGGCGATTTTCATTTCGCGGATAAGCGCACGGGTTGCGTCGCTCGCCTTCCAAGCGTTGCTGAGTAGAGTTCGAATCTCTCTATCCGCTCCATTTTATCGCGGCTGGGTTGCCCCTCATCCGCGCTCCCGCCCCGATCTCACCGCACAACATCACGTCAGACGCTGGCTTAAGTGTCGGGGGAATTGCGGGCGGGTAAATTCTAGGAGATTGCCATGGCGTCCGGTGACACGCTCGCAGTCTTTATTCCGCAGGCCAATGAGCCGCCGAGTTCCAACAATGCGACTCTGGACGCGCGCAACAGCATTCTCGTTCTGGATTTCGATCCGACAACGAGCGAAAGCGCAATCTTTCGCGGAGTGTTGCCGGGCAACTATTCTGGCGGCGGGCTGACGCTCGATATATACTGGATGGCGACAAGCGCCACGACCGGCGATGTCGTCTGGGGCGGGTCTATTGAGCGCGCGCAATCGGGGGGCACAGATCAGGACGCGGACAGCTTTGCCACCGAACAGCTAAGCGCGGCTGTGACGACGAACGCAACGTCCGGCATCAAGAACAAGTCCACGATCACCTTCACGTCCGGCGCGAACATGGACAGTCTTGCGGCTGGCGAACCCTTCCGCATCAAGATCGCGCGCAAGCCTGCCGATGCTGGTGACACGATGGCAGGAGATGCGGAACTTACCGAAGCCTGTTTGAAAGAAACCTGAGCGGGAGGCTAGACGATGGCCTATCTGTTCAACGGAGCCACGCATATCATCAACCGCGCGGATGCGGTTGTCCAGACCTTCCCGCTGACGATCCATGGCCGCATAAGACTGACAGCGGTAGCGGACGGTCTGGTGCATTGCATATTGGGCTTGTGGGAAGCCGGGGCCGATAACGGGTTCCGGTTGCAGGTCGAGCTCAACGGCGGGGTCATGAAAGCGCGCTGCGGATCGAAGGCTGGCGGGGCCGCATCGAACGCCAATTCAACCACCTCGATCTCCGATACCAACTGGCATTCTGTCGTTGGTGAAATCAGTGCGGCAAATGCGCGGCAAGTCTGGCTGGACAATGGCGGCAACGGGACCAACGCGACGAGCCTGACGCCAGGCACGCTGACGAAGACCTCAATCGGCGCGCATGACAATGGCGGGACGCTAAGCGGCAACATCGGGCATGAGCTTGCCGATGTTGCGGTTTGGTCGGGAACGCTGACGGCCGAAGAGCGGGCAGCATTGGCGGCAGGCGTTTCTCCGGCGCTGATCCGGCCAGACATTCTTGAGATTTATGTTCCGCTCATTCGCGAACTTAATGACCAAAGGGGCGGCACTTTCAGCCTTACCGGTGCGACGGTTGCCGATCATCCGCGCGTCTACATGCCTGCTCGCTCGTTGTTCTTTGAACCGCTTGCGGCGGCAGGTGGTTCGGCAGTCCCGGTGTTCATGCACCACAGGCAGATGCAGGGGATGTCTTGATGATCATTCTCAAGCAATCGACTGCCTCACAAGAAGTGCCTTTGGGCTATTTCGTTGACTCGACAGACGGTAATTCTGAGGAAACGGCGCTTTCGATTGCCAACACCGATATCAAGCTATGGAAGACCGGGGCAACGACGCTCGCCAGCAAGAACAGCGGCGGCGCAACACATATCAGCAACGGGATTTATTACGCGGTCCTTGACGCAACGGACACCGACACCCTCGGGCCGATGGTGATCTTCGTCCACATGGCCGGTGCTCTCACAGTGAGGCTTGAGTGCCTTGTGGTCACGGCTGCGGCCTATGACGTGCTCACAGCGGTCACAGGGGACGCATACGCCCGACTTGGCGCGCCTGTGGGGGCAAGCATCAGCGCGGACGTTGCAGGTGTGCAGAGCGATACGAACGATATCCAGACGCGCATCCCTGCAGCTCTGGTATCCGGAAGGATCGATGCCAGTGTCGGGGCGATGGCGACGGACACGCTGACAAGCGGGGCTATTGCGGCCAGCGCGGTGACGGAATTGCAGGCCGGGCTATCGACGCTCGACGCGGCAGGCATCAGGACAGCGGTTGGTCTGGCAACGGCCAATCTCGACACACAGCTTACAGCGATCGACGACTATCTCGACACAGAGGTCGCCGCAATCAAGGCGAAGACCGATAACCTTCCGATCGATCCGGCTGACGCAAGCGATATTGCCGGGGCATTCTCGACGGTGAACACCACCCTTTCAACGATTGCCGGATACCTCGATACGGAAATCGCGGCGATCAAGGCCAAGACGGATAACCTGCCCGCTGCCCCTGCGGCTGTTGGTGACATCCCGACGGTTGCAACGATCCTAACGACGGCAATGACGGAAGCCTATCCTTCGGACGGCGGGACAATGACACTGGCCCAGGCGCTTTACCTGCTTCGGGCGCATCTTGGAGATTTTAGTATCTCCGGAACAACACTCACGCTCAAGAAGGTAGATGGTTCAACCACGGCTGCAACGTTCACGCTTAACGACGCAACAAGCCCGACAAGCATCACGAGGGCGACTTGAGCGTATCGCCGATCATCACGCGCGGGTTCGGATCGTTCTCGACCGCGTTCAAGATACCGACGTTCGGGTTTGCCATTGGTGAGGTTTCTTCGCCATGGACCCCGGTTGCAGCGGCATCCGGATCATGGGCCAATCAGTCCGCCGCAAGCGGGACATGGACACCACAGGCGGCAGCATCGGGAAGCTGGACGCCATCATGAACGACAAGACCTTGATCCGCTTCAAGAGCCTCACATTTCCGGTTCCGTTCGATCCGGATCACTGGACCGGGGAGGCTTTGGAGGTTGAGGCTCTGACCGAAGAACAGGCCAAGGCGCTCGAACAGGCTATCGCCTTCACACAAGAATGTTGTTCCTTCTGAAAGGCTCTCATGGCGCGCAAGATATGCATTCTCGGATCGGCTGAATCGACAAGGGACGAAGCCCCGTTCGCTGACCCTTCATGGGAAATATGGGGGCTTGCATGGCGCTTCTTCGATCACCGGAGAATGGACGCCTGTTTCGAGATCCACGACGAACACCAATGGTCGCGATACACCAAGACGGAGCTTTATTCCTCATGGCTTTCCGACCCCAAGGACAGCGAGGGTAACAAGGTCCCGGTTTACCTCCTGCCGCAAGTCCAGACCCGTTACCGCAAGTGCAAGCCATATCCGGAGCAGGAAGCCGAAGCCCTCATGGGCCGCCGCTATTTCACGAGCAGCTTTTCATACATGCTCGCCCTTGCCATTGCCCAAGCCCCGGAAGAGATAGCGATATACGGTGTCGACCTCGTTGTGGGCGAGGAATATGAATACCAGAGACCAGCGGCAGAGTTCCTGCTTGGCATCGCCCATGCAAAGGGCATCAGGATAACGATTCCGGCGACATCGAGCTTGCTCAAGTCATCGTTCGTTTACGGGGTCGACGAGCTTCCGGCGGAGAACCCGGTCATTCTTCGCTACAAGGCCAAGGCCAAGGATTACCGCGAGAAGATTACGGAACTCAAGGCGCAGATATTCACGCTCGAAGGTGCAGCGCATGAATGCGACGAGTTCGTAACCGCCCTGATGAGCAAGGACCGTGGCCTCTGGGGCAAGTAGACTCGAAACCCGGCAGGCCTTTGCGCACCGGGGAAGGGGTGACATCATGTCTAAAGTAGAATTGAATAGGAAGCGCCCCAAAACCGGCGGACGCATCGCAGGAACGCCCAACAAGCGAACGGCAGCGGCCAAGGAAGCTATCGAGATGGTTTTCAACGGCCTTGGCGGGCCGGAGGCTTTAGAGGAATGGGCGCGCTCCAATCCGGACAATCTCAAGGCCTTTTACGTTCAGGTCTGGCCCAAGATATTGCCGCTTCAGGTGAATGGTCCTGGCGAGAATGGCGAGCATGTAACGCTGATCAAGCTCGTTGGCGTAAGGCCGGATGGAGGTTGAGCTAAAGATACCGGACAAGCTCGTTCCGGTATTCGAGGGGATTGCAGACATTCGCGGCGCTTATGGCGGGCGAGGTTCGGCAAAGACCCGCACATTTGCCAAGATGACGGCTGTAAGGGCCTATATGTGGGCGCAGGCCAGGCAAGAGGGGATTATCCTTTGCGGGCGGCAGTTCATGAACAGCCTTGCCGATTCCTCGCTTGAGGAAATCAAGGCGGCGATTGAAAGCGAACCATGGTTGAGGCCGCACTTCGATATCGGGGAGAAATACGTCAGGACGGCTGACGGGCGAATAAACTACGCGTTCACCGGGCTTGACCGCAATATCGACAGCATCAAGTCGAAAGCGCGGATCAAGCTGGCATGGGTCGATGAGGCAGAGCCTGTCCTTGAGACGGCATGGGTCAAGCTGATCCCGACATTGCGTGAAGAGGATTCGGAGCTTTGGGTCACATGGAACCCCGAGCGCAAGACCAGCGCGACGCACAAGCGGTTTCGGGAGTCGATTGATCCGACGATGAAGATCGTCGAGATGAACTGGCGGGACAATCCATGGTTTCCCGAGATACTGGAGCGCTCAAGGCTCAAGGACCAGCGTGAGCGGCCAGACAGTTACGAGCATATCTGGGAAGGGGCATTCGTTTCGGTTGTCGAGGGCGCCTATTACGCGCCGCATCTGACCAAGGCCAAGCAGGAAGGGCGGATCGGCTTTTTCGCCGCTGATCCGCTGATGGCTTACCGGGCATTCTGGGACATTGGCGGGACCGGTGCCAAGGCCGATGCGTGTTCGATCTGGATAGCCCAGTTCATCGGCGGGGAAATAAGGGTTTTGGACTATTACGAGGCGCAGGGCCAGCCCCTGGCGGCGCATGTCGCATGGTTGCGGGACAAGGGTTACGCAAAGGCCGAGTGTTTCCTGCCGCACGATGGCGCGACGAATGACAAGGTTTTCGACGTTTCGTTCGAATCCGCTTTGAGGGATGCGGGCTTTTCGGTGATGGTCATCCCCAATCAGGGGCCGGGCGCTGCATCGGCGCGGATCGAGGCTGCAAGGCGGTTGTTCCCGAGCATCCGCTTCAATGCGGACACGACGGAAGGCGGGCGCGACGCGCTTGGCTGGTATCACGAGAAGAAAGACGAAAAGCGGGAGATTGGCCTTGGGCCGAACCATGACTGGTCGAGCCACGCGGCGGACGCATTCGGCCTGATGGCGGTGTGTCACAATAACCAGCCGGTCTCGGCATGGGGCAAGAAACTCAAATATCCGAAAGTCGGGGTCGCTTGATGGACAAGACTGAAATCAGGGCCATTGTCGCGGCTGAAAAGCGAGCGGCAATCGGCTCTTCGACGACAAGCGACCTGACGCGCCAGAGATCGGACGCGCTCGATTACTTCATGGGAGATATGAAGGAGCTGATGCCCACGCTTGAGGGGCAGTCTCGTGCGGTCTCATCCGACGTATCGGACACAATCGAAGCGATGATGCCCACGCTCATGGATATTTTCACGGGCGGCGACGAATATGTCGAGTTTTCGCCGATTGGGCCGGAAGATGAGGAAGCGGCGCAACAGGAAACCGATTACGTCAATCACGTCTTCATGAACGAGAATCCGGGCTTTCTCGTGCTCTACAGCTTCATCAAGGACGCGTTGCTTTCAAAGAACGGCATCGTCAAGGCGTGGTGGGAGAAAGTCGAGACCGCCGAAAAGGAGACGTATCACAATCTCGACGATGCAAGCTTGGGCGCGATCGTTGCCGATCCGGAAGCGGAGATTGTCCAGCGCACCGATAGCACCGACGAAATGGGAATGCCGCGCTACGATATCGTGGTGAGGAAGGCCTATACCAAGGGCTGCTTCAAGTGCGCGCCGGTCCCGCCCGAAGAGTTCGGGATCAGTGCCGCTGCAAAGGACATCCCGACCAGCCCCTATTGCTACCACAAGTATCGCAAGAGCGTTTCCGAACTGATCGCGGAAGGGTATGAACGGGCGGTTGTCGAGGGCCTGCCCACGACTTCTGTCAGGGGTTCGGAAGAGACCGAAGAGGGGCGTTCGCGAGACACGTTCGCGGACGAAAGCGATCCGTCTACGACGGTCAACAAGTCGATGCGCATGGTCGACGTGACCGAGCATTATATCCGTCTCGACGCCGACGGGGACGGCGTAGCGGAATTGCTCAAGGTTGTGACGGCGGGAACGGGAGAGACCTTGCTGGGCGAGCCGGAAGAGTTCGACCGCATGCCGTTTCATTCGATCACGCCCTACCCGATGACGCATCGTTTCTTCGGGCGTTCGGTTGCCGACCTCACAATCGAGATTCAAAGGATCAAGACGCATCTTGTCCGCCAGCTGCTCGACAATGCCTCGCTGCTCAACAATCAGCGGATCGCGGTCGGCTCGCAGGGTTCGGATGAAAACACGCTGGACGACTTGCTGACCAACCGTCCCGGCGGGATTGTCCGCATGAAGGACGTGACGCAATTGCGGGAGATTCCAAACCAGCCCTTGGGTTCGTATCTCATGCCGATGATCGAGTATTTCGACCAGGCGCGCGAGACCCGTGCGGGCGTAACGCGGACATCGGGCGGGATCGACCCTGACACGCTCAACAAGGCCTCACAGACGGCCACGGGCTTTCAGGGGCTGCTTGACCAGTCGATGATGCGGATCAAGCTGATTGCCCGCATATTCGCCGAGACGGGCATCAAGGACCTGTTCCTGCACATTCATGAGCTTGTGCGCAAGCATCAGGACGAAGCAAAGGTCATCCGGTTGCGCAACAAATGGGTTGAGGTCGATCCGCGCGACTGGCGGACCCGCAACGACATGACGGTCAATGTGGCGCTCGGGACGGGATCGAAGCAGCAGCAGCTTGTCCTTTTGAGCGCGATTCTTGAGAACCAGAAGCAGGCAGTCGAGTTTCAGGGTGGGGCTGACGGCCCGCTGGTCACCAAGTCGAATATCTTCAACACATTGAAGCGCATGGTCGAACTGGCTGGCTTCAGGAACGTGGAGCAGTATTTCACCGAGCCGGACCCGGATGCGCCGCCTGAGGAACCGCAACCCGACCCCAAGATGGTCGAAGTTCAAGGGCGGATGGAACTCGAACAGGCCAAGCTCGAGATGCAGGGTCAATCCGATCAGGCCAAGATGGCGATGAATGCACAGAGTGCACAGGCGGACATGGAAATGCGCCGCGAGGAAGCCGCCTTGAAGGCGCAATTGGCACGCGATGAGGCGGCGGCGAAGATCCAGCTTATGCGCGAAAGCAAGGAAGCCGAAATACAGTTGGCGCGGGAGAGCAAGGCCGCAGAGATCGAACTGGCCCGCGAGCAAATGATGATCGAGGCCGAGTTAAACCGGGAGCGCAATGTCATGACGGCACAGGCGAAGGCCGATCTTGCCAATGACAGGCCCGGCGGGAGTCTGGCCGAATGAACGAGGAAAAGCTGGGCCTTGCCATCAATCGCGGCAATCAGGCCGCATTGGAGCTTGAGCGCACCAACGAGGCGTTCGACACGCTGAGGGAGCAATATATCAAGGCTTGGGAAGAAGCGCCGCTTCGGGATGCCGAGGGCCGCGAGCGCTTGTGGCAGGCCGTGCAGATCGTCGGGAAGGTCAGAAACCACCTTGCGAACATTGTCGCCAACGGGCGTGTGGCTGAGGCCGACGTTCGGCGTCTGAGGACCGGAAAGACCGGTATTTTTTCCTAACAAGAGGATAATTTATGCAAGCCGAAAATGGCGCGCTGTCACTCGACAGTGCGGTCGAATTGTTGCGCACTCCGGAACCGGAGCAGGCGGAGCAGGAAGAAGCCAAAGAGGCCGATGCCGTCGAGCAGCCCCAAGAGGCTGACCCGACACCAGAGACAGAGGCAGAAGGGGAGGCTGTTGAAGCCGCCCCCGAAGCCGAAGTGGACGCCGTGGATGAAGAACCGGAGATTCCGGCAGTCGACCCCCCGGCGTTCTATACCAAGGCTGAGAAAGAGGCGTTTGCCGCCCTTCCTCCCGAACAGCAGCAGACGATTGCCAGGCTGGCGCGGGATGGAGAGAAGCATGTTGCCAAAATCCAGCAGGACATCGCCACCGAACGCAAGGCCTTGGCCGATGCAAAGGCGGCAATCGAGCAGGAACGCGCACAATATCAGGAAGCACTGCTTTCCAACTTCCCGCAGCCCCCTGATCCTTCGCTTATCGAGACCAATCCGGTCGAGTATCTGAAGCAGGACGCCGCCTATAAGCATGCGGTCCAAAACTATCAGATGGCGGAGTATCTGCGCCAGAAGCAAGCGGAACAGCAGCAGGCCGAAGAACGTGCGCAAGAAGCCGAGCGTGTCGAAAGAGAAGCGGAAAAACTGAAGGAACTGATTCCCGAAATTGCCGATCCGGTGAATGGCGAGAAGGTCGCGCAGGAACTCATTTCCTATGCCAAGGGCAATGGCTTTGGCGAGGATGTGCTTTCACAGGCGGATGCGATCGAACTGCACATTCTTCACAAGGCAATGAAATGGGATGCGGCTCAAAAGGCCGCAAAGGCCGCAAAGGCCAAACCTGTTCCCAAGGTCTCAGCCCCCGGCGTTGGCCGGACACGAGCCGAACTCTCCGCAGACGAACGCAAGGCGGGACTTGCTCGCCTCGAACGCACCGGGTCCATCGAGGACGCAGTGCGGCTCCTTAGAACCTGAACACGAAAGGATTGAGCAATGTCTCAGCCCACAAACACCTTTTCTTCGTACGATGCCAAGGGCATCCGGGAAGACCTTTCGGACATTATCGACCGCACTGAGCGGGAGGAATGCCCGTTTTACTCGACCATTGGGCGTTCAAAAGCGACGCAGCGCATTCATGAATGGCAGACTCAGGCGCTTGCCTCTGCCGTCGATGACAATGCGGTGCTCGAAGGCGACGAAGCCACGATGGACGCGGCCACCCCGACTGTGCGCGTGAACAATCGCACGCAGATTTCGGACAAGACCGCGACCGTTTCGGGTTCGGTCGAGACCTTCGACAAGGCCGGTCGGGCTTCGGAAATGGACTATCAGGTTATCCTGAAGGGTCTTGAGCTGAAGCGCGACCTCGAAAAGCAGATGCTTTCGAACAAGGCTTCGGTTGCCGGAACGGATACGCTTCCTTCGCAATCGGGAGGGTTCGCGGCATGGCTGACATCGAATGTGAGCCTGGCCTCTGACGGTGCAAACGGGGGGTTCGCCTCGTCTACATCGCTGGTCGTGGCGCGCACCGATGGAACGCTTCGCCAGTTCGCCGAATCGCACATCAACGGAGTCATGGAGCTGGCATTCGATGCCGGTGCCAGGCCGACTGTGATGATGCTCCCGGCGGCTCTCAAAACCCGTTTTTCGGAGTTTACCGGCATTGCCGATCTGCGCCGCGAAGTGGGCGACAAGGAGGCGACGATTGTCGGGGGCGCTGATGCCTATATCAGCAACTTCGGCAAGCTGACGGTTGTTCCGCAGAGCTTCATGCGCTCTCGCGATGCGATCATTTATGACCCCAAGAAGGTCAAGATGGCCGTCGCGCGTCCCATGAAGTCTTGGGAATTGGCGAAGACCGGCGACACCGAGAAGCGCCAGATTCTGGTCGAGTATACGCTCGAAGTCTCGAACGAAAAGGCACATTGCCTTGTGACGGACGTCAAGAAATCGACCTGACAAGGGGTGGGGCGGGGAAACTCGCCCCATTTTTTCATGAAAAGACTGCTTACCAAAAACGCCACATCCGGTGTCGAGCGCTGGCTCCATCATGACGGCGAAACCATTGCCATAGAGACGCGTCAGGACGTGACCAAGGTTCTCGATATTTGCGGCAAAATCCGCAACGAGTTCAAGGGTTACAAGGATCATGGCGACCATCACATGCACCACGTGGCCCATTTCAGCCCCGTGGTGATGGCGCAGTGGCTGGAAGACTATGGGATCGATGTCTTGAACCCGGACCATGCCGACAGGGTATGGAAAAAGCTCAACGATCCTGACTGGCGCAAGATACGAACAAGCGAGGGGTGGGTCTAATGGCGCTATCGACCTATGCCGAATTGAAAGCGTCGATCCTCGATTGGCTGAAGGATTCGACGATCACGATAGCGGCGGACTTCATCGCCTTGGCCGAAGCGCGTTTCAACCGCGAATTGCGGTGCCCGGAGATGGAGGAACGCTCAAGGGCCACGGCATCGAGCGGCTATACGGCCTTGCCTACCGACTTTCTGGAGATGCGCTCGCTCTATTTGTCCGATTCACCTGATATTCCACTCGACTATTTCGCGCCGCAGCACCTGAAAACAGTCCGGGCAAACGGATCGACGGGCCAGCCCACCGCTTACACGATTGTTGATGAGGAAATCCTTCTCGCGCCCGCTCCTGGGGCCAGTTACACGCTTGAAATGGTGTATCTGGCGAAGATACCCGCGCTATCGGACTCGAACACGTCCAACTGGCTTCTGGCAAGTCATCCCGACCTTTATCTTGCAGGCGCGCTTGCAGCGGGTGAGGCGTTCGGGTGGAATGACGAACGTATCGGCCTTTGGGCATCGACGGCGGCAGATATCATCGCCTCGATCAACGCGCAGGGCATGACCAAGCGCATGGGGTCCGCCCCGCTTGTGGCGCGTGGCCTGAGGGCATTCAGCTAATGTATTGGGAACTCGGTCCGCTCGCGCCGGACAGACCCTCTCGGTTGAACGACCGGTTTTTGAGAGTAGCTGACGGCGTGTTTCCGATGGCCGATGGTTACAGGCCGGTAGGGCAATGGGCTTCGATCTATACAGCGCTCGCGGCGGCGCCAAAGGGCGGGGCTTCGTTCGTTTCCCCGCAAGGCGTGGCCTCGATCATCGCAGGAACAGCGACCAATCTCTACAAGGCGGAATCCGGGGCGTTTACAAGCATCGGTTCGGGCTATTCGATCCAGGGCGATCAGCGCTGGCGGTTTGCACAGTTCGGGGGACTGGCGATTGCGACCAACGCGGCTGACGCGATGGTCAAGATCAACCTCGCGGATTTTACGGTTTCGACGCTTGGGGGGAACCCGCCCAAGTTTGAATCGCTTGGCGTTGTGAAGGACTTTCTGGTCGGCACGTGTCGCGACGGCGATATCATGACAATCGGCTGGTGCGGGTTGAACAATGCCGAATTCTGGACCGTCGGGCAACGGCAGTCGGATTACAACATCATTCCCGATGGCGGGCGGGTAAACGGCATATTGTCCGGCGAGTTCGGGATTATCCTTCAAAGGGATCGTATCTGCCGGATGGATTATGTCGGGGGTAACACGATATTCGAGATCAACGAGGTCTCAAGCAACATCGGATGCGTGACGCCGCATTCGGTGGCGCAATGGGGCGTATTGGGCTTCTTCCTCTCCGACGAGGGGTTCATGATGTGGGATGGGGCGCAGGCCATCCCCATCGGCAATGAGGTGATCGATCGCACATTTGCCGCGCTCTACAATTCGGCGGACTGGCCCAGCATGTCGACGGCGATTGATCCGGTCAACCGGGTGTGCATGTGGTCGATGGGCGACGCGATCTACTGCTACAACTGGAACCTGCAACGCTGGTCAACCATCACTTATGTCTCGCCGATCATCTTTTCGGGTGTCACGAAGGGCGTATCGATAGACGAACAGGACCCCGCTGTCGGCGCGAACGACGACAATCTGGATTTTGCAGGGCTGGCGAGCCTTGATAGCGCGACGTTCACGGGCGGCGATCCGAAACTCTATGTGTTTTCCAGCACGAACGCGCTGGGAAGCTTTTCCGGAACGCCCATGGCTGCGACATTTACCGGCGGCGATGTGGAGATGCATCGCAACCGCAATTCGCGGCTGAAGCGCGGCAGGCCCGATGTCGACACGGCAAGTGGGCTGACGCTTTCATTGCTCAAGAAGCAGACGCTTGGCTCAAGCGGGACAAGCGATTCGTTTTCGACACTCATGGCAGGCGGGCACATGCCGACCCGGACACAGGCCCGTTATTTGAGGCCGACGCTGACCATATCTTCGGCAGCTTCGCCCGCATGGACGTTCGCGAGGGGTGTCGAGTTCGATAGCGCGCCGGGGAACAGGCTGTGACGGCGGCAATCTACGCCTTCATGGCGACGAAAACGACATTCGACATTGCGCTTCCCTCTCTTGCCAATTCGCAAATGGATTTCAACAGGCGGGTGAGGGGCGCATTTTCCGGTTTGTCGGGTGGCTGGACGCAAGCAGGCGATATCAAGCTCAGGCCGAACCAGAATGCGATCACAAACCACCTTCTTTGCGACGGAAGCACGCTCAACATAATCGACTTTCCTCAACTCTATGACGAGATCGGGACGACATTTGGCGGGGACGGGATAACGACTTTCGCGCTGCCGGATTACTCAGGGCAGGCGCTCACGGTCCCGGCGTTGACAGTTACGCAGACGGTTACGGACAGCGGCACGGTCTCGACGGGTGGAACGGTTACCGAGCCGACCCTGCCGGGCCAGACTGGCGGATCGACAGGCGGCAATACCACGTCGGGCGGACGGGCGCGGAGGCTCAACGAAAACGAGCGATTGCGGTGATCGTCCCCGATTGGGCCGGGTATCTAGAGTTTAGGGCAGGTCTTGTTTCCGCGTTGGATCCAAGATTTTACACCCAAGACTGGCTCGATTCGGAAATCCTTGAAGGCAAGGCGCAATTCATGCGCGCCGAGAATGCGGCGATTGTTTTCCGCTTCAAGCGCTACCCAACAGGCTGGATGGAACTCAGAAGCGTGGCCGCAACTGGAGATTTAGAACAAATCAGACAGATGCTCATCCCAATTGCCGAGGGTGCCGCGGCAAAATTGGGGTGCAAGTCTGCCCGGATTACAAGCAGGCCGGCATGGGTCAGGCTGATGCCGGATTACTACCAATATCAAGTGGTCATGGAAAAGGACCTTGCCGATGGGCAGTTTTAGCAAGAAGGTGAAGACAACGGAAAGCCAGACCTTGGCCCCGAATGCTGTCTATGCGCCGCAGATCAATGACGCGGCGGCGCAGTTGCGGCCCGCCTATGACCAGTCGCAGTCAATCCTCGCCAAATATCAGCCCGGCTTCGACAAGGCGCGCGGATACAGTGAAGACCTGCTTTCGGGCAAATATCTCGAAGGCAACCCCTATCTGCAAAAGGTCCTCGACAAGACCAATCAGGACATTGTGACCGGCGTCGGATCGCAGTTTTCCCAAGCGGGTCGCTATGGCTCGGCCTACAACACCGATACGGTGGCAAGAGCGATCGCCGACAACGAAAACCAGTTGCGCTATCGCGACTATGCGACCGAGCGAGGTTATCAGAACGCGGCTCCGGGACAATTTTCGCAACTGGCTACAGTTCAAGCCGGGCTGCCCCAAGCGCTTTCCGGCAATTACGCGGACAGTATCGCCTCGCTTCTGGGCCGCTATATTCAGGGTAACAGCCAAGGCACGTCAAAAAGCTCTGGGGGCTTCCTTGGCGACCTTATTCTGGCCGCAACGGCCAATCTTGCAAAAGCTGGTTCGGGAGGCGGTTAAATGGGGTTGTTCGGTGGAAACCGGCGCAAGGCGCTGGGCAGCGCTATAGATATCGGCGCAATTCAGGATCAGGCGCGGCTAGAAGGTGATGGCACATTGCCGACCATGCCAAAGCGTCCGGGGATATTCTCCAAGGGCGGCAAGGGCTGGGATGTTCTTGGCGGCACGGCGGACACGCTGTTGCAGATGCGTGGCGGGCCTCCGGTCTATAATGACGGGTCATCGGAACGCCTGCGCCAATTGATCCTGCAATCCCAGATCGCGCAGCAGACGCATCAGGCGAACAGGCAGTATGACCTTGAGAACCCGTTGCCGCAGCAGCCCCCCGCTATTGCCGGTGAAGTAGCATGGTTCAACGGACTGTCTCCGGAAGAGAAAAAGCGCGTCGTTTCCTATCTGGATTACAAAAACCCCGTTTCCGTCAGTGGCCCAGCCGGGACTTTCAATATTCCGCGCACAATGCCGGACATGGGCGGGGGAACGCCGGTCGGCACCGTGGAAGATGGCCGCGTCTTTATTGGTGGCGATGATACCAAAGAAGAAAACTGGAAGCCTGTAGGAGGTGCGGGGCCGCAAACCCCGCGTCCGTTTCCCTAGCGGAGCAGACCCGATGAGGATCGGCGAGTTCATCAAGGGCGCGCAGGTCACAAGCGGGCGACGAACCGTCAAAGGTAACGCATTGGTTGGCGGCGTGAAGAATAGCAATCACCTTCGCGGCGATGCGGTCGATTACACGGGCGTCACGCCGGAGCAAGTTCGGGCCTATCTGGGCGAGGGCTGGAGGGCATTCATGCACAACGGAACCCACGTTCACGCCGACAAACGAGGATATGGGAAAGTGCC
>Ga0116188_1002090_pt1 | contig 16159 bp, 11 predicted proteins | sample AD_JPNTR2_MetaG_FD_89807 | JGI IMG/M metagenome (GOLD analysis project Ga0116188, IMG submission 89807) | Active sludge microbial communities of municipal wastewater-treating anaerobic digesters from Japan - AD_JPNTR2_MetaG | ecosystem: Engineered > Bioreactor > Anaerobic > Digestate | place...
CGCCTCAACGAGCATCTGCGGGGGATGGAAGAGATCCTGCGACGGGTTTTAGGAGAGGACATTCAAATTCGATTTCACCTCCCACCTCACGTCGGCTTCGTAAGAATCGATCCGGGCGGGCTGGAGCAGGTGCTCATGAATCTCGTCGTGAACGCCCGCGACGCCATGCCGAACGGGGGTAGCCTAACCATTTCCACCGACCGTCAAAGGTTCCCTCCCGGGGATCCCCAATTACCACCGCACTTGCACCCCGGTGACTATTGCATCCTATGGGTTCAAGACACCGGCGTCGGCATGGCGAAGGAAATCCAAGAACACATCTTTGATCCCTTCTTTACGACGAAACCTCGAGAACAAGGCACGGGACTCGGCCTGTCGACAGTTTACGGGATCATCAGCCAAGCCGGAGGCACCGTCACCGTGTGGAGCGAACCGGGCCGTGGAGCGCGCTTCAGTCTTTATCTGCCGGCCGCTTCTCCGTCGGAGACGTCCGACAGGCTGACCACGGAAGTGGAAAAGATCGATTCCGACGAGGGTACGGTTTTGCTGGTCGAAGACGATCCGGCCGTCCGGGAAGTGTTAGAACATCTCCTTAAGGAGCTGAATCTCGAGGTTCTTTGCGCTTCCAACGCTCGAGAAGCGTGGCGTGTTTTTGAAGCGTCCGAAGGTCGGCTCGATGTCTTGATCACGGACGTGATTTTGCCGCACGGTACCGGTCCCCAGCTGGCGGAACAAATACTAACCCGACGTCCCGACCTTCCCGTCTTGTTCCTATCCGGATACACAGGGGAAGCCCTGGACCTGCGCGGAGTAAAGATCGAGCAAGGTCAAGCCTTCCTCCAGAAGCCCTTCGACCGCCAAACGCTGGCCGCGAAACTCCGGGACCTTCGAAACCGCAAAAAACGGCTCAACTAACTTAAATACAGCGCAGCTACTTCTTTGGCGGCAGTTCTCTCGCCTGCACAACCGACTGAAAAGACTCCCGGTGTGAACCGTCGCAGAACGGCTTGTCTTTGGACGCTCCGCACCGGCAGAGAGCGACGTTCTTCCTGCCGGCCAGTCCGAATTCCCTCCCTTCACCATCTTTGAGGACGAAATCTCCCGATACGAGAATGGGACCGTTGGGACGAATGCTGATTTCACACGCCATATTTCCTCCTTACGTCCGCCTTGCTTCGAAAACAGCCGTCTCCCGAGTCTGTCCCGATGTAAACGGCCGTCCCAGAATCTCCCTCAGTCAGCGAGATACCCCTTTTCTCTCAGGTAACGTCCCAGTTCTTCAACTTTCTCGAAAAACTCGGGAAAAGCCTCCAGGCTGACGGTGACACCCTTCCGGGTCGGCTTCCACTCTCCCTCGTCGTCTTCGTAATAGATTCGGATGTCAGCGTAGTTCTTGCCCTTGAACTCGGTCACGCTGAACATGATCTTCTCGTTCCAGCCTTTTTCCATTTCACCGATGATTTCGGCCATCCATTTTCCTCCGTGTCAAGAATCTCTCAGCTCGTGAAGCGCGCATGTTCGCAATTGAGATCCAACCCTGTCAACCCCGAATCCAAACCCATCTCCGTGGCCGCATCTCGCTCCCGGGCGACCCGCTGGGACGGAAAACAAACCGATGTTCTGTTGCACCATTGCAACAGAGTTCGGTGAATCTCAATGCTATCATCTGCTCCGAGGTGAGCCGATGACCGAACCGGGCGATGTGACCGCATTCTTCCGTCAGTACACGCATGACACGATTGCGGCTGTGGACCGCCTGCCTCTCGGCCAAGTCCGGAGGGTCGTGGAACTCCTGTCGGAAGCACGCTCCTTGGGACGGCAGATCTTCATCTGTGGAAACGGCGGCAGTGCCGCCACCGCCAGTCATTTCGCCAACGATTTAGGCAAGGGTGCAAGCCTAGGGCGTTCCGAACGATTTCGAGTGATGTCTCTGACGGACAACATTCCCTGGATCACCTCGCTCGCCAACGATCTGGACTACTCCCAGATCTTCGTCGAACAGCTGAAGAATTTCGCGCGCCCGGGGGATCTTGTCTTGGCCTTCAGCGGCAGCGGCAACTCCCCCAACGTGATCGAGGCGATCCGATGGGCCCGGGGTCACGGGCTGGTAACCATGGGCTTCACAGGTCGGGCCGGTGGCCGACTTGCAAAGGAAGCGGAGATTGTAGTTCAAGTCGACTCCGACCACATGGGAGTGATCGAGGACGGTCACTTCGTGATCCAACACTTGATCGGTTACTACTTTATGAATGGGGAATCCGGCCGAGGTGGTGGCCGAGAACGGGCAGACGACGAGAAGGAAGAGGCGGGTCTGAGCACAAAGCCGGACAAGGAATGCCGTCGGTAAGATGCCGGGGCGCAAATCTTGACGAGGAAGCAACCTGTATGAAGCGAAATCGATTTGAGTTGTCCTGCGGAGTCGTGAGCTGGGCACAGATCTTCGTGTTCTGCCTGGTCGGCCTCACCGGCGTGGACGGCTTCGGACAAGCCGTAGAGACCATCTCGGCCGACCAGGAGGTCCGGCTCGTTTTGATGTTGATCGTCGATCAGGGACGCGCCGATTACATCGACCGGTTTGAGACCCTAACGACGGGAGGATTCGGGCGGCTGTTGCGGGAGGGAGTCCGATTCACCGAGGCTCACCACCAGCATGCCATCACGGCGACTGCTCCCGGTCACGCAACCATTGCCACCGGGGCTTATCCGTCGCATTCCGGGATCGTCGGCAACCTCTGGTATGAGGAAGACGGTCGAAAGGCAGTCTCCTGCGTTGCGGACCCTCAATCTCCCGTCGTCGGAATGGACTCGAAGAATCAGGGAAACGCGTCTCCCCGGAACTTGCTGGTTACCGCCCTACCGGACTGGATTCGACAGGCCGATCCGGGTGCACGAGTGTTCTCAATAAGTCGTAAGGACAGGGCCGCCGTTCTGATGGGAGGGAAAAACCCCGAGGCCGCGTTCTGGTACGACGGATCGACGGGTGATTTCGTCAGCAGTTCTTATTACGTGACCCAGCTCCCCGCCTGGGTACAGGCTTTCAACCGGCGCGAGTTGCCTGCAGAGTGGTTCGGCAGGCTTTGGTATCCCCTGGTTGACGTCCGTAGCAGATTTTCCGAGTTGAAGATTGAACCGACGGACTTCGGATGGTTTCAATGGGGCTTTCCCCATGCCTTCGGTACGGCCTCTCCCAGCCCCGACGCTCATTTTTTCTCCTCTTTCGGGGGCACCCCTATGATGGATGCGTATCTGCTCGAATTCGCCAAGACGCTCATCAAAGAGGAGAAGCTGGGGCAAGATTTCCACGTAGATTACCTCTCGGTCAGTTTGTCGGCTCTCGATTCGGTGGGCCACGACTACGGCCCAAACAGCCCGGAACTGCTGGACGAATGGCTGCGTCTGGATAAATCGCTTGGTGACTTTTTCCAGTTCCTTGAATATCACGTCGGCCTTCGGCACGTCTTGATTGTGCTCACATCGGATCACGGTGCCATGGAGTTACCCGAGTATCTGCAAGCGTTGGGTCTGCCTGGAAAACGTCTGAGCGACGAGGACATCGCGTGCGTCCAGGAGCAGGGTCTGGCCTTCCTCCGACGTTACGGAGCCGAGGAAGACTGGTTTCTGAACGGCTTTTATCTGAACTACGCCGCACTGGGTCGCAACAATCTGTTGCGGGAGAACGCCGAAAACGAAGCCGCAAGGTCTCTCGAGCGGTGCAGCTTCATCCGCAAAGTTTGGACTCGAACGGAGCTGGAAAAGCCGGCCGGAGACCATTTCCATACCATGTTCCGCAACGGTCACTGTCCCGGGCGAAGTCCGGATCTCACCATACAACCGGAAGAGTACTACCTTCCCCAGACAGGCACGGGCACCTCCCACGGCACGCCGTATCGGTACGACACGCACGTACCTCTGATCATCCGCGTACCCGGTCAGCCGGCGGGGCGAGTCGAGGACCCGGTCGCCACCGTCGACATTGCACCCACTGTCGCGGACCTCTTGGGAATTCCTACTCCTGCGACGGTGGACGGGCGGTCCTTGGCGCCGTATCTGCCGGCCGACCAACAAGAAGTGTCCCCGCGGCAGTAACGCTCGTGGTTGCAAAGACCGAGAAGCCTCAATACTCAAATCCCTCGGGGAGAGCTCGGCTAACCTATGGGCGGGCAGGCCTCTGCCCGCCTGACGGCTTCAACCGCTCCGCCGCGTGACGGTGGTGGCAGGAAGCTTCGGGAGTGGGTGGGATTCTGCGGACCCGAGGATTGTGCGCAGCACGTCGTGACCGGCACGACGATCAGTGGTTTCTTCTCTGTTGCCTCCCGTCGCGTCTGAGGCGGCGTGGGCCCGGCGCTCTTGGCGGGATAGGAGTCGGCCCGGCGGGATAGCTGCACGGAACGGCCGCGCACGCGCTCCCAGTGAAAGTACGTTTGGTCCTGCCAAGATCAAGGATGATCACGTCCGTGTGCCCTTTCGCCTCCCGCGCTCATGAATCCCAATTCCGGCGCTCGACTTGATCGGACACGCGTTGCCTCCTAGGTCCGTGGGACGGTTGTCCCGAGGGAATTCAGCGGATCCCATCCTGTTGTGTCTCTCCGTCGACTTGCCTAAGATTACGTTGGTATCAACCCCGGCAAGGAGGAGAGAAATGGAACAGCAAGGCAATCGTTTGGCAGCTGTGGTGGCGTTGATGGCGGTCTTCAGCCTGGCCGTCTGCTTCATCATTATCGGCGCCATCTCCGAGGAGCTTAAAGCGGGAATCGGGATCGACAATGCCCAGTTGGGCAGCCTTGTTCTCGCGCTCTTTTTGACCAGCATGATCGTCCAGCTGATCATAGGGCCTCTGGTCGACAAGTTTGGTCACCGCCCTCTGGCCATCGTCGGATTCCTCGTCACCAGCGTCGCTCTGTTCATCCTGGCTAGCGCATCGAGCATGAGCGTCGCTTTACCCGCCTGCGTGCTGCTTGGCATCGGTGCCATGGCACTGAACACGGTAGGTAACACACTCATCCCGGTGGTTCTTTTCGACGGAAGAGATCCGGCTCGGGCGAGCAACTTCGGCAACGCGTTTTTCGGCCTCGGCTACGTGTTGACTCCCTTGATCTTCTCGCTGTTCGGACGCTGGGACATCGGCTACAGGACGGGCGTTTCGATTTTGGGCATACTGGTTTTGGTCTTCCTGGTGGTTTCTCTTCTAGCTCGGTACCCACAAGTCTCCACGGGTTATGAGTTTTCCATGGCTATCCGCCTCTTAAAGGAGGGAGCAGTGCTTATGGCGGCTTTGGCTCTCTTCTGCTATGTGGCGCTGGAAACCAGCATGGGAACATGGATCAAGCCGTACATGACCGACGTCTTCGGTGGAGCCTCGGCCCCCGGGGCGGTGTCAAACGCCGGCCTTGTTCTGACCTTGTTCGGCGTGGCGATGATGGTGGGTCGCTTCCTGACCTCGGCAGTCAAGAACCTAACGACCATCGGCACGAAGATCATTGCGGGGGCCGCCGTGGTCTCCGTGGTCAGCCTGATTCTGATGGTCCTGACGCCGACACCGGCCGTCGCTTCCTTGGCGGTCGTGGTAACGGGTCTGGCGTTCGCCCCGATTTTTCCGACCGTCGTGGGTGTAACGTTCAGTAAGTACGAGCCGCGTCTATACGGGAGCATCTTCGGCATCATCTTCGCGGTCGGTCTACTGGGTGGAACCCTGGTACCCAAAATCATCGGAAACTTGAGTGCGGCGGCTACGGCTGAGCAGTTTTCACCGGATGCGCTCTGGATCGCCGTCGTGATGGCGGCCGTCCTGTTCTTCCTGGCGTTGGCGCTTGGCCGCGTCGGTACGCGAAAAGCTTGAGATCCCAGTAGAGTTCTCCTCCACCTACATCTGCGAGTGCGGAAGCGGGGTGCGGCGCCGCTTCCGCACTTCGGCGATTGGTGCCATAAACGCCCCCGGGAAGCGCTTGTGGACCAAACAGGAAGAATGCGACCGCCGAAAGACGCCGCACAGCGATCCCCAGCGGTTTCATCGTGTGCACCTCTTTTCAGCTCTTTCACCGGCTCGATCTGTCTGACCGATTTCGGCATGTCGTTGACGTCATTTCGAGCATTTGTCTGTTATTATCCGGTCAATGGCCCGCAGCATGCCGCACACTTTGTCACATTCAGCTTGACATCTGGTCAAATCTATGGAGAATGGTGCTTCATTGCCGCGGCCCGTGAGGCCAGCTGTTCCACGGGCGCGGGCAACCCCTCATGGGCGAACCGGCGGTCGATGAAGCGGAAACCAGTTCCCCTGTCCGGATGGGTTAATCGCACCGAGGAGTGATGGGAATGAACGCTAAAGAGGTAGCCAAGCTCATCAAAGAGCGCGAGATTGAAATGGTAGACCTGCGGTTCTGTGACCTGCCGGGGTTGTGGCAGCACTTTACCGTCAATCCAAAACTGGTCGACGAAGCCGGTTTCGAGGAGGGCTTCGGCTTCGATGGATCAAGCATCCGCGGATTCCAGCAAATCCAGGAAAGCGATATGCTCCTGTTTCCCGACCCCGAGACGGCCTTCGAAGATCCCTTTACGGAACATCGTACGTTGGTCATGATCTGCGACGTCGGCGATCCAGTCACAGGTGAACCGTATAGTCGTGACCCCCGCTATATTGCACGCAAGGCGGAGAAGTACCTCCAGTCCACCGGAATCGCCGAGGTGGCTTACTTCGGACCCGAACCGGAATTCTTCGTCTTCGACGACATTCGGTTTTCCCAAGGTTACAACCATGGTTTCTACTTCCTGGACTCGGGCGAGGGTTTCTGGAACGCCGGTCGGGAGGAAAAGCCCAATTTGGGCTACAAGCCTCGGTACAAGGAAGGCTACTTCCCGGTTCCACCGATGGACAGCCTGCAAGACATCCGCTCGGAAATGATGCAGGTTCTCGAGCAAATCGGGATCAACGTCGAGCTCCATCATCATGAGGTGGCCACCGGCGGCCAGTGCGAGATCGACATGCACTTCGACTCATTGCTCCCCATGGCCGACAAGTTGCTCAAATTCAAGTACGTGATAAAGAACGTGGCTCGTCGTCACAACAAGACGGCAACCTTAATGCCTAAGCCGATCTTCCAAGACAACGGCTCCGGAATGCATTGCCATCAGAGCCTATGGAAGGACGGAAAGAACCTTTTCTATCAAGCGGGGACTTACGCCGACCTGAGCCAGACGGCCGTCTATTACATCGGCGGCTTGCTTAAACACGCTCCGGCTCTTTTGGCCCTTTGTGCACCTACCACGAACTCGTACCGTCGGTTGGTACCCGGCTACGAAGCCCCCATCAACCTCATCTACTCGATGCGCAACCGTAGTGCCTGCGTCCGCATTCCGGCATACAGTCGGAGCGAAAAGGCCAAACGCCTCGAGTTCCGCTGCCCGGATTCGTCCGCCAACGGGTACCTGGCCTTCGCCGCCATGCTCATGGCCGGTCTGGACGGCATTCAGAACAAGATCACCCCTCCAGATCCCATGGACAAGGACTTGTATGACCTGCCTCCGGAAGAAATGGCCAAGGTGAAGTCCACACCGGGCTCACTTGAAGAAGCTTTGAATGCTCTCCGGCAAGATCACGACTTCTTGCTGAAAGGCGACGTCTTCACCCGGGACGTTATCGAAACATGGATTGCGTACAAACAAAAGCATGAAGTCGACGCCATCCGTCTCCGCCCCCATCCGTACGAATTCGCCCTCTATTACGACATCTGATCCCCGCTCACGTTCCGACGCGACGGGCGGCCCGCGTTTCGCCGGGCCGCCCTCCGTCCCGGGACTAACCCGCCGTAAGCAAGTACGACCAGCGTGGCCTCTCGTCTCTCTTCCATTCCGTTTCACCTCCTATAGCCGGCCGCAACCCCCCGGAGAATCCGACAACACGCAGAATAGGGATTCTTTCTGTACTTCCGCGTCCTTATCCTTGCTGTCCTTCGGGGATGGATTTCATGCATCGGGAGACGTCCGGGCCACCGCTCCGCAGCCGACCAAGCACGGCCTCCCGGAGATACCCGAGGCTCTTCCGGCACGGCTCCACGCCTTGTTGCATCGGGGACAAGGCGGTCAAGCGTAGGACCGCCGATGTCATGTGTCCCACGGCTCCCTGTACAATCGTGAGCGGCGATGGACCCAAAGGACCTTGTTCTCGCTGCCGACCTCCAGCCGGAACAAGCCCACAGCTATCTTAAGGCGCTGGGCTTCCGCAGACCTGAAGAGGCCGATCGCCACCTGGAGGAACTGGTCAAGCTGGTGGGCCACCCCGAACCGGTAGCGCAAGCACTACCCCGACTGATGACGGCCCTCTCTTCCTCTGCCGATCCGGACGCCGGCCTGGCTCACCTAGTGTCTTACATGGCCGCCTTCGGCAACCATCACATGATGTTGAACCTCATCCGAGACGACGCCAGGGTCGCGGAACTGTTGGCCACAATCCTGGGAAGCTCCCCATTCCTGACGCAGATTCTTCTGAGAAACCCGGAGTATGCCTTTTACCTACTGGAGAGAAACTCCCTCGAGCAAGTCTGGGGTCTCGAAGACTTCCGCAAGAAAGTCGCCACAGCGATACGTCCCTTCTCCTCCTCACCCATGGAAGCTCTCGACGCTCTGCGGCGCTTGCGCCGGCGGGAGACTTTGCGCATCGGGACTCAGGATCTCATGAACCTCAGACCCCTTCCCCAAATCGTGGCTCAGGTGTCCGACCTGGCTGAAGCAATGCTCGAGGAGGCACTCCAGCAGGCGGGCGAAAAGATCGACATCAATCCCGACGGGTTTGCGATCGTCGGACTGGGCAAACTGGGCGGGCGGGAACTCAATTTCAGCTCGGACGTCGATCTGCTCTATATCCACTCCGACAACGCGGAGCACGCCGACATGGTTCGCTTGGCCAAGGAGTTCACCCGCATCGTGGGAGAGCTGACCTCCGAAGGAAGGTTGTACCGAGTCGACCTCAGACTGCGACCCATGGGGAGAACCGGAGAAATTGTCTATTCCAAATCCGCATCCCTCCAATATTACGAGACCTGGGCGGACACCATGGATCGCCTCGCTCTAATCAAAAGTCGTCCCGTGGCCGGAGATCGAACCCTGGGAGAAGAGTTCGTCGACGAGCTCCAAAGTTTCGTCTTCAGGAAGTATCTGGACTTCGCCGCCGTGGAGGAGATTCGCTGGACGAAGCGGCGAACCGACCGGGAACTGAGACGGCGCGGACAAGCCGACGGCGATGTGAAGATGGGACTGGGCGGGATTCGCGAAATAGAGTTCTTCGTCCAGTCCTTCCAGTTACTCTATGGAGGGCTTCACCCGGAATTGCGGTCTCCGTCAACTCTCACGACACTGGACCGACTGCTTGACCTCGGCTTCATCAACCCGGATGACCATCGGGCCCTTCGGCAAGCCTATTTTTTTCTGCGCAGGCTTGAGCACAAGCTGCAGCTGGTCCATGATCTTCAAACTCACTCTTTACCCACCGACCCGGAAGAACTCGGTCGATGTGCTCGAAGAATGGGCTATCAAGGTTCACTCGAGGAGGCCGCCGACCTCCTGATGAGGGACCTCGCGCACCACAACCGGGAGGTTCGGCGCATCTTCGAGTCGCTCTTCGACGAAGAAAACGGCGGACGAGGAGTCGGCGAAATCATCCTCAACCCCGACATTGAGTCCCAGGAGGCCCTCCGGCGGCTGGAGGCCGCCGGAGTAAAGGATCCCGAACCTTTTCTCGAGGGTCTGAGACTCCTGGTAGCCGCTCCCGCCTTCCCTCACTCCCCTACCCGCGTGCGGAATCTTCTGGCGAATTTGCTGCCGCTCTTTGTGGACCGAGCTCAACGTGCTCCCGACATTCGCCGCATGTTCATCCGACTGGACCGCTTCTGCGAGGTCTTGCAATCCCGAGCCCCGCTTTACGCGGAAATGAACGAGAGTCCGGAATTCGCCAAGCGCTTGTTGACCGTTCTGAACTTGTCGGACTCGATCGCCGAAACCTTGATAGCGTTCCCTGAACTGCTGGATTCCGTAGCCGTTCCGGTGGAGCCGGACGATCCCTTACCCGCATTGATCGACCATCGGAGACAGGCCTTGGTCGAGGGCGTCGAGCCGCGGGAAGCGCTCCGCCGATTCCGCCGCCGAGAGGTTCTTAAGGTTGCGGTCCGAGAACTGGTGCATCCGGGCGATCCGTATCATCGACTGCACCTCACCCGGCTGGCGGAGGCTTGTCTCGAAGTCGCTTGGGATACGGCTCTCGAAGCGCATCCTCGAGTCGCCGAGCAGGCTTGCGCGCTGATCGGTTTAGGCAAACTGGGCGGTCGCGAGACGGCGATACACTCGGATCTCGACCTGGTGTTCATCTTTGACGATTCCGCTCCAGCGTGCCCTTACGATGAGCTTCTCGAGTTCCTCCATGATCTGCGCCGGGAACTGACGGAGTACACACCCTCGGGACGGGCCTATGAAGTGGATTTCCGCTTGCGGCCCGAAGGGCGTAAAGCCGCCGAGGCGGTACCCTTAAAGTACTTGTACCGATACTTCGAGGAGCGGGCCGACGCCTGGGAGTGTCTGGCGTGGGTCAAGGCCCGATTACTTCGCAGCCAAGACCTGGAGCTAGCGCTGGATGAGGTGTTGGGCGAACGTCAGTTCTCCGCGGCGGATCTTGCCGATCTGCGCCATGTTCGTTTGCGGAAGGAACAAGAACTGGGGGGAGAAGAACCGGGTCGAGTCTGGAACCTGAAGGTGGGTCGGGGAGCTTTGCTGGACGTGCAGTTTCTGGTTCAATGGTTACAGCTCCGCTTTCAAGTTTGGGAGCCGAACCTTCTGGACGGCTTGGACCAACTCCTCGCGCTGAGCTTCATCGGCGAGGCGGACTGGGATGCGTTAGCTAAGGCCGCCCGCTTTTTCTTCGCCCTGGAAATGGCGCGCGACCTGGTCACGGACCAGGATTCCGCACGGATCTCCGCGCATTCTCCCGACCTTCCCCTGACCGCCGAGATTCTCGGCTTCAACACCGCGAAAGATCTCCTCAGCCATTACGAAGAGACAACCAAACACATCCGCGAGATCTTCGATCGGTGGTTCCCTCCTTCCTAAACGCGTTACAAGCGGCCGCCTCCAGGAAACTACGGTTGGTCCTTAGAATCGGATCGCCGGAAAATGAACCTCCTCAAGGCCGTACCACTGCGCGGCACCCGAGAACCTGTTGTCGGTGGGCGTTTGTACCACGTAGACGGATCTCGAACATTCTTGCGCAGCCCTGTGCACGAGATTCAATCAAAGTGTCTTTCGGAGGGATGCACGCTCCGGGAATCGACGCGGCCCGGAGCCCGTCGGTTTGAGGCCGGCCGGAAGCGGAGGAACGATCGATCTCCGCCGGATCCCGATTTGGGTGAAGATCCCATTAGGCACAGCCCGCGACCGTTTGCCCACCGCATCTGAAACCAGGCACAATAGCCGTTCATGGACCTTTGGGAGGAAATCGTCCGAATCCGCCGCGCCGGCGGACGGGCCGTCCTGGCCACCATTGTTCGGCGCACGGGGAGCGCTCCCCGCAAAGACGCCGCCAAGATGCTCATTCGTGACGACGGTTCCATTCTGGGATCCGTGGGAGGCGGCTGTGTCGAGGGAGAGGTCTGGCAACAGGCCCGGGAGGTCCTTCGCACCGGGCAGCCTCGTCTCTCCCGCTTCGAGCTCAACGCGGACAACGCCGCCGAGGACGGTCTGATCTGCGGCGGCATCGTGGAGATTTTTCTGGAGCCGATTATGAGCGACCCTCGGCTGGTTATTCTCGGAGCCGGACATCTCGGCCAAGCCCTTGCCGAGATCGGACACCTGGTGGGTTTCCAAGTGGTGGTGTACGACGACCGTGAGCAGTATGCCAATCGCGAACGATTCCCCGAGGCGCAGGAGATCTTGGTGGGTCCCTTCGATTCCATGAGCGATCGAGTGTCGGTGGACTCCCAATCGTTCGTGGTCGTTGTTACCCGCGGACACCAGCACGATTTGGCCGCTACCGAGCAGGTAATCCGGACGTCCGCCCGCTACGTCGGCCTGGTCGGAAGCCGTCGCAAGATAAAGATGATCGTGGAGGAACTCCTCAACCGAGGCCATGCTCCCGAGGTCTTCGACCGGCTCTATGCACCTATCGGATTGGACATCGGCTCGGACACGCCCGAGGAGATCGCTGTGAGTGTCGTCGCCGAACTGATCGCCTTGCGCAAAGGCGTACATCGCCGGAGTCAGAAGCAGGAATTCGTCTTCAAGGTCGTGGAAGACTGGATCCGGCGGCGAAAAGAAACGTCCGGCACTGCCGACGCATAGGGCTGAGCGACGAACGGATGTCGGCCGGGCGGATCATTCGGAGGTGCGGCGACAGGAACCGGCCGCCGTCCCGCCGGGATGCTACGCCCTCCAGCCGTATTCCTCCCGTCGGCGCACGACGTCGTACATCACCACCGAAGCGGCGATTGCGGCATTCAAACTGTCGACACCTGAAGCCATGGGGATGCGAAACCGGGGCAGTCCGGCTGGAACGAGTGCATTGTCCAGCCCGCCTTCGCGCCCGACGACGACTGCAAACGGCTCCCGGAACTCGACCTCGTACAGAACTGCGTCGGCGCCGGCGTCGGCGACCCACAGGCGGTATCCCCGCCGCTCCAATTCCGTGGGAAGCACAGCCGACAACAAAGGAACCCGCCAAAGGTAGGCCGACGAGGAGCGTACGACCTTCGGGTTGAAAGGCGAGACGGTTCCCGGAGCCGCCACAACACCGAAGTCCGCGGCGGCCGCCGCCCGCAGAATGAGGCCGAGGTTACCGGGATCCTGCAGTCGGTCCAGATACAAGATCCGCGGCGGAAGTTGTTCCCACGTCCATGTCGGCTTCCGAAAGAAACCTATCATCCCTTGAGGTGTATCCAGGTTACTCAGGCTGGAAAACAGCCGATCCACCAACACGACGGTCTCGGCCGCATCGGGCGGCGCATTGCCCCGGCTGCGGGAATCCGACACCAGAAGCAGTTCTATCTTTCGCTGTCGACTCAACTCCCGGATCTGTTTCTCCCCCTCCACTGGAAGCCAGGGACAGGAAGGTTCCTCGGGTTTCTTCAACCAACGCCGCCACTGCTTTACGCGCTCGTTCTGTGTTCCGGTGATCGGGCGGTGAGATCGAGACGACATGACGGCTATTGTATGCTGCCGTTGTGCTCGTCGATGTCGATTTACTCAACCCCGATCCAAAGGTTGTGTCGGAGGCGTCTCGGGTTCTTCGGCGCGGCGGAATCGTCGTCTACCCGACCGATACGATCTACGGGATCGGCTGTGACGCCCTCAACGAACGCTCCGTCAGGCGGATTCTGAAACTCAAGGGCAGACCGCGGGAGAAGGGCTTCCTCGTCTTGGTGGCCGCCAAGGACTGGCTCCATCGGCTGGCTCTGTCCGTCCCTAGCGAGGCGGAAGAACTGTTGGAAACGTTCTGGCCGGGACCTTTGACCGTACTGGTCGAGGCCGCGGATCAAGTACCCGAACCTCTGCTGGACCCGGAGCGACGACTCGGAGTTCGCCTTCCGGCGCCTCCTTTCCTGCAGCAGTGGATACAACACGCCGGTGTCCCGATAGTCTCTACGAGCGCCAATTTCTCCGGCGAGCCCTACCGCGGCGATTTCAACTACTTGCGCACGGCGTTTCTCCCCCGGGTCGACCTCTTTCTGGAGTGCTCCGACCCACGGACAATGCACTCCGCTCCCTCGACGGTCGTAGACCTCACCCGCCGTCCCTTCCGCATCGTGAGGCGAGGCGCTGCAAGCGAAGATCTCGAAGCCTTCTTGGCCGAAATAAACCGCACTGACTGATGCCCCGGGCTCTACAATAGACAATGTGCAGAAGAAAGGTGCGGATCCATCGTTGTTCCCTGACCTGAGTGAGAACTCGGATAAAGGTTTTTCCGGGCAACCTTTGAGCGAGTCGTCGGACGAGCCTTCAAACCGGGATCGCCCCCTGGCCGACCGGATACGACCGCGGACTCTCGACGATGTCGTCGGCCAAGACCATTTGATCGGACCGGGAAAGTTCATCACCGAAGCGCTTAAGGAGAAGAAACTTCCTTCGGTGATCTTTTGGGGTCCCCCGGGAGTCGGCAAAACCACGCTGGCACGCATCATCGCCGGAGAGTCGGGAGCCCACTTCGTCGCGCTAAGCGCCGTCTTGGCAGGCGTCAAGGACGTGAAGCGGGTGATCGAGGAAGCCCGCTACCAACGCAAGGCGTTTCAACGTCCCACCGTGCTGTTCGTGGACGAAATCCATCGGTTTAACAAAGCTCAGCAGGACGCTTTTCTTCCCCACGTGGAGGACGGTACCATCACCCTAATCGGGGCGACCACGGAAAACCCCTCGTTTGAGATCATCGCGCCGTTGCTGTCGCGCTGCCGCGTGCTGGTACTCAACCCTTTGACGGAAGAAGCCATTCTCGCGATTCTCGACCGGGCGCTTAAGGACCGCGAACAGGGCTTGGGGACTCATCCTCCCGCCGTTGGTGAAGCAGAACTGAAATTGCTCGCTCGCTTCGCCGACGGTGACGCACGGACGGCTTTGAACCTCCTCGAGGTCGCCGACCGCCTGGCGCGCCGGCAAAATCCGGAACGTCCGACGATCGACCGGGAGATCCTCCAGACGGCCCTTCAGCATCGCTCCCTCCTGTACGACAAGGCCGGAGAGGAACATTACAATCTCATCTCCGCACTCCACAAGTCGCTGCGGAACAGTGATCCCGACGCGGCTCTTTACTGGCTGGGACGGATGCTCGAGGCGGGCGAGGATCCGCTGTACGTCGCCCGGCGGATGGTCCGCTTCGCTTCTGAAGACGTCGGGCTTGCGGATCCGAGGGCGCTGACGATCGCCATGTCCGCCATGGAGGCCTTCCATTTCATCGGGCTACCCGAGGGTAAGCTCGCCCTCGCCCAGGCGGCCGTCTACTTGGCACTGGCTCCCAAATCGAATGCCCTCTATCGAGCTTACGGCGAAGTGGTCGGCGACGTCCAGGAAACGCGAAACGAGCCCGTACCGCTTCATCTCCGAAACGCGCCGACCCGGTTGATGAAAGACCTGGGCTACGCCGCCGGATACCGCTACGCTCACGATGAGGAGAACGGGGTCGCCGCCGACATGCCTTGTCTGCCCCCCGGGTTGGAAGGACGCCGGTACTACCGTCCCACCGACCGGGGCTGGGAGCGAGCCGCCCGGGAACGGCTCGATCAGCTCACGAAGATGAAATCAAGAACGCGATCTCAGAAGTAAATGTCGGCAATCCGTCGGGGAATCCGATCGACAGGTTTTACGACACCCGCCGCCACTTCATAGATGCGCCCGTTGGTTTCTTTCGCCGCCGCCGTAAGCTCCGGATACGGCCGGTTCACGACGTCGACCAACCCTATATTGTAGTTCTCTCCATCAAATCGACCCAGAATCGGCTGGTCGTTCAACTGGAAATAATGGAGCGCCACAACTTCGGGTAAAGCCGCACCTTGCTCGACATAGTATCGATAAGCGACGCCGCGTTCTTCCTGGGACGCCACGCCCTTGATGCCGGTGGAAGGCAAACCCCGGTCAATCGCACCGTGATGAAACTCCCCGATCAGCACGGGCTTCCCGGTACGCCGGGTGATCTCCGAAACCACCGCGGGATCCGGCCGCCAGGTGTAGGAGTTGATCGAAAACACGTCAAAAAAGGTTCCCGCGCGGTAACAGAGGTCCGAGCTGATCCCGGCATACCGGATACCGAGGTTCAAATGATCGGGGTCGACCTCGCGCAGGGCCCGCGACGGCACCTCAAGATAACGGTCCACCAGTATGCCTGAGAACTCCCGCAAGTCAGCTTCGGCCTGAGACGACCCCTCATCCAAAAGCCTGGGAAAAGGTTCCCGCATCAGCTGCTCGAAGGCCGTCAGGGAAACTCCCCACGCCTCAGACAGTTTCTCAACTTGATCGTCGTACCTCTCCCGCAACCACTGAACCAGACTTTCGCGGGATGCCGAGGGCTGCGCGGTGGCCAACATCTCGCCTGCAATGACGTTGTCTCCGAAGGCCCAAACCGGCTCGTTGGCGAGAAAGTATCCGATAAGGTACGCATCGCCCCGAAACGCCTCAAGCTGACGGGCGAATTCTTTGGCCGCAG
>Ga0116188_1002094_pt1 | contig 16140 bp, 18 predicted proteins | sample AD_JPNTR2_MetaG_FD_89807 | JGI IMG/M metagenome (GOLD analysis project Ga0116188, IMG submission 89807) | Active sludge microbial communities of municipal wastewater-treating anaerobic digesters from Japan - AD_JPNTR2_MetaG | ecosystem: Engineered > Bioreactor > Anaerobic > Digestate | place...
TCCTGACGGGCTGGATGGGTCCTGTCTTGTCAACACCCACTTTCACCATTTCAACAAATCCATCTCGTCCGCGTTCACGGTTTCCTTGTTTCGAAAGAGCGCTATCACAATTCCGAGGCCCACGGCGGCTTCTGCGGCGGCAACGGTAATCACGAAGATCGCGAAAACCTGTCCGCCAAACTTGTTCAGCTGGTCTGAAAAAGCGATCAGATTCAAGTTCACAGAGTTGAGCATCAACTCGATCGACATGAAAATGATGATCACGTTACGGCGGGTGAGAACCCCCACGACTCCGATCGTGAAAACCAAAGCGCTTAAGACCAGGTAATGAGTTGGAGTAATCATGCTTCCTGCCGCTAAATTGTCTTTTTAGCCAATACCACTGCACCGACGATCGCCACCAGCAGGAGCACCGAGGCGATTTCGAAGGGCAGCAGGTAAGTTGTGTAGAGAAGCGTTCCGACTGATTCCGTATTCAGGGTCTGCACCTGTTCGATCACCGCCGGACCAGGCTCCGCGTCCTCAAAAAGGCTGGCGCCGGTACTGAGAAAGAAAACCAATTCGACACACAGAACTGCGGCGAGAACCACTGCCGTTTTCGTCTGTCGGTTTGTCTTAGGCTGCCCGATCACCTCCCGAACGCTGACCAGCATGATCACAAAAAGGAAGAGAACCATGATCCCGCCGACATAAACCAGAATCTGGACGGCGGCGACGAATTCGGCTTTCTGGAGGAGAAACAGGCCGGCCACAGCGATTAAGGCTGAGATCAGATAGACGGCGCTGCGAACCGGATTCCTGGCCAGGACTGTTAAGACCGCAAACAGGACCAATATGGCTGCCAGGGTATAAAAAAGAATAGCTTCCATAGATTAATCCATCATTTGTGGTAGACCTTGTATCCTTCGATCCGGTCCCAGCCTTTTTCGAGTCGTGCCCGGTCCCACAGCATCGACTTTCGGTCGTAGGTGGCCAGCTCAAAGTCCTGCGTAAGTTCGATCGCATTCGTCGGGCAGACCTCCTGGCAAAGCCCGCAGAAAAGGCACCGCGAGGTATCGAAGGTGTATTCAGTGAGTACCTTTTTCCGGCTTTCGGGATCCCGGACCGAAGAGACGACGATAAGGTCTTCCGGACAAGCTTCGGCACAGAGGTCGCATGCAATACACAGGGTCTCCCCGGTTTCCGGATCGTTATTCAGCCGGGGAGCGCCGCGGTATCGTTCGGCCAGCCTCGGTTTCTCGCGTGGGTACTGCTCGGTGTAAACCTTGCTGTACGTGTATCGCAGAGTCAGCGCCAAGCCCTTGAAAATGTCAATTAGAAAAAACCGTCGCAGGAATCCAATCATTACTGCCAGACCATTCCTTTAACTGAATTTCAACATCACGCCTGCCGTCACGATCAGATTTGCGATGGCGAGCGGCAAGAAAACCTTCCAGCCATACCGCATAAGCTGATCAAACCGGAAACGCGGCAGCGTACCGCGCACCCAGATGAATATGTAAAGGAAAACGAAGACTTTGGCCATGAACCAAATGACGGGAGGCACAAGATCGAGTACGCCGAGCCACTGCACATTCGGGAACGGCCGCAGCCAGCCGCCCCAGAAAAGCGTCACGGCGATAGATGAAATAGTGATCATCGCGGCATACTCAGCCAGAAAATAGATGGCGAAGCGGAAGCCGCTGTATTCGGTATGATACCCCCCGACCAACTCGCTCTCCGCCTCCGGCAAATCGAAGGGGAGGCGATTGGTCTCGGCCATACCGCAAACGAAAAACAGCACAAAAGCTACCGGTTGCAGGAAGACGTACCACACCCCGGTCTCTTGCTGCTTCACAACGATATCGACAAGACTCATCGTCTGGGCAACAAGGATCACGGAAAGAATGGTAAAGCCCAGAGCCACCTCATAGCTGATCATCTGAGCCGTCGAACGCAGAGCGCCGAGCAGCGGATACTTGCTGTTGGAAGCCCACCCGCCCAGGATGATTCCGAGGATGCCAACTGATGACACCGCCATCACGAACAGAACAGCGATGTTGACATTGGTCACAAATCCACCGCTGACCAGGGCTGACTCTACCACGCGATTAACCGAGGGAGGCTCCAGAAAAAAGAGAAGCAGCCAGCGCAAACCACCTTCCAGCATGTTGGGAGGGCCGAAAGGAATAACCGAGAAGACCACCAATGCCGGAATAAGAGAAACAATTGGAGCAAGCGCGAAAACCAGGCGATCCGCCCCCGCCGGAATAATGTCTTCCTTGATTACGAACTTCAGCCCGTCCGCGATAGGTTGCAAAAGGCCGTGCCAGCCGACTCTCATGGGCCCAAGACGGACCTGGATGCGGCCGATCAGCTTACGTTCCAGCCAGCTGAGGTAAGCCACTGCCAGCAGCACTACCAAGACTACGACGGCGATTTTTATAAATGGAATCACCGCATAAATAAGGATGGTTTCCATCATCGGTCGATTTCTCCCAACACAACGTCAAGGGTGCCGATAATGGCAATGACATCGGCCACAAGGTGTCCTTTTACGAGTCGCTTCAGAGCCTGCAGGTTAATGAACGTGGGCGGTCTGATCCTGACCCGGAAGGGAATTGCGGACCCTTCGCTGACGATGTAATAGCCGAGTTCTCCGCGAGGCCCTTCAATCGCCGAATAGTATTCTCCCACCGGCGGCTTGATCACCCGAGGAACCTTACCCCGAATCGGACCGCCAGGAAGTCGGTCGAGTACCTGACGGATGATGCGACAACTCTGCCGCATCTCCTCCATTCTGATCAGGTATCGATCGTAGGTATCCCCGTTTTCCCCGACCGGGATGTCAAACTCGTACTGTTCGTAACCGCCGTACGGCCGCGCCCGGCGCAAGTCGTAAGGGATTCCGCTTCCTCGCAGGGGCGGGCCGGTCAGGCCGAATTCGATCGCTTCCTCCGCGCTGATGATTCCAATGCCCTTGGTGCGGTCAATCCAGATCCGGTTGTTGGTCAATAGCTGCTCGTACTCGTCGACCTTCGCCGGAAAATCGTCAATGAATTTACGCGCCGCCTCCTCGAACCCGGGAGGGAGATCCATCCAAAGGCCCCCAATCCGGAAGGCATGCGTCGTTAACCTAGCGCCAAACAGGGCTTCAAACAGCTTGAGTATCTCTTCACGTTCCCGGAAGCAGTAGAGGAAAACCGTCAGCGCGCCCAGGTCCATGGCGTGGGTACCGAGCCAGACAAGGTGGCTGGCGATTCGGTTGAATTCGGTCATCATGATTCGAATTGCAACCGCTCGCTCCGGAACTTCGATCTCCATCAACTTCTCGACGCCCAGCACATAGCCCAGCGCATTCGAGACCGCGGCAAGGTAATCGGTGCGGTCATAGTAAGGAAGGCACTTCGTGTAGGTCCGGTTCTCGCTGATTTTCTCGACGCCCCGGTGCAGATAGCCGATCACGCAGTCCGCGTCGAGCACACGCTCCCCGTCAAGTTTCAGCTTGACCCGCAGCACACCGTGTGTGGCCGGATGCTGCGGGCCCATGTTGATCTCAAGTTCCTGGGCATCCAGGATAGTCGGTTCGTCCATGCTACTCGGGAACCTTTCGTATCCGCAGGTGCTTCCTTATCCAAGCCTGATCCTGCAGCTTGATGTCATAGTCTTTTCTCAGCGGGTAACCCAGCCAGTCATCCGGCAGCAATATACGCCGAAGGTCCGGATGACCGGAGAACTCTATCCCAAACATGTCGAAGACTTCCCGCTCCAGCCAGTCTGCCGCGCGCCAGATTGATGTCACCGAGGGGACCATTTCCTCCGCCGCTGCCCGGGTCTTGACACGGATCAGCTGTCCGGATGCGTGGGAATAAAGGTGGTAGACCATGCAGAACCGCTTCTGGTCGCCCAGGTAGTCCAGGCAGGTCACGTCGACAAGGTAATCGAACTTCCACGTACTGCCACGAAGATAACCCATCACATCAATGAGCGATCCGAGTTCAATCGTGTAGATTGGCTGACCGAGAAAGGATTGACCCGTCACGCCGGCATCGGGGAAACGCTCCCGCAGGTCCTTTAGCAAAGGATCATCAGTCAAATCTTCGTAGGATGGGACCTTCTTGGCTGGCGGCTTCTTCACGGCCGGCGGTTTTGGCTTCGCCTCCTTGGCTTCGCTGCCGCCTGCGGCATTGTCGGCAGCGCCCCCGGGCGTCGGCGCACCACTTGAATCGCTCTTCTCATCCGGCTTGCCCGGTGATACGGGTTCCGGGGGCTTGTTTTCCTGATTCATTTCAAACCCCTCATAATTACAAGTAGGCCCGCAGATGGGTCCGAATGTTTACGGCAATCGCTCATAACCGGATAGCATCCGGCTCTCCGCGGGCCAACTGTCAGCCTGCTATGAACTGTTCCTGTTTCCGGCTGATGCTCATCTGGTCAATCTTGTCCTGCAGCCGCATCAGGCCGTACAACAGCGCCTCCGGGCGGGGCGGACAACCTGGGATATAAACGTCAACCGGAATGATTTTGTCCACTCCCTGAAGTGTTGCATAGGTATCGAACGGCCCGCCGACGCTGGCGCAAGCACCCATCGCTATCACCCATTTGGGCTCAGGCATCTGGTCGTACAGCTTCTGAATCGCTTCGGCCATCTTCAACGTCACAGTTCCGGACACGATGATCAGGTCAGCCTGGCGAGGAGAAGGCCGGAAGATCCCACACCCGAACCGATCCATGTCAAAGCGTGATGCACCGGTCGCCATCATTTCGATGGCACAGCAAGCCAGGCCGAAGGTCATCGGCCAGAGCGAGGATTTTCGGGCCCAGTTAAAGAGAAAATCGACGGTTGTCGTTATGACCCCGCGAGTCGCCTCCGTGTCGTTTACGCCCACTCAAGCGCTCCCTTCTTCCACACGTAGAAATAGCCGACGATGAGAATTCCAAGGAATATCATCATCTCGACAAAACCAAAAAGGGCTAAGTGGCCGTAGATGACCGCCCAGGGAAAAAGGAATATGGTTTCGACGTCAAAGATCACGAACAGGATGGCGATCACATAAAAACGTACCGAAAAACGCTCTCGAGCGTCTCCGGCCGGTTCAACTCCACACTCGTACGGCGAGAGCTTGTTCTGATGCGGCCTGAAAGGCCGGAGCAAACGCCCAACCAACAGGGCGAGCGCCGGAACGAGGGCCGCAACCAAAATGAATATCAGTACGGGAATGTAGCCTCCAAGCACCGCTTAGCGCCTCCAAGGGCAGGTATTCTAGCAGAGCGCACAGTTGGGTGACAAACGAATTGCAGGAAGGCGGAGCGGATCGAATTTTGCCCGAGAATCATCCGCGCAGTCCCTGAGACCCGTCCAATACGCGGGAATGAGTGCCCACGGATAGAACGGATTTCGCGGATGTCGCGGATGATATGCGGGCGGTCAGCGGTCAGCCGATGCTTCGGCGTAACGGTTGCTCAGCAGGCGATCAAAGTAGTCTATCGTCAGTTTCAAGCCTTCCCGGAGGGGCACGGCAGGCTCCCACCCCAGCAACTGCTTCGCAAGGGAGATGTCTGGCCGGCGACGAACCGGATCATCCTGAGGCAGCGGCTCGAACTTAATGGGAGAACTGGTTCCGGTCATCTCCCGGATCAACTCGGCCAGTTCAATCATCGTAAACTCTTCCGGGTTCCCGAGATTGATCGGACCGGTAATCCCTGGTGTCTCCATCATCATTTTCAGTCCGCGAACCAAATCCGAGACGTAGCAGAAGGACCGCGTCTGCTTCCCATCTCCGTAAACCGTGAGTGGTTTACAGGTGAGCGCCTGCACTATGAAATTACTCACGACGCGCCCGTCTTTTTCCCACATTCGGGGACCGTAAGTGTTAAATATCCGCGCAATACGAACGTCCACGCCGTTCTGACGGTGATAGTCCATCATCAGCGTTTCAGCCAACCGCTTTCCCTCGTCGTAGCAACTCCTCGGTCCCACCGGATTCACGTTACCCCAGTAGTCCTCCCGCTGAGGGTGAACGTGCGGGTCGCCGTAGACCTCAGAAGTACTCGCTTGCAGGATTCGAGCTTTAACGCGTTTGGCTATACCCAGCATGTTGATGGCACCCATCACATTCGTCTTCACCGTTTTGACCGGATTGATCTGATAGTGAACAGGCGATGCAGGGCAGGCCAGGTTGTAAATCTGATCGGCTTCGATCGTTAACGGAATGGTCACGTCATGCCGGATGAACTCGAACCGCGGGTTGCTCATGAACTGGTAGATGTTCCGCTTGGAGCCGGAAAAAAGGTTGTCCAGGCACATCACTTCGTGCCCTTCGTCCAGCAGAGCGCCGCAAAGATGGCTCCCGATAAATCCAGCGCCGCCTGTCACAAGAATTCGCATAGTCCTCCTGTCAACTGCCTTCGTCAGTTCAGTACCGCCTCTGCAGCTCCCACTGCCACGCCGTCTGAATAATTGTGTCCAAATCCGAATATTGCGCTTTCCAGCCGAGTGTATCTTGCGCCTTCCGAGCGTCGGCAACCAGTTCGGGAGGATCCCCGGCTCGTCTGTCGGCCAAACGAACCTGGATCGGGCAACCGGTAATCCGCTTGGCCGTCTCGATCACTTCCTTCACAGAATAACCGTGTCCCGTACCCAGGTTGAAGAAATCGCTCCGCCCTGTTCGCTCGAGCCATTCCAGGGCAGCCACGTGTGCGCTAGCCAGGTCTTCGACATGGATGTAGTCGCGGATACACGAGCCATCCGGAGTGGGGTAGTCGTCTCCATAGACATCCACGGCACCCCCGCCTTTTGCTGCCTGGAGGACACGAGGGATAAGATGCGTCTCGGGATCGTGAGATTCGCCCAACCGACTGTCCCGGCTCGCCCCTGCGGCATTGAAGTAACGCAAGGCGACAAAGCGAAGCCCGTAGGCCCGGCTGTAATGTTTGAGAATTCGCTCGATGAAGTATTTGGTTTCGCCGTAGGGACTGACCGGGTCTTGCGGGTGAGATTCATCGATCGGCACGCGGAGAGGGTTCCCGTACGTCGCACAGGTCGATGACAGAATGAAGTTCACAACACCGTGCCTCAGCATGACCCGAAGAAGCGTCAACGCATTCCCGAGATTCTGCTCAAAATACTTGCGAGGATCCGTCATCGATTCCCCGACATAACAAAGGCTGGCAAAATGCATCACGCCGTCGATCTGATAGGAATCGAAGACACGCTCGAGCTCCCGTTCATCCGATAGATCAACGACTTCCAAAGGACTGTCAAAGACCGCCTCGCGGTGCCCTTCGCTCAGGTTATCAATGACGATGGTGCGGAATCCTCGCCTGTTCAGTTCAGCGACAGCGTGACTGCCGATGTAACCAGCACCCCCAGTCACCAGACACGTGTTCATCTAAAGAATGTTAGTCTATTTCAGGCAGTGATTTACAGGGTTTCTACGAATTATAGGGTTCCTACAAAGCTCTTGGCTTGAGTGTGGAATCGGAAAGTGTAGGAATAACCTGCGAGATCGACCGTGCGGGAATATTTCACGTCAATTCGCAACTCTCCGCCAGGGCGGCCGGTCGTCAAAACCCTGAGATCCTCCGGCGCCATTTCGAATTGTTTGACCTTGGCAAGTTCCCGTATCTGGTGTTTGACCGACTCGGCGTCCCAACCCCTCGATCCGCCCTCGCTGGCTATCCTTTCCAGCTGATCCTCAAAGTCCATCTTGTCGAGGAACACCGGAAGACACCGGAAACATGCCAGTCCGAACACAAAAAGAAGCAACAGGGTTACAACACAGCCAAATCTGCCTTCGCCTCTCTGGGCCCTCATACGTCCTAAATACCTCACAACCCTGCATAATTCGGTGACTCTGCTCACTTCCCTTTCCACGCTTATAATTAAGAAGGTCATGTCTGATGTTCCAGAGAAGATGACTTATCGTGGAATCTCGTACGGGGAAAGCGCAGCGCTTTCCTCCAGTTTTCGACTGGTCTCCCCTTTCAAGCCAAGTGCCGACCAGGCAAGGGCTATAGATGAACTGGTAAGCGGACTCAAAGCAGGACGGAAGGCAATGGTCCTGCTGGGGGTAACGGGATCTGGCAAGACGTTTACCATGGCCAAGGTCATAGAAGCCATGAACCGGCCGACTCTTGTCCTGAGTCATAACAAAACGCTGGCCGCACAGCTTTACCAGGAGTTCAAGAACTTCTTCCCGGAAAACGCCGTCGAATACTTCGTCAGCTACTACGACTACTACCAGCCGGAAGCCTACATTGCGGCCACCGACACCTATATTGAAAAGGAAGCGCTGATCAACGACGAGATCGATCGGCTGCGTCATTCCGCGACCCGTTCTCTTTTCGAAAGACGCGATTGCATCATCGTAGCCAGCGTAAGCTGCATATACGGACTCGGCTCCCCGGAGGCTTACTATGGCATGCTGCTCATGATCAGCGAGGGCCAGAGAATCAACCGCCGCGAGATCCTGCAGAAACTGGTGGAAATCCAATACGACCGGAACGACTACGACCTGAGCAGGGGAACCTTCCGCGTACGGGGAGACGTGATCGAGATTGTGCCGTCTTACGACGACTACGGGGTTCGAATCGAGCTGTTTGGTGATGAAGTCGAGGCGATCTACCAGTTCGATCCACTGACCGGAGAAATCCTTAAAAGGCATCAGCGGCTGCCGATCTATCCGAAATCCCACTACGTCATTCCCAAGAAGCGGTGGGAACTGGCTGTCCAGAGCATCAAGGAAGAGCTGGAACAACACCGGAATAAGCTCCAGAAGGAAGGAAAACTGGTTGAAGCTCAGCGTGTCCACCAACGGACAATGTTCGATCTGGAGATGATCAAAAGCGTGGGATACTGCCGGGGAATTGAGAACTACTCCCGCCACCTTACGGGGCGCCAACCCGGGGAACCGCCCCCCACGCTCCTGGATTACTTGCCCGACGACGCCCTGATCTTTATTGACGAGAGTCATGTCACGGTACCTCAGCTGCATGGCATGTATGAAGGCGACCGTTCGCGCAAACTCAATCTGGTCAAATATGGATTTCGCCTCCCCTCGGCCCTCGATAATCGTCCGCTGAGTTTTGACGAGTACGAGGCTCGAGCGCCCCAATCGGTATTCGTTTCCGCCACCCCAGGTCCTTATGAACTCGAGAAATCGGGCGGCGAGATTGTCGAACAGATCATTCGGCCAACCGGTCTGATCGATCCGGAGATCGAAGTGCGACCGGTCAAGGGACAGATTGACGATCTTCTGGCCGAGATCCGGGAGAGAGCGGCCAGGAAGGAGCGCGTCCTCGTCACTACCTTGACAAAACGAATGGCCGAGGAATTGACCGAATACTACACCGAAGTCGGCGTCGCCGTTCGATACCTGCATTCCGAGGTCGAAACGCTCGACCGCGTGAAAATTCTGAAGGACCTCCGGCTGGGCAAGTTCGATGTACTGATCGGTATCAACCTGCTTCGGGAGGGGCTGGATTTGCCCGAAGTTTCCCTGGTGGCCATCCTGGACGCCGACAAAGAAGGTTATCTGAGAAGCGCCACTTCGCTGATTCAGACTGCGGGCAGGGCGGCACGCAATCTCAATGGAAAAGTCATCATGTATGCCGACGTAATTACGCGATCCATGGCGAAGGCCATCGAAGAAACGCGACGCCGGCGCGAGATCCAGCTGCGATACAATCGGGAAAACGGAATCACCCCCCAGACTATTCTCAAGCCGATCGATGCTCACCTTCTCGAAATGACCCGGCTCGATTACTATGAAGTACCGGTCGTCGCAGAAGAAATCGAGCAATACGGATCCGTTGACCAGCTGGAAAAGGAGATTGCAGATCTCGAAGCCCGGATGAAGAAGGCCGCGCAACGATTCGAATTCGAGAAAGCGGCCGAGTACCGGGACCGTATCAAGCGGCTGAAGGAATTGGAAATCAAGATATAGGATTGCGCACCTCGGCGTTACAATACACGGTTGAAATGCACTGCGTTCATCCCGCTTCCACGCTTTCCGGCACTATCGTAGTTCCCGCTGATAAATCAATTTCTCATCGCTACGCGATACTGGGCGCCATGGCGACCGGAAGGACCCGAATTTTAAACTTCTCGCCCAGCGAAGACTGCCGATCGACTTTGTCGTGTCTTGCGCAACTGGGAGTGTCGATCAGTCAGGACCGGGGCGAAGTCATCATCGAGAGTCCGGGGTGGGAAAGACTCAAACAGCCGGAAGGTACACTGGATGCCGGAAACAGCGGCACGACAATCCGGCTCGTGTCCGGTTTGCTCGCGGCCCGTCCCTTTCGCTCGACGATTGCCGGCGACCAGTCACTCAACAAGCGCCCCATGAGGCGGATCATTGCGCCGCTCGAAGAGATGGGCTCATCCATCGAAGCGCGCGAAGGCCAGTTCCCTCCTCTGACCATCCGGGGCACCAAACTTCGCCCAATCCGATACACACTGCCGGTCGCCAGCGCGCAGGTCAAATCTTGCATTCTGCTGGCTGCCCTAACGGCGGATGGCACCACAACCGTAGTCGAAAACCAGGCGACCCGCGACCACACCGAAAGGGCGCTTCCCGTTTTCGGCGTCCCGGTCGAACGCTCCGGGGTCGAATTGAGAGTCACCGGCCCCACCGCGCTTCAGCCAGCCGAGCTCCTGGTTCCAAACGATTTCTCGGCGGCCGTTTACTTCATCCTCGCGGCTTTGCTTATACCCGGCTCGGTCCTTGTCTTTCCCGGCTTGGGAGTGAACCCAACCCGAAGCGCGCTTCTCGAGATCCTGTTGGCGAGTGGCGCCGAAATCCAGGTTCACCAAACCTCGGAACGGGACAACGAACCAAGGGCCGATCTCGAGATCCGGTATTCGCCGGCGATCCTCGATTCCTTCCCCGCAGAATTTCCGCCGGAGCTGGTGCCCAACGTGATTGATGAAATCCCGGCACTGGCGGTGTTAGGCGTCAGCCTGCGCAAAGGGTTGACCATCACCGGAGCAGAAGAACTCCGCAAGAAGGAATCGGATCGCATTCACGCGGTCGTTTCAAATCTAAAGAACCTCGGGGTGGAGGCGGAGGAGCGCCACGATGGTTTCCACATCCCGCCCGGCCAGAAAATCAGGGGTGGCCGGGTTGCGACTTTTTCGGACCATCGGATAGCCATGGCCTTTGCCGTGGCGGGCCTTTTGGCTGAAAGCCCGGTCGAAATCGATGATCCGGCCTGCACCGCCATATCATTCCCGGGTTTTTTCGATAAACTGGAATTGGCTGCAGGGTCATGCTGAAGCACGTGTATCTGGTTGGATTCATGGCCAGCGGCAAGTCGACTGTTGGGCCTTTGCTGGCTGCCCGCTTGAACCGTCCCTTTCATGACCTGGACGATCTGATCGAAAAAGAACAGCAGATGACGATCACCGAGATTTTCGCGCTCAAGGGGGAAGCGTACTTTCGTAAGGTCGAATCTCGTCTGTTGGCTCAGACTGCTCAACTCCCGCCCAGCGTCATTGGTCTTGGCGGTGGAACCTTTTGCATCGACGCCAACCGGGCCGTTGTGGCAGAAAATGGCGTGAGCGTCTGGCTTCGAATCCCGCTGGAACTCGCGCAGTCTCGATGCGCGCGCATTTCAACCCGGCCACTCGCCCGGGATCCTGAACAGTTCAAAGCCCTCTTTGAGCTGCGGCAGCCGCATTACAGCCACGCGCAGATTTGGATCGACGTCGAACGAAAGTCCCCCGAACTGATTGCAGAAGAGATAATGACAAAGCTGAAATACGGAGAAAAGTTAAATTTCCCGCGACTTTAGAGGAGGCTTTTGTTATTATGGCGCTGATGTTGAGGAGATGGTGTGTTTCGTTGTTCCTCGTGGCGTTAACGATCGCCCCGCTCTCTGCCGATCCGCCACCGGATTCCGAGTTTGACCGGCTCTTCCCTTCCGCCGGATTGGAAGACCGAATCGGGTTCTGGAAGATGATCTTTACCCGCTACGGTCAGGACGAGGTCGTAATCCATGACCGCAACGATTTTCGCCTGATCTATAAGATCGTCAAATCACCTTACCTTGGAACGGACCGCGCTTCGGTGCTCAAGCGCAGGGCGCAGGTAAAAGCGATGACGGAAGATTTCGAGCAGCTGTTTGATCAGCTGATCGCGCTCGGTCCAGATTCAGACAAACTCGATTTTCGTCATCGGGAAGTCCTCGCCGTCCTCAAGCTCGCGAACTATCAGCCAACTGAGTCCAATTTGCGAAAACTCAAGGACGGTATTCACCTTCAACGCGGCATCAAAGAGAAATTTCGCGAGGGGCTGATCCGCTCGGGTCGTTATCTCCCGTCGCTGGAACGTATCTTCGTAGAAAAGGGACTGCCCCGGGAACTGGTATTCCTCCCCCACGTAGAGTCATCTTTCGATTACACTGCATATTCTCACAAGGGGGCTGCGGGGATCTGGCAGATCACGCGCGGAACCGGGCGAAGACTGCTGAAGATCGGCGCGACGGTTGACGAGAGACTCAACCCGATCCGTGCCGCTGAGGCGGCAGCGGACATCCTGCTCGACAACTACAGAGCGCTCGGTACGTGGCCACTCGCGATTACTGCCTATAATCACGGTAAGTACGGGATGCTCAGGGCCCAGAAAGCGCATGGCAACGATATTAAGGAGATCATCGAGAAGTATCAGTCGAAGATCTTCGGTTATGCCGGCCAGAACTTTTACGCAGAATTCCTTGCAGCTGTCGATATTGCCAAGAATCACGAGAAGTACTTTCCGGGACTGGTGATAGATGAGCCTCTGCGCTTTGAATCCATCAAAGTGGCTCAAAGCACCTCGGTGAGTACCCTGGGCAAGAAGTACAACGTCAGCAAAGCAACCCTGAAAACCTACAACCCGCATCTGACCCCCCGGTTCTGGGCTCGTTCCGGCGTAGTCCCCCCGGGAACCGTCCTGCACCTCCCGGCAGGAGACTCGCCGACCCTGGTGGCGGACAACTCTCAGCCCGCTGTGAGTGCGAAGTCCGATACGGCCGGGTATACGAAATACAAAGTGCGTCGGGGCGATACGCTCATCAAGATCGCGCGCAAATTTCAAGTGGGTGTCGAACAGTTGATGGAGCTGAACGGGATCGAAAGCACGCGCATTTACCTGGGTCAACTTCTGCTTATCCCTTAGCAATCCAGGGGGTGGGAAGAGAGCCTACCCCCTTAAACCTTTCTTCACAATTCTCATCATAACTACTGAGCAGGTGTGAAAAAACCGGCGGATCTCCGACGAAGAAGATGCAGGGTGGGTTTCGAAGGAGGGCGCGTCAACGCCCGGATGAAACCCACCGGCGGGCCACCCCTCAGGCGCAGGCGACGTGGCGGTCCAGTACGGTGGGTTTCATCCGGGCGCTAACGCGCCCTCCTTCGAAACCCGCCCTACGTCGGGTCGCCCTGCCGCCGCTCATGTTAGAATTGAGTCTGAACCGAGATAGGAAAAATGAGTAACTATTTCAGAACTGCTTTGTTGCTCGGCCTGATGACAGGCCTGATTCTGGTCATCGGCGAACTTCTCGGCGGGTCTCAAGGATTGGTTCTTGCGCTTGGTTTCGCCGCCCTGTTGAATTTCGCCAGCTACTTTTACTCCGACAAGATCGCCTTGGCGATGTACGGGGCAAAACAGCTGCAGCGCGATCAGGCCCCTGAGATTTTCGCCATCATCGAAAACCTCGTGGCCCGCGCCGGCATTCCCATGCCGCGCGTTTACCTGATCCCCTCTGCGACTCCCAACGCCTTTGCTACTGGGCGGAATCCCCAGCATGCAGCGGTGGCCGTCACTGAAGGGATTCTGAGGCTTCTGGACCGTGAAGAGCTGAAGGGCGTTCTGGCGCATGAACTAGCGCATATCAAGAACCGCGACATCCTTATCGCCTCCGTGGCCGCAACCATGGCAGGCGCCATCATGATGCTCGCTCGCTTCGCGATTTTCTTCCCTATGGGAGGACGAGACGATGATAATCGCGGCGGCGCATTGGGCCTCCTGCTGACTGTCATCCTGGCGCCAATTGCCGCGCTGCTCATACAAATGGCTATCAGCCGGAGTCGCGAGTACGGGGCTGATGCGACCGGTGCCTCCATGGCTGGAAATCCCTACGGTCTCGCAAACGCGCTCAGGAAACTGCAGGAGGGAAACCGGCGGATACCAATGGAAGCGGATCCAGCCACTTCGCACATGTTCATAGTAAAGCCCTTCAGCGGCCGCTCGTTGATGGCGCTTTTCAGCACGCATCCACCAGTCGAAAAGAGGATTGAACGGCTCATAGGTCGACGGGCCATCTAGCATTGCGATGAGCGACAAGGAACATAATCATTTTCGGGTCGCAGACCGCCGATTCTGGGTTCAGGACGAGGGTGTGTTCGACCGGGCTGAGATCCCGGAGAAGAAGTACCCTTCGTACGTCGAAGAACTGAAAAGTCGAACAGAACTGGCCGAGAAGAAACTCAGGGAGAAACTCCGCCAGCTCGAGGAAGATAACGAACTCTTCAGAGAACGTTTGAGGAGGGAGAACGAGAGACGACTTCAGAGCGAAAAGCACAAGCTAGTGGCCGCCTTTCTGGAGGTCGCCGATAACATGGAGAGAGCTCTCCAAGCCCCGGACGATCCGGCGGCTTTGAAAGAGGGAATACGGCTTAACCTGGAGCTATTCCTCTCCCGGTTGAAAAGCGAAGGTATCGAGCAGATCGATCCGGTCAACCAACCGTTTGATCCCAACGAGGCAGAGGCTGTCGGTATGACGACCGTGGACGAGGCAGATCAAGACCACCTCGTCGTGGAGGTCGTACAAAAGGGCTATCGCGTGGGCGATCAATTGATACGCCCCGCCCGCGTTCGCGTCGGACAGTATCGCGGTTAGCGGGGCGAATCCCCGTTTTCACGCCAGGCCGTCGTCGTGATGGTGAAGCATAAACCGATCGAAGGCGGCGGCCGAGGCAGCCACCGAAGATCGAATTTGATCGACTTCATTCGCCGGTAACGGCTTGAAGTCCCGCGCAACCTGGATGTTTTCCCGCAACATCTCGATCTTCGGCATTCCCACCACACAAGCAGCGACCGGCAGGTTCAGGGCATAACGAAGCAACCGTGCTGCATCCGTTCGCCCCGGTCCCTGGCCAACTAGTCTTTCCTGTCCCATGACTTTCATGGCCAGAATTCCCAGGTTCTTGGCCTGGGCCGCCGGCAGCGCCGTCCGTTCAAAGCCAGTGGCAAACCCGCTGTTCGTAGCCGGGTTGAGCGCCATCTGGACACAATCCAGGTCGTGCCGCTCAATTGCCGTCTTCAAGGCCTCGGCTTCCGCGTGACAAGTCATGCCGATAAAGCGGGTGCTTTTTTCATCACGCAACCGATAAAGGGCTCTCAGCACCCCCTTTTCGATGGCGGCCAAGTCCTCGAGGTTCTCCAGCGAGTGAATGTGCAGGAGGTCCACATGGTCTGTCTGAAGCCGTTTCAGACTGGCCTCGACCGCCCTGAGCGCCCCGTCGTAAGTTCGATCCGATACCTTGGTTGCCAGGAAGACTTCTTTACGCCGGGTCTTCAGCACCTTTCCGTACCGCCTCTCGCTTTCGCCGTCACCATAGGAAATGGCTGTATCCAGATAGTTGATGCCGCTATCAATGGCTTCGTTCAGAGCCTCAAGCCCGGCATCCTCGTCGTACCTCAAGAAGCGACTGCCGCCTCCGAAGGCCAGGATCGACACTTGCTCCTTTGTCTTGCCCAGGGTTCTCCTGGGGAGGGATCCGGCGGCCTGGAGGGGCAGGCTCGACAGACTGACCGTGACGGCCGTCGTCTTTAGAAAATCACGTCGGTTCAGATGGGCTTTCATAGAAATCTACTTTATACCGAATCGCGAGGAAGAGCGAGGAAGCCCGAATCCGGCGAACCGAGCCTGGAGCCCAGCGTCCGGTACGGGAGCGACCGCGCCCATCTTCGAGTCAGAAGCCTAGAGCGCAGCGTCTTTCAGCGGCGCGACCCTCACCTGTCTGCGGGACAGGGCAGCGCGCGCAGCTTCATTACTCAGCCTCAAACGAGCTCGGATACACCGGAGCGTTCGGGTAAATGCCCTTGACCTTTTGGTCATGGATAACCACACGGGCGGTGTACCACGGCATCAAGGCCAGGAAGAAAGTATCGGCAA
>Ga0116188_1002116_pt1 | contig 16034 bp, 13 predicted proteins | sample AD_JPNTR2_MetaG_FD_89807 | JGI IMG/M metagenome (GOLD analysis project Ga0116188, IMG submission 89807) | Active sludge microbial communities of municipal wastewater-treating anaerobic digesters from Japan - AD_JPNTR2_MetaG | ecosystem: Engineered > Bioreactor > Anaerobic > Digestate | place...
AGTGACGGCCACTCCTGAAGGTTCGTTGTCAAATAGCGGGGACGAGATCGAACCCGTCGAACGGTGGATGCCAGCCGTCCCTAAACCTAGCCCGCTACCACGCGACTTTGTTCAAACCCTGCCGGCCTTCTTCCGAGCCACGCGCCGCATAATCAGGTCAAGCTGCGCTCGCATACTGCGGTGGTGCCGCCTGGCCAGCTCTTTCAGGATCGCGTGCGCCTCAACCGAGACTCGGAGGAACCGCGTTTTCGCTGTCTTCGCCATGTGTCGAACCTCAGTAAACACAAGTGTAACACGAAAATCAGACAATGCAAGCACAATCTTACAAATTTTTTCGGCCGCAACCGCGTGGCTTACGGCGACTGAACCTGTTGCAGCACAGCTTCCACGTCGAGCGGTTCGTTCGTGAGCCAGGAGCGTTTCAGTGCTTCGCGGGCGCGGTCTCGGCTGCGGTCGATGATCCGCTCCAGCAGCCTGATATGCGCCTCAGTGGGCTTGGTCGCTCCGGCCGCGAACTCCGCGTACTCGGGAGCCGCAAGCACGCGCTCCAGGCTGATCTTCGCCAGTTGCCCGCTCAGGCGTACAAACTGGCCGTACTGCTCGTCGGTCATGTAGTGCTTTTTGCCGCTGACGGTGTACACCGGCGACGGCAACACGGGGTACTTCTCGTCGTCCGGGTGCTCGCGATTCCAAGCCATGAGGATGCGGTCGCCGATGAACACGTCCTCGGGCTTGGTTGCAATCGGGACCATCAAGCGCCACACGACATCGGTTCCGGGAACCGGACTACCGGGCCTGAGCGCTGGCCGTCCCCAGAGGTCGTAGCTGGGTGTGCTCAGCATCGGCGCTGTGACTTCGAACCGCTCTATCGTGCGTTTTCCGAGGCCCTCCCACCAGTCGTTGCCCTTGCCAAAGACGCGACGGTTCGGGAACGTGTCCTGCGCTGCACGCGCACCCGATCGCACAATGTTCGGCATCCAGCTTATCGCAAAACTCGACGCCCACTTTGCAATAGCCTGTTCCGGCTTCTCGCTGTCCACAGCCTCAACAATGTCGCTGATGCCTGAGAGGAACGTCTTGGACCGAATCTGGCCGATCAAGCTGTAGAGCGGGGTCGTGATAGCGCGCACCCCCTTGCGCCCACGCAGGCCGTCCGTTATGTCAACCGCCAGCGCGAGCGCCGTCGCAAACGGTTCCACACGCGAGTAGCTGTACCAGCGCCCGCCGATTTTGACGGATTGCGTTGGGAATGCGCGTCGTGCCAGCTCGCGCGGTCCTTTCTGCAATTCGTCCGCTGCGCCAGTAATCCATGGATCGTCCGGATCATTGCTGAGCAGTGCCAACACGATGCCCCACGCGATCATCTGCTGGGCCATCTGCGGCGTCACGCTTGACCAATCACCCGAACGGTGGGCTTTGTAGAACGACTTCAAGAGCTTGAAAATGCCAAGCGGGCTCTTTTGCGCGCCGATTTTGAAAATGTTGGCTGGTGTCGTAATGATCGGCAGAACGTAGCGCAAGCCAGGAATTTCACGGCGGATATGCAACGCTGTGCGGCCCGCCTTACCTAGCTGCTGCTGGAACGTCAATTCACGCGCCGTCGCTATCGCCTGTGTCCATGCTTCTGAGTTCGTGTCGATAACCTGTTCGTGGATGCGCCGTGACAGTGCTTCGCCCGTTAAACCTTCGGCCTTGGCAATGCGGTACGCGCGCGTGCCCACGTCCATTTGGGCGAACAGCGTCTTTGCCAATTCGTCGGACGCAACCAACAGTCGGTCGCCGAACATGCGAACAATTCGCCCTTTCGTGCCGCCGATGGCGACGCCCAACTCCTCGATTTTTCTTGTCCCCTCCCGTCCCAGCGATTGCTCGAAGTACGGTGTCTCGGTCTTCCATGACAAGAGGAAGTTCCGGGCACCTTGCGACAGGCCCGGCAGCATACCCTGAAGCATGTACTTGAATTCACCCCACTGCGCGCCGGTCGGTCGCTGTGCAAACGTGTTCGCGGTGGCTTCGGCCAATCGTTCCGCTAAGAAATGCCAAGTCGCATGCCCGAAGTTGCCGATTAAGTTGGCTGCATGCGTAGTTGGAGCCGAAAAAATGGCGTTGCGCCAGAACTCGTACAACTTGTCCCATGTGTCAGCCTTGTACGCTTGAATGGCGCGTAGCGCTCGCATGCCCTTCACCCGATCTTGCGCTAAGCCCTGTACGTCGCCCAGGTCGATACCGTCCTTCGCGAGTTGGTCCTTGAGGCCCTGCACGCGGTCGGCCCATTCTCTTTGTGCCTGCTTGACCTGTTCGCCGTTACCGGACGCGCGGGCCTTATCGATCTTTTCGGCTATCTTCTGTGGTGGAGTAAGAATCGCGTCGCCCAAGGTTCGGGCAAACCGCTGCTCCGGTGTCTCGACCCAATCCCGGCGCTGGCGGAAGGCGCGCCCAGCCTCGGTTCCGGTACGACGGTAGGCGTCGTTCAGCTCGATTGCTTGTTGCAGCGCCGCTGGATCGCCGGACTGGAGCGCGGTCAACGCATCGCGGTCAAGCACCTGCCGGGCAGCCACAGTATCAACGTCCGCCATCACAGTGCCTTGGTCTGCTGCATTCAGCAGCTGTCGCCGCACGCCCTCGGGGTCCGCCTGTGCCCGCTCCGTCGCCGCTCGGAACACTTCCACGTCCGCTCGCCGTTCCGGTTGCCCAGCCGCCGTCCGAGCCGCGTCCACCTGATCCACGAGATTGCGGGCCTCGGGCGCAACGAGCGGGTTGGCGAGGTCAGGGCGCGCGGGCGGTGACGTGTCGGTGGTTGGCGGCGGTTGTGTCGGTGGTTGGCGGCGGTTCCATTCCTCAATCATTCCGATCACCGCCGCCTTGGTCTTCCCACTGTACCCCTTGACGCCAAGCGACTGCGCCATTTTGCGCAGGTCGGGGAGGGTCATATCGGACAAATTTGGTGCTGGTTCGGCTACTTGGAGTTCAGGGGCGGTTACTTGGACTTCCGCCGGCGTGGCGCTGGGGGTCTGGGCGCTCGCCGCTTCCGGCTGGGGCGGTGACATGTCATGGATTTGCTGGGGCTGGGCGTGGGGGGCTGGCTCTTGTGCCGTGCTCGCCTGCTCCTCAGCCAATATCTTCACCGCCTCAGCAACCGCTTCCCGCTCCTCCCGCGACTCAACGCCCGGTACGTTGGCGCGGCTCGCCTCGGCCCCCTGCGCAAGCGCCTGCGCGGCCTTGGGATTGGTCTGCATCAGGTTCAACGCCTTGCCCGTCGCCCGAACTGCCGCGCCCGCCATCGGGAACAGGCTGAACGCTGCCGCCATCTCCAGCGTCTGCTGCGGGCCGATCTGCCACTCGTCCTTGAGCCCGGTCCCGACTCGTGCTGCTTCCCCGACGAACTCCTCGCCGACTTCGGGTAGAATGCCGTGCCATTGCGCTTTGCTCGCTAATGTTGCCAGTTTACCGACGGTGTTCCCCGGCTTGCTGAGCCACTGAGATACGACTGCCGCCTTGAGCCCGGCCAACTTGGCCGCGCCGGGAATCTTGCCGAGCAACTTACCGATGATGCCGCCGGTGCGCTCGGACCCGACCTCGATAAACGTGTCGAGCCCGGCCTTGGCTACCGCAGCCGCAAAGCCGTCGCCCTGATCGGTGATAATCGCCTGAAGCTGGCCCGCTTCATCCTGAGCCAGTTGAAGCTGTGGCGTCATGTTCTCGACCGCGTTCTTGGCGATCAACTGGGGCATAGCAAGCGACTGTGCCGCCGCGCCAGCCGCTGTCCCGGCTACCTTCACACCGACCCGTACCGCCGTTTGTTCAGCCTGCTTCTCCAGCAGCTTCAAAGCGGCGCGCTGAACCAGTCCCTTTCCAGCCGTAAACGCTCCACCCGTCGCGATGAACTCCGCTGCGTACCCCGGCACCGACGTCGCGAGGTCCACGATCCGACCGAGCGTGCCCAGCTCGGCCTGCCGCTGCGCATCGCGCTCTCGCTTGACAATCAACTGCGCCAGTGCCGCGTAATCCTCGTTCTCGCCGCGCCCGGCCGCGATGTTCTTGGCTCCGCGCATGGCGTTCCAGCTATAATACGCACCATAGATGCCACCCGCGAACGGCGCCTTCTCGACCACGCGCTCGCCCTCCACCGGCTCCTGCTTGCGCGCGTCCTCGATTGCCTCAGCCAGCTTCTGTGCGGACTCAGGCGACAGCGACGGTCCACTGGCCCGCGCATCCGCTGTCTTTTGGCCCGGCAAAATCATGAACGAACGCGGGTCGGGCTGAACGAAGTCACCGACCGCCTCCTGGTTGGCGGGCATGCGGGCTTGAGCGGTGAAGCGCTGGGCGGGCGCAGGTGTTATCGGCTCAACCGATGCAACCTGATCCAACGACAACGTGACCGGCTCGACTGTCACAACCTGATCGGGTGTCAAAGTGAACGGATCGCTCACGACTGAACCTCAACAAACTTGGTCCCGTCCCATCGCATCCGCCGCACAACACCTTGTTTATCACGGACGTTGTACACGGCTCCAACTTGATACTGCTGTGGCCCGGCTTGCTGTGCTGCCGGTTGCGACGCGGGAGTCGGTGCCATGCCCATTCGACGATCCACTTCCTGCTGGATGCTGTCCATCGTCTCGTACCACATTTGCAGCGCTTCGTCGCGCGTGTAGGGCACTTCGGTTGGCTTGTCCAGTGGGCTTGCGCCCGGCTTGGTTTCCTTGGCTGGCAACGCTTTCCAGAACTTCACGAAATCGTCCATACGCTCAGCCGGTTTCATCACCATGAACGGGTGCGCGTTCTGGTTGGGCTGCTCCTTCGGTGGGGGCGTGTATCGGTAGCCGTTTGCGGTGATGCGACCACCGTCGGCCGTTGGAGCACTAATCATTTGTTGCTGTTGTGGATCACTGAGATTGATTGGTTGTTCGCCGTCTTTTGGCTGGAAAAGCTGCATACCTTTCGGGGCGGTGTAGATGTTCGTGTTCGGAACCTGCCGCACAGCATCAGCGGCCGTCTCGGGATTGTACCGGTAGTTTCCACTAAAGTTGTGCGTGTTCCAGCCGTTCTTGGTCTTGTACGCGAAACCACTGCCATCCGGAAATGGAATGTACTCGCCAGTTTGAACCAAGCGGTCCCAACTTGGCGGCTGCTGCGCTTGCACCAGCCCGCCCAACTGCTGAATGTCGCGCATGATCGGCTGGAGCGCCTGCATCTTCTCGGCCGCGCCAAGGCCGGGGTCCATCATCGTGTTGACAAAAGCGTTCTTAAGTGTCTGCGCCTTCTGTGCGATCGCGCCCGACGACGACTTGATGATGTTGTCCAGCGCGCCGCCAGGGCTGATCGGCTGGATCATGTCCATCGTGGTCACCGGAACCTGCTGCTGGACCGCGCCTGCCATCGCCGCTTGTTCGAGCGCCTGGAGTTGCGGCATCGCCTCCTGCATGGCCTGCTGCTGCAGACCAAGCATGATCTGTTCTTGGCCGACAGCGCGGGTCCGAGCACCGGCACGGCCAGCCGTCAGCGAGGCCATGTAGTCCTGTGGACTCATGCCTGCTTGTTGCGCTGCCTCTGTAAACTGGCCGAAGTTCTTGAAGCCGAGCGGCCACACGCTTCGGTCGAGGGCGTACTGCTGCTCGGCTGCCATGCGGTCCAGCGCGTACTGCTGCTGCAACGCCCCCTGCATCATGTTCGCGCCGATGCCGAGCACTTGCCCACCGAGATTTGCGCCGATAGCGCGCTGCTGCGCCCGCATCTGCGCTTCGCGCCCCATTCGCTCGCTCAGCGCCTTCGCCTTGCCCGTGCGGTAGTACGCCGGGGCCTGAACGGTGAACGGCGGTTCGTAGTAAAACGAAATTGGCATCACACCGCTCCTTTAGTCGAACGAGTGGCCGATTCCGTAGCCACCAAGCCCACCGAGCGCGGCTCCGGTCCCAATGGCTGCCAACGGTCCGAGCGTGGGCCACAACAGGGCTGAACCAAGTGCTCCACCGGCGACGGCGCCGGTTCCGGCGCCAAGTAGCCCGCCGAGCCAACCCGGCTGCGACGCCTGATACGCCTGCTGCATGCCGTGGTGGTAGCCGTAGCCCTCATGCCGCTGTCCAGCAGCCGCTAAGTCGGGTGGCATCAGGTTCATCCCACCCAGCACGCTCTGTGCGTTTGTCGCCAGCCCAGTATCAAACCCAAGCTTGCTGCCAATAAGGCTTTGTGGAATGCTGTACGCCGAGTTGGCCTGCCCCTGCGCCGCGTTTTGATAAGTGGCGAGTGCGTTGCCCATGTTGCTCAGCGCCGTCGCCTGTGCCCCGTAAATCAGCGGCGCAAACTGGCTGACGACATCCTTCCGCATCTGGCCCAACTGCCCTTCAAGCCCAGCCAGCGCCTCGCCCTTGCGCTGCCCCCAGCCTTCCAGCATGTTGCCGTACGCGCTCGTGTTCGTCAGACCCCGACTCGCCATCGCCTGTTGTGCCGTGGACTGGCCCTGTTGGAAGCCGCGTTCGATCTCGTTCCGTTGGGCGGTCCCGGCTTTGTTCAGTTCGCTGAGTGCTTGGTTCAAGTAATTGATCGGCGTGTTTGCCGAGTTGTTCCAGTCCTGATACATCTTACTCTGGGCACCGTAGATCGTCGCCCAGGGGTCGTTCGGGTCTGGACTGTAACCACCGACGCCCCCGCCTGTCGCGCCGCCCGTGCCCATCGCGCCGCCGTAGCCCATCGACGCCGGATTGAAGCCCATCGGCCCGCCAAGCGACCCGTATAGATATTGGTTGTAGTTCTGCGCGTTCTGGATCATCTGGCCGTAGGCGTCGTTGCCCATGTCCCGCATCTCATTGTTGAGCTGCATGATCCGATCAAGCTGTTGCTGTGAGGCTTCCGCCTGCTGGTACTGGCCCCGTGTGGTTGACAGTGCGTCGAGCAGGCGGCCCGCAAACCGGCCCTTCAGTCCCGGCAGGAAGCTGCTGATCACACCTCCAGCGGACAAAAGCCGCGTAACCGGGTCGCTGTAAGGATTAAACCCGCCGGAGTAGTCCGTATAGTCGATAGGCATTCTCGATCTCCTATTCAAGCACCCACAGACAGCGCACGGTCAGGTCTGTGGCATTGCCGTTTGTTCCCGCTTGCGTACAGCAAACCTCAATCGCATCACCGCGGACGGTCTGGTAATTAGCCGTGTTGACTTGTGTCGCCGGATTATGAACCCATCCCGTCGTCACTTGCACGCCTTTATTGCTGTCGTTGGTGGAAACGAGAGCACCATCCACCTTGATGTTCACTTTCGGCTGTGCGGCCCCCGTATCGTTCGCGTTGTGGTGCGCCGAAAACATCACGAGATAGGCGTTGCTCCGTCCCCATTGATACGCCGTGTGAGCGTCTGTCCCCAGCAAATCCGCCACGTCATCGCCATACGCACCAGCCACAAAGAAGTCGTGCTGAACAATCATTTCTGGTCGCCCGACTTCCAGCTTCGTCAAAGCAGCCGCACCCAGCGACGGACCACGCAGCGTGATTGACGCATCTGCGGACAGGGAGATAATGATGGCGTAGTAAGTGACGCCGCCCACCGTGAATCGAATTGGCAGCCCCCTAGCCATCCAGCTCGTATCGCGCATCTCTATGACAGATGCGGCCATCGGCACGGCCGTATACATCGTGGCCGGCACAACGCGCCACCGCGGGTGGGTGTTGTGCGCCTGCTGCAAATAGCGATCCACGTTCTGTAGCGCTTGGCGCACTTCTTGGAGGCTGTTGACACCTGTGCGAATCATGCCTTCCTCACAGGTCCGCCCGGCTGAATGCGAGCAATCAGGTTCTCGACCGTCCAGCGCCGATACGTCGTCGTGTCATTCTTCAACTTCAGAATCATCGCCGCGCCACGCCGCCGCACGAGCGTGTTGTAGTTCAGGCCCTCAGCGCTCCAGGTGCCCGTCGCCGCCGCGTTCGACGTACCAGCCTTGGCCGCCGTGATCGCGTCCTGTGGCGTGTCGCCGACATAGACCTCCCATGCGACCGGGCCGCTCTTATCACCGAGCGTGGCAATCATCTCATGCAGGATGCCGTCGTAGCCGTTGGGGCCGAGCCGAATCGGGCCGTAGTAGACCCAGTTCGTCATCCTGGCTGTATCATCGCCCTCGGCCCGGCGGTAGAACTGACGAATGTAGCCGTCCGCGCAGCCCAGTAACGGACCCGCCTCGCGCGCGTCACCAGCCTCAAACGTCAGCAGCGAAGCCGGATCATAGTTGTGCGAATCGAACGTCACCGGCCAGAACGATTTCGTTGGCCAGTCAAACCACCAGTGCGAACGATCGCCGGTTGGCACCCCATCCAGTGCGGGATTTCCCGTGATAAAGATATGTACGCCCCGATCGCGCACGTCGTAAGCCATCAGTACGGTGTAGCGGTCGGACGACAGGTCGCGTAATTCCAGGGGCAACTTGTCGCGCGACAAGGGCACCGGGTACGCCGAGCCACCAGGCGCCAGCAGATACAGCCCGTCCCGGCTCAGGAACACCAGCTCTTGTTCTGGCGTCTGACACAGCGCGAACCGCCCCACAATACCTACCATGCGACTCACGCAGTTCAAAGTGCCGCCGTAGCCAGGGTCGCCACGCATGATCCAGATTTCCGTCGCGGTCGCCAGAATCGCGTAATCGTCCGAGAACGCGACCCCCGCTGTAATCGCTCCTGCCCTCTGCCCCGCATCTGCGAGTGTGCCAAAAACGGCTGCCGCTGGATCGTCGGTCAGGTCGATCCCGGAGTTCCAGTCGTAGGGATCGCCCTTGCGGCTCATGTACCAGAACTCAGGCGGAGAGCCCGCAAGCACGATGCGGTCGGCGTAGGCGAAGATGATCGGGCAGTTGGCAGGCACGGTTCCCGATGTTGCGGCCCACACGCTGACCACGCCTGTGTTCAGATTCGCTACGCGCGGCGCGTGGGCAATGCTATACACCACGTGCTCGGCTGAAATCAGCACCTTCGGCAAGTTGCCGCCGAGCACAAGATGGCTGTTGTCGAGTTTACTCGTTATGGAATATGTGCCACGCCATTTACCTGCGCTGCACGACGTGACCACCACAAAATCACTAGTCGTCACGTCCGCGAACGCCCCCTTATCATAGAGCTGCACGTCGGACCACGGATAGCCCGCCGTAATTGTGCCTTCCTCACCTGCAATCGTCCCGACCCCATGATCCGCGATATAAAGCCGTCCGCCGTGCTCGGCAGCCTGCAACATCGCAGTCGGCGAGACTGTAGCGCCTGTCATGGGTTCCCAGTTGTTTAACCAGTTGGTCCGATAGCACGTCCCGTTCGCTGCTGCAATCAAGCCAACATGCGGAATCGGCTTAGCGTCTTCCAGCTGCCAGATGTAGCGCACCGCGTCGATATTCGCATAGCCGCCCATGCTCCTCGCCCGCCCACCAAACCCCCAGCCGATGTTTGTTGTCGGTGCGGTAATCGCCCGATCCGACAGAATCGCGTCACCGTTCCACCAGACGTTAATCTTGCTCGTGCCCGGCATCACTTTAACGCGCAGCCAGCCAGGGTAGCACGCGGTATCCGTTTCCCCAGCCGTCAGCGTGTAGTCATGCGTCAGAACCGCCGCTACATACTGCTGGCACGTACCCGACCAGTGGCCATCGCTGTCGATTGTAAACGTAATCGTAATGCCGTCTGTTTCTGGATCAGGATCAGACGGGTCAACGCACACCACGATGTTATATTGGGCCGCGTAGGACCCCTCGTGTGGCACACACAACAACTCGACCATAAACGCCTTGGTCGGCGACTTCGCTGGCAAGAGCGCGCTGTTTTGCTGGTACGCCAGCCATGGAGTGCTGGCGCTGTACGGCATCATTATCAGGCTGTCGGTGATCGTAGTGTCTTGTGAGGACCAGTTCGGTCCCAGCGTGGTGCCATCGAAGTCGTCACGCCAGAACTGCCGTCCGGCCGCGCTGACGTAGTGCAACTGCGCCAGCATATTGAGTGGCTTCCCGTCCGTGGCAGGGCGACCATAGCGATACAGGCCAGGGCGCGAACCACCGCGCCCTCGGCCTTCAAGTGTATCAAACGGACGCACGTTGAGCGCATCCGGGGTCGAGAACGGTGGCTGGCTCTGGTAGGGCCAGGCCCGATCCAGACCAGCAATCGGGAACTGCAACTCAACTTGTCGCGTCGGCATGTTCAGCCCTACCGCAACTGGACCACCTTTACATAGTCGATGGTCATGGTTTGAGCTTTAATTTGGTCGCCGTTGCGCACCATGAACAACGGCGCCAACTCAGACATCGTGGCGTATGTGACCGCACTGATGGGTGTGCCAGCCACGCCGTCCACGTAAGGCGTAATCGTGGCCTTTCCGCTCGCGCCGCCATCGAAGTAAAAGCCGATGATGTGATAGTCGGTGGTCCATGTTGCAACCGCCTCCGTCTGAAGGTTGGTGCCATTGTCGCTGCTGGAGATATCCAGATTGGTGTCGCCGTCATCCTTGTGGAAGACGATGCCATTGGCGGGCATGTTGTCCGCTACACCAGTCAGGTCCTCAGCCACGATCAAGCCAGCCGCGAAGTCGATTACTTTCGCACCCGCCGCCGTCTTCAGTCGCGCCTCGAACCACAGCTTTTTGCCAGTCGCCAGCTTGAACGTTTCCTGCTTCAGGTTGATCTGCTGCGCGTTGTTATCCGTGGCGGCCTTGTTCGTCAGCAGGCACTCGCCACACACAGCGTCCGCGATGACCGCCTGGGTACATGCGGCGTCATCTTCGGTAACGGTCCACTCGTTCACTACGTCGAGGTCGGCCGCAACAGCACGAAAGTCGTTGAAGTATTCGTGAACCAGCGAGTGATACGCCGGGTCAGCGGGCGAGGGACAGCCCGCCCACATGCCGGAACCACCCACAAGATACGTGCCGTTCCAGTTCATTGACACGTCTGAGTCGGTGCCGAGAATCAGCGACTTGCCGTCAGCCAACGCAATCACGTCAGCCTTGATCCCTTTAGTGCCGAAATCAGGTGGACCCAGGTTGTGGCCTGCCGCCACCGTAATGTCATTCATAATCCGATGTTGACCCATTTCGATTCTCCTTAGTCCCAACCGCGAATAGCGAAGTCGGTTCCGAGCGTCCCCGCGCCAGAGAAATGGACCGACAGCTTGGCAATGTGCAGCCCTGACGGGCTATACACCGCATCGCCCGGCTCCAGGATTGCATCCCAAACACCCGCGGCGGCCGTGGTGTCGTTCCAGATAATCTTCATGTCGATGCCACTGTCGGGGTGGTTCCACACGACCACTTTCTTCTGCGGCACGCTGAACGTGTAGGTCTGGTCCAGGTCCCCGGCAGTCGGGTTACCGCCAGTCGCTTGCACTGACGCGGTTGTTGCCCCTAATCCATATCCACCAGCCATAGGGTTCTCCCTATGTGATCTCAGTTCCGTTGTAGTAAAGACCAGCGGCGCGCTCGAACACGGCCGGTCGCTGTGACGAGTCGCCGTTGTATCCCATGAACGCGGGCGAAGTTGTTTTGCGGTCATGCGCGATGCTCGTAGCCAAGCGCGTCATAAATTCCGCGTAGTGAACACCCCGCGCGTCGTTCTTGTAGAGTTCCGCACTGGCGAGACAGGCGGCGAGAATGGTCTGACTATGCGCCGGACCACCAAGCGGGTACTTTCCCGGCGCCAGTTTGTCCAAGTGCACGATGTACCGGTAGTGCATCGTGTAGTTGGTGTCGGGCGTCGGATGCACCTGCATGTCGTACCGCTGACCAGTCGTGCCGTCGCACGCTGCCGGGTGAATGGCGACGCGCAATGGCCGCCCGGGAGACGTGTGAGACATGCGAGAGCGCATGATCTCGCCCTCGCCGTAGACGGCCACTGGCGGGTAGCCGGTCGTTGGCTCGAAGTACAGGAAGCCGATGATGCCGCCGAAGTTGTCCGGCAACCGGTAGTTGCCGTCCGCAGCAATGCTGATGGCCTTGTCCACGCACGTCGCGTCGCCGGACACCGTAATCACTGTGTCCGTCAGGTAGTCAGTAACGGTGAACGTCCCAGTGTCGGCGATTACGACGGAGTGCCCGATCATCGACGGGTAGAAGATTGGAGTCGTGGCCGTCAGCGTCGTAGTGCCGGCATCAGCCACACCCGTCACGGTCCCCGAAACCGTGGACCACAAGACAATCGTGGTCCACGGTTTCAGGAAGCTCCATTCGTGCGTCTCGCGCTGACCCGGCAGTAGCGGCGGCGTGTAGAACTCGCGCAGACCCGCCTGAATGTGCGCGTCCACTTCGGCCTGCTGCGCCGTCGTCAAACTGGCGTAGGCGGTGCGCCCCCAGCCGATGTAATTGGCGACTTCCTTGCAGATGTCGTCATACGTCAATGCACTGGTCGGATCAGCCATTGCGGAAGCCCTCGTTTAGCGCAGTTGCGCGATCCGCCACCAATCCATCGTAAGAATGCCGTCCGACGCGCTCGCAGCACTTACGTAGGCCATCGGGGCCATCTCTTCGCCGTCCGGGAACGTCGCGGTCGCAATGTCCGTGGCAGTGACGTAGGTGGACTGCTCCACACCATCGACGTACACCTTGATACGCTTAGTAGGTTCGGCGGCCGGGTCGTAAACAAAACCCAGCTTGATGAAGGTGTCCGCCACGAGCGTCGCCACGGTGTCGATCTTCGTCACGAAGTCTTTGCCGGCGATCTGGTAGACGAAGTGAACATGTGCTCCCGTGGAGTCGTCTGTCTCGTCTTTCCAGAAGCCAATCAGGTCTTTGTCGGCGAAATCGTTGCCCGCGTCAGCGATGAAGTTCGCGGCCAGCGCCGTCTCATCCGCTAAGCCCACGAACGCACCGAACAGTGCGTCCGTAATGGCGTTGACCTTGACGCGCGCCTCGAACCACAACTTCTTCGCGCTGGCTGGGGTGTCGCTGATGACGAACGGCGAACCGGTGCCCAACCGAATGCCGCAGTCTTCATTGTCGGTCGTGCAAAGCAGTTTCACCGCGCCACCGAGCACGTCGGATGTGGCTGTCAGCGTGCAGTCGCCGGTATCGAGGCACAGGTACTTGCCGTAAATCTTGGCCGTGGTCGGCTCCTGGAACGAATCCAGGAAGTCGTCGAAGAAGTAGTAGCCGACGTTGGGGTCGGCCAACATCTGAAGAACAGGGCAGTCCTCCCAGAACCCACTGGGGCCGTTGCCGCTGTTGTAACCCTTGTATCCAGTAGTCAACATCTGCGGTTCTCCTTTAGACCCCGTTCGCCCAGTCGGCCTTGGCGATCAGCGCGCTGCGCCGGCGGTCGCGACAGAGCATGTTCCATGAGAGGTCGATGTACGTGACGAGTTCGCGGTGTTTGTCCGTCATGCGGATGTTGTTGAGTTCGCGCAGGAACTCGCCCTTGAGCACCTTGACCTCAAAGCTTCCCCAATCCACCATGATGACCGGATTGGACGTGCTGTAGTCGTCGTAGAACGGGACGTACTCCAGCGGGATGCGCCGGAAGGTCGTCCTTCCGGCCATGCCTGCCACGTCGGGGCCAAGGTTGTCGTTCTGAAGGTCCGCCGCGTCCTCGAAGGCAGCGATGGTGTTGTAGTTCATGTAAATGGCCCACTTCCAGCGCCGTGCGTACTCCGGCGCGTCGGTTGGCGACTGGAACTGGCACTTCATGAACGCCTCGCGCATCTTTCTGATGAGGTCGGCTTTGGACACGTCGGCGTACTGCGCCGTAAAGTTCTTCCAGCGCGGGTAGTCGGTCGCCGACAGTCCACCCGGACCGGCCGGGAAGTTGGGGTGGTTGCCACCATGGAAGCCGGTTGTGGCGTTGTAGGTCAGCCAATACTGGAACCCGAACGGGCTCTCGCCGTCGTCGCTGACCGTGCCCCACACATCGGTTTCGAGCAGCTTCGCGAGGTCGGTCATGGCCATCCCGCGCCGCTCTTTGACCAGATCGACGATTTTGTTCTCGTTCGCGTTCATCGTGATTTCGCGCTCGTCGATCGGGTAGCTCGCGTACGAGTGCCGCCACGGAATCTTGGCCGTGGTCAGACCGTCCGCGAACACCACAATGTCAGTCGCGTGCAGGCCGGTGTGTCGCGCGGCACCAGCGGTCGTCGTCCGTACGTTCCACTGGATTTCCGGCGCGGTAATGGCGCTGGTCTTGCCCTTCTTGAGAATGCGCTTGAGCGCGTGATATTCCTGGAGGTCGTAGCTCAAGTCCGTGATCTTGAGCCGACCGAGTTCGTTCTGACACGCGGCTACAACGTCCGCAATGTCGCTTGCTTGTAGAACTGGCATGAATCAACTCCTACCCCGCAAGGCCCTTCTCGCGCAACTTGGCCGCGACAGCGCGACGTGCGCGCTCATCCGGCGATAGGTTGCTGCGCATTTCGCGGTGCGTCGGTCGGGCAGTGAATCTCCCCTGCTCGTCGCGCACCATCTTCAGGACCTTCCGGCGGGCTTCGGTTTCAATCTTGTCGCCATAGACCATCCGCCGCGCGCGGTTGAACAGCTCTCGCGGTGAAGGCGGGGGCTGCTGCGTCATTTGTGCGTGCATCCGAATGGCCTCCTGTGCGTCCCAGATGGCGTCGCGCGCCTTGCGCTCCGGCGAGTCGGCTGGCAAGTCCAGACTGCCGCCCTTACCGAGCGTGTCTGCCCAGTCGTCGCCGAGTTCAGCGATGAACCCGTCGAACTCATTGATGCGCTGCAACTGAATCTGGTTCGCGACGTAATTGCCCAGCACCTGCATTTGCTGCTGCATCTGATTGATGACAGCCTGGCGCTGAGCCAGTTCCCCCTGCATCCACTGATGGAGCCCGACTACATTGCTGTGGAGGTCTTTTATCTCCGGGCCGTAGTCGTCGCCGAGCGTGATCGGCTTGAGTTCCCACGGTTGCGCGCCTGGTTGCGGAGTGGCGGGAGCCGCAGACAGCTGCTGTTGCTGCTGCACCCACGCCGCCTGCTGTTGCTGCTGCACCCACGCCGCCTGCTGTTGCAGTGCGTTGCGCCCTGCCGCGAATTCCAGACAGTCAATGAACCGCTCAGCCTGGTCCTTGGCGTAGGATTTCAGCTCATCAGCCGAAATACCGAACGCCTCGGCCCGCTTAAGCAGTTGCGGGGAAGGCCCCTTTGCGTCCTCATCGGGTGCATCGGCGGGCTCGGACGCCTGCGCGCCGGAATCCCCATCATCGGCCGGGCTGTCGCCGGCGGCCGGTTCGTCGTCAAGATCAAAGATGTCCGACTCGGGCTCCGCAGCGGTCTGAGACTGCGGCTGGTCGCCGGGCAGTCCCAGGTCGAGTTCTTCGGTGGTGCTTTGCGTTTCTACTGACATTTGTAACCCTTTCACAAAAACAAGAGGGCCGCACGCTCGGTACGGCCCTCCCGAAAGGGCAACACCAGTTCGGGCTGGCTAACGGGTAGCTACTCCCGCATTCAGCCCTGTAGGAACGCCGCACCCAGCGGCGGCCCACCCTTTATGTCACACCCGACATTCTAGCCGGGTTTCTTCGCCTTTAAAGCCTTGCGTGGCTTGAGAACCTTGACTTTCTTGACACCCTTGACCTTCTTCGGTCCCAGCTTCGGTTTCTTAAATCCAAGCATCGTTCGCCTACCTTCTGTTCCGGCCCCCGAACATTCCAGCACCCATCATCCCCAAACCACCCATTCCCATGCCTTGCTGTGCGCCCTGCTGCTGCCGCGCCATCATCATTTGCGCCAGAAGGTTGCCCATGCCCTGCGGCGCTTGCATGCCACCCAGCATTCCCTGCCCTTGACCAGCCTGCATCTGTGCGAAAGCATTGGCTAGGCCCCCTCCTGGCTGCATGGCACCAGGCTGCGCTTGCTGTGCGCCCTGCTGTTGCCGCGCCATTGCGGCCATGATCCCCATTGGCATCTGTCCCGGCGCGCCGTACTGCTGCTGCATGGCGGCCTGCATGGCACCAGGCTGCGCTTGCTGTGCGCGCGCCAGTGCGGCCATTATCCCCATTGGCATCTGTCCCGGCGCGCCGTACTGCTGCTGCATGGCGGCCTGCATGGCACCAGGCTGCGCTTGCTGTGCGCGCGCCAGTGCGGCCATTATCCC
>Ga0116188_1002123_pt1 | contig 16011 bp, 14 predicted proteins | sample AD_JPNTR2_MetaG_FD_89807 | JGI IMG/M metagenome (GOLD analysis project Ga0116188, IMG submission 89807) | Active sludge microbial communities of municipal wastewater-treating anaerobic digesters from Japan - AD_JPNTR2_MetaG | ecosystem: Engineered > Bioreactor > Anaerobic > Digestate | place...
AAGCGGTGATTCGCGTCAAGAGCTCCGCCGCCGCCCGGAATCAGACCATCCCCCCGGAGCACGCCAATCTGCTCGAACGCCAGCTCCTGGACCGCCTGGTCAGCATCCAGCTTCTGCTGGCCAAAGCCACCGACCAGGACAAGGCCAAGGGCAAGGAAAACACCAGCAAGCGGCTCGAGGAGATTACCACCCGCGCGGGCTCGGAGGAGAACCTGGTGCGGCAGCTCAAGGCGGTGGGCACGGACCTGGAGGAAGTGCGCAAGCAGATGACCGAAGAATTGACCGCCGAAGCCGTCCTGGAACGCGAGTTGAAGGTGTCGGTCACCGAGGGGGACATCAAGAAGTTCTACGACGACAACCCGTCCAAGTTCGAGCAGCCGGAGTCGGTTCGCGCCAGCCATATCCTCTTGAGCACGCGCAGCGAGGCGGGCGAACTCCCGTCCGAGCAAAAAGCCGCGAAGCGGAGGCAGATGGAGGAACTGCTCAAGCGCGCCCGGGCCGGCGAGGATTTCGCCAAACTGGCCAAGGAATTTTCCGAGGACCCGGGTTCGAAGGACAAGGGGGGAGAATACACCTTCCCGCGCGGCCAGATGGTGCCGGAGTTCGAGGCTGCGGCCTTTGCGCTGAAGCCGGGTGAAATCAGCGACATCGTGACCACCCAGTTCGGCTACCACATTATCAAACTGCACGAGAAGATTCCCGCCAAGGTGGTGGAACTGGCCAAGGTATCCTCCAACATCCGCGACTACCTCAAGAACCAGGCGGTCCAAAAGGACATGCCGGACTACCTGGCGAAACTGCGCAAGGAAGCCGGCCTGGAAATCCTCGACGAGAAACTCAAACCGCGGGAGACCGAAGAAAACGCCGCGCTGCCGCCGGGACATCCCCCCCTCAAGACTGAGGCCAAGTAGCCGGCCACGCCGGGCTCAAGGTTTGCGCTTGCGCTGCTTGCGGATTTCCAGCAGCAAAAACTGAATCAATCGGCGCAGGCGAACCTCCACGTCCACGGTTTCCAGAATGGCCTGACGTTCCGGCGCCCCCGGCAGCACCGCGCACGAAACCAGGTCCGCGGCCTGCTCGGGATCATTGATCGAGTGCAGGTATCCGAGAATCTCCTGGGGCGAGAAGCCGGGGGGCGCCACGGGGTCCGACTCGATCTTTTGCGGCGACATGACGGGGAAGGGAAACGGCAGGCCCAGTTCGATGCGTTCCTGGAGCAATTCCCGCACTTTGGCCAGCAGGGCATCCACGCGCACGTCGTCGCGCGGCGGCGCCCGCAAGGGCCGAATCCGGTGCACCCGGTACGGCTTGTAGTGAACCGCCGGCCCCAGCTCCACCCGAACCACGCCCTGCAGAATCAGGTGCGAAGTCCCGTCCGGATGGCTGACGGCCACCCGGATGAGGCCCAAGCCTGCGACGGCGGCGGGGGTTTCGCGGGAAGCCCCGCGTTTTTGCATGGCCACGGCGAACATCCGATGCGTGCGCAGCGTCTCGGCGAGCATCAGCCGGTATCGCGGCTCGAAGATGAACAACGGCAGCAACGCCTGTGGAAACAGAATGGCGTTGGGCAGCGTCATCACCGGCACTTCGCGTGGCAACTTCATGCCTCAATTTAGAGCCACCAGCGGTTTTATCAAGACGCCAGCGCGCAGCCCAGCGGCGGGGGGCGCATGGGGCTTGCCAAAAGGCACGCCAGACGGCATGCTGGGAAATCGGTATGAAAAACCAAATTGGGATCATTATATTAATCGTTGTCTGTCTTGGACTCGGCGTCATGCTGATCAGCACCAAGAAAAAGGCGGCGGAACAGCAGAAGACCGATGCCAATGCGATTTACAGCCTGTCCAATAGCTGGGTCGAGACGCGGGGGAGCCTGGAAGACCAGCGGAAGGTCAATGCCACCTTGGAGCAGGACCTCGCGGCAACCCGCAAGCAGTTTTCGGAGGCCTACACCGACTTGAGCAACCGCTTTGTGCAGGTCTCGACCTCCCTCGCCTCGACGGAGGCGACGCTCAAGGCGACGCAGGAGGAGATGGCCCGAAAGGTGGCCGAACGCGACACCAAGATCAGCGAGTTGCAAAGCCAAAACCAGGCCCTGGACAAACAGGCGCTGGATTTGAGCGCAGCCATTACCAATTTGACGGCGCAGATTGCGGAAACCGAGAAGAAGCTGGCCGCCTCGGAAGGCGACAAAGCGTTTCTGCAGGCGGAGCTGAAGCGGCTGATGAATGAAAAGGCCGAATTGGAGCGCCAGTTCAATGATTTGGCCATTCTGCGCGCCCAGGTGGCCAAGTTGAAAGAAGAGTTGTCCATCGCGCGCCGCATCGAGTGGATTCGACGCGGTCTGTTCTCCGATCCTGACGAGAAGGGGGCTACCAGGCTGATGCAGGGCTTCCCGCCCCCGCCCAAGCCCAAACCGACCTACGATTTGAATGTCGAGATCATGTCCGACGGGTCGGTGCGCGTCATCCCGCCCCGCACCAACGCTCCGCCGGCGACCAACGCCCCGGTGCAATAAAGAGCTGGAGCGGGGAACCGTCGGATGCAGTGCAAACGGCCTCGCCATGGAGATGCCCGGTCTTCAGTTAACGGTGGCAGTTGAGCGGAACATTCGGGTGGCAGGATTCCTCCGCGCCGTGGGAGCAAGGATCAAACAACAGAAAGCGCTGAAGAGGTTGTGCCGGTGAAGGCGTTGACATGAATTTCCTGGTTACGGGCGGCGCGGGGTTTATCGGGTCGCATGTGTGCGAGCAACTCCTGGCTCGCGGCCATGCGGTTTGGGCATTGGACGACTTGAACTCCTTTTATGACCCCGCGCTCAAGCGGAGGAATCTTCGCGATTTGCAGGCCTTGGCGCGGCCCTTCGAGTTCGTGCAGGGCGACATCACCGACCCCGAGGTTCTGGAGGAGCTCTTTGGAGACGTGGCTTTTGACCAGGTCATTCACCTGGCGGCGCGGGCCGGCGTGCGGCCAAGTCTCGAGGCGCCCGCCCTCTACCAGCGGGTCAATGTCGAGGGCACGGTCAACGTCTTGGAGGCGGCGCGGCGGCACGGCGTCAAAAAGCTCATCCTGGCTTCGTCCTCATCGGTTTACGGCATCAACTCGAAGGTGCCATTTTCGGAGGCGGATCCGATTTTTCAGCCCATTTCCCCCTACGCGGCAAGCAAACTGGCGTGCGAGGCCCTCGGGCATGTTTATCATCATGTTTACCGCCTCGACATTGTCATGTTGCGGTTTTTCACCGTGTATGGACCGCGGCAGCGGCCGGACCTGGCGATCCACAAATTCGCCCGGTTGATTCGCGAGGGCAAACCGATCCCGGTGTTTGGCGACGGGTCCACCGCCCGGGATTACACCTACATCAGCGATATTCTCCAAGGGGTGCTGGCCTGCACCGAGCGCGAGTTTGGCTACGAGATTTTCAATCTGGGCGAGTCCCGGACGGTGACCTTGCGGCGGTTGATTGAGCTGCTGGAGGAGGCGCTGGGCAAGAAAGCCATCATTGACGCGCAACCGCTCCAGCCCGGCGATGTGCCGCTGACGTGCGCGGATGTCTCGAAAGCGCGGCAACAACTCGCCTACCAGCCCGCCGTGCCCATCGAGGCGGGGATTCGGGAGTTCGTCAAGTGGCTCAATGCGGGTTGACGACACAGCCGCGGTTGGTCCACCCTATGCCCTGAAGCCTATGGATGCAAAAGCTCGATATGAGCGGCCCGGGTTTGAGACCGCGTTGGGCGCGTGGAAAAGCGTGCTGGCCGATCGAAAATTTCCCGACGAGTGCCTCTGGATTTTCGAGGAGAACCTCTGCTTTGAAAAAGCGCCGGAGGCGCCGGGCGGCTTCCGTCTCGGCTTCCAAACCCGCTTCACCCCGCCGCCGCCACAGGCGGAGCGCCTGGCGTACGACTATTTCGCCGAGCTGGACCAGCGGCTGGTGTTTTACCGGTTGGGAACCCATGCCAGCCGCTCGGTTTGTCTTTTGTTGTGCGACGAGTGGTTCGAGGCCAAGGGCGAGGCGGAGGGATTCATCCGCCGGGACGAATGGGGCATCTCGTTCCGGCCCGGCGCCGCCGAAACCATTGAGGAAATCACGGACGAACAGCGGTGGAAAAACCGGCTGTTGCGCAACCGTCCGCTGCATGACCTGGATTTTTCCATGACCTTGCGCGCCGTGCATGAGGCGCTGGCACACGGCCGGGTGCTCACCAGCTACGAACACTACGCACTGCGGCTGTTGCACCTTTGGCGGCGGGTGTTTGGGTCGGCGGACTGAGGGAACGGCGCGCCAGGCCGGTGCCGCGGCGGCCACAAACCTTGATGGCCGTTGGCGGAGGCGAGGGATGCCGCCCCCGCAGGTCTCCTCCAGAAGCATTTTTCCCGGCTTGCAGACTGCCCATGGGGACCCTAGCTTGGCTGTGCCTCCGCGCCGCCGCGTGGGGGGCCCGAAACGCAACGCATTAACAAACCTGACGCCTTCAAATGAACAAAACGCTCGTTTTTGCACTCACCGTCGCGATTGCCGGCGCCGGCCTTACCCACTCCGTGCCGGCGGCGGACAGCGCCCTGAATCCCGGTCTTGGCAATCTCTACCGGGTCTCCAAAGCCAAATCGCGGTCCATCAGTCCCGAGAATTTTACGGGAGAGAAGGGCAAAGCCGGGATGGCGACAGAAGGGACGGGCAAGAATGCCGCGCGCGATTTGGGCCAGGGATGGAAGGTTTCGCCCTCGGTCAGAATCCCGGCCAAAACCACGTTCACCCTCGCCGAAATCAAAGGGCCCGGCATCATCCAGCAAATCTGGATGACACCGACCGGCAACTGGCGCCGCTCGATCCTCCGCTTCTATTGGGATGGTGAAACCGAGCCGTCAGTCGAGTGTCCGGTGGGCGACTTTTTCGCCTGCGGCTGGGGGAAGTATTGCCAGATTGACTCGCTGGCCGTGTGCGTGAATCCTGGCAGTGCTTTTAATTGTTACTGGCAGATGCCGTTCCGCAAATCAGCCCGCATCACCATGGAGAATACCGATGGCAAGGACATGGTGCTTTATTACCAAATCAATTACACCCTCACCTCGGTGCCGCGGGACGCCGCCTATTTCCACGCGCAGTTCCGCCAGGAACAACCACTCCGGCAAAAAGGGCTCTACACGATTGTGGAGGGCATCCGCGGGCAGGGGCATTATGTGGGGACCTATCTGGCCTGGCGGGTCCACAGCCCGGGCTGGTGGGGCGAGGGCGAGATCAAGTTCTATATGGATGGCGACAAGGAGTGGCCGACCATTTGCGGCACCGGGACCGAAGACTACTTTTGCGGTTCCTACAACTTCGAGAATCGGGAGACGAAGAAATATCAGGTCTTTTCGACGCCGTACAGCGGGCTGCCGCAGGTGTTGCCGCCGGACAAGATTTACGAGGTGGGCCAGCAGTTCGGGCTTTACCGCTGGCATATCGTGGACCCCATCCGTTTCGAGAAGGACCTCAAGGTCACCATCCAGGCGCTGGGCTGGCAGTCGGGCGGGCGCTACCTGCCGCTGGAAGACGACATTGCTTCCGTGGCTTACTGGTACCAAAAGGAGCCTCACGCCAGGTTCCCCGCGCTCGAGGTGAAGGAGTAGCGTCATGGGAAAAAAGTCTCGCTTTCGGGTCTCCCGGCGCGCCTTCATCCATGCCGCCGCGGGCACCACCGCGCTCGCGGCTTTGTCTCCCCTGCCGGTCCCGCTGCTGGCCGCCGAGCCACCGCGCTGGCCGGTGGGCTGCCGGGATTCGCACCTCCAGCACGCCGGCACGGCCGATTGCTGGAGCGCGGCCAGACGACTCGGCGCCGAGGTCCTTGAGGTCAACGTGGCGCCGAGCCTCGCCTGCGAAGCGTTGTTCCATCCCAGCCGGAAATATTCGCTGGCGACGGAAGCGGACCTGGCGACGCTTGAGACAGACCTGGCCGGCAGCGGCTGCCGAATTGCCGCCTTCATGATGGCCAACCACCTGGATGAGCGGCTCGAAGAGGAGCTGGAATGGGCTCGCCGGCTGGTCAAGGCGGCCCGGCGGCTGGGGGTGGGGGTCATTCGCATTGACGTGGTGCCGCGCAAGCTCAGCGGCGACTCGTTCCTGCCGTTCGCCATCGAGGCCTGCAAGAAGCTCTGCGAGCTGGCCGCCGACACCCCCATTCGCTACGGCGTGGAGAACCATGGCAAAATCACCAATGACCCCGCCTTCCTGGAGAAACTCTTCGACGGCGTGGGTTCGGACAAACTCGGTCTGACCCTGGATGTGGCAAATTTCTATTGGTGGGGTCATCCGCTGAGCGAGGTGTACGCCCTTTACGAACGATTTGCGCCCCGCGCTGTTCACACCCACTGCAAGAGCATCCGCTATCCCGAGGACAAACGAAATGTCAAACGCGAGATGGGCTGGGAGTACGGGAAATACAACTGCCCCATTTACGAGGGGGATATAGACTTCAAGCGGGTGATTGAGATTCTGCGCCGGGCCGGTTACCGGGGCGACCTCTGCGTCGAGGACGAGTCGCTCGGCAAACTTGAAAAAGCCGGGCGCGCGGAGGCCCTCAAGAAGCAGATTCGCTACCTGAAGGACTTGCAGATTTAAGCGGCGGCCGCCGCTCCTTGCATTCCCGCAACCGGGCGCGGCCAAGCGGAAGGGAGGCGATTGAGCACCCATCTCCAGAGCAGGCCGGAGGCGCCCCCGCAGCCGGAGAAGTCCTGTCTGAGGCTCTACGATGCGCACAACCACTTGCAGGACGAGCGGCTGACTCCTTTTCTGCCGGAGATTCTGGCAGCCCTGGCACGGGAAGGAGTCACCCAAATGGTGGTAAATGGGTCCTGCGAAGCGGATTGGCCGCGGGTTCTGGAACTGGCCCGCGCCAGCCCGGCGGTGCTGCCCTCGTTCGGCTACCACCCGTGGTACGTGGGCGAAAGAAGCCCTGCATGGCGCGAAAGGTTGGGCGAATTCCTCGATGCAATGCCCGCCGCCGTCGGGGAAATCGGGCTGGATCGCTGGATCCAACCGCATGATATTGTCGCGCAGGAGGAAGTGTTTGTCGCGCAACTCCGAATCGCGGCGGAACGCGACCTGCCGGTCAGCATTCATTGTCTTCAAGCCTGGGGCAGGTTGCTGGAGCTGCTCCGGGCCGGACCGCGCCCCCGCTGCGGCTTTGTCCTGCATTCGTTTGGGGGCCCGAAGGAAATGATACCCGAGCTGGCGCGGCTGGGCGCCTACTTCTCATTGCCCGGTTACTTTGCGCACGAGCGAAAGGAACGCCAGCGGGAGGCTCTGCGAGCCGTCCCCCTGGAGCGGCTCTTGATCGAGACCGACGCGCCGGATCAGTGCCTTCCCCCCTCGCGCACCGTTTACCCTCTGACGGATGCCGCCACGGGCAAGGTGATCAATCATCCCGCCAATCTGGGGGCGGTTTACCTTTTCGCGGCGGAGCTTCGCGGGCTGCCCATCGAAGAGCTGGTGGTTCAAGTGGAGCAGAACTTCCAGGCCGTGTTTGGCGCGCTGGGGCGGCATCGCGTCGGGTAAGCCGATTCCCGGCTTTGCCCACCGGGAGTGCCCCGCGTTTTGTGGTGCATTTTTTCGCGAGGCGGCTACCCTGAAGTCACCATGCTGCTGACACAGGAAGAACTGGCGAGTTTGGTGCAGTTGCGGAATCGCTCGCCCCACGCCCTGCTGGGGATGCATCCGCTGGATGAAGGCAAGGGGTTGGTCGGCCGCGCCTTGGCGCCCGGAGCCGCCCGAGTCGAAATGCAGCCGGTGCATGAGAAGGACAAACCGGTCCTCAAACTCAAGCGCCTGGGCAGGACGGATGTTTTCGAGGGTGTCACCACCGCCGCCACGCGGGTGTACGCTTATGATCTGGTCATTACCGACCGGCAGGGGAATGTGCGCCGGAGCCGCGATCCCTACTCGTTCCTCCCCACCTTGGGAGAGGGGGACCTGTATTTGTTCGGCAAGGGGGACGAACGCCGGATTTACGAAAAACTGGGCGCCCAGTTGCGGACTCTGGACGGGGTTTCGGGGGCCAGTTTTGCCGTGTGGGCCCCCAACGCCCAGCGGGTGAGTGTGGTCGGTGATTTCAACGGCTGGGATGGGCGCTGCCACCTGATGCGCTCGCTTGGCTCCTCGGGCGTTTGGGAGATTTTCATCCCGGGAGTGTGCGAGGGGATGCATTACAAGTTCGAAATCCGGGATTGTCACGGCGCCGTCAGCCTGAAAACGGATCCGTATGGATTCTTTTTCGAAGTGGCTCCGAAAAACGCAGCGATTGTGTGGAACACGCGGAAGTATGAATGGGGGGACGAGGCCTGGTTGGCGCGGCGCCGGCAAGCGAATCCCCTCCGGGGACCGGTGAGCATTTACGAAATGCACCTGGGTTCCTGGCGGAAAAAGAGCATGGGCGAGTCGCTGGGCTACCGGGAACTGGCCGAACCGCTGGTCGAATATCTGCGGGAGATGGGCTTCACCCACGTGGAGTTTCTCCCCGTGGCGGAGCACGCCTTCTATCCCTCCTGGGGATACCAGGTCACGGGCTTTTATGCGGCGACCAGCCGCTACGGGACGCCGGAGGATTTCCAGTATCTGGTGGACAAGCTGCACCAGGCGGGGATTGGCGTCATCATTGACTGGGTGCCGGCGCATTTTCCGCGGGATGACTGGGCCCTGGCGCGCTTTGACGGGACGGCGCTCTACGAGCACGAGGATCCGCGCAAGGGGGCGCACCAGGATTGGGGAACGCTGATCTTCAACTACGGACGACACGAGGTTGCGAATTTCCTCCTGGCCAACGCGCTCTACTGGTGCGATCGGTTCCACATTGACGGCCTGCGGGTGGATGCCGTGGCCTCCATGCTTTACCTCGACTATTCACGCAAGCCCGGCGAGTGGATCCCCAACCAGTATGGGGGACGGGAGAACCTCGAGGCCATCGAATTTCTGCGGACTTTCAACCACATCACCCACACCGAATTCCCGGGCGTGATGACGATTGCCGAGGAATCCACCGCCTGGCCGCAAGTGACACGGCCCCCTTATCTGGGGGGGCTGGGATTCTCGTTCAAGTGGAACATGGGCTGGATGCACGACACGCTGAATTATTTCCGGCGGGATCCGGTGTACCGGAAGCATCACCAGAACGACCTGACCTTTGCCATGCTCTACCACCACCACGAGAATTTCATTCTGCCTTTGTCGCACGATGAAGTGGTGCACGGCAAAGGCTCGCTGCTCGGCCGGATGCCGGGCGACGACTGGCGGCGGTTTGCGAACTTGCGCGCGCTGCTGGGATACCAATGGTTTTTCCCGGGCAAGAAACTGCTGTTCATGGGGGGGGAATTGGGGCAGCGCGAGGAATGGAACGCGAACGGGGAAGTTGCCTGGCCCCTGCTGGAGGCGGGGCCGTATCATCGCGGCGTTCAGCGGTTCGCGCAGGACTTGAACCGGCTCTACCAGGCGCATCCCGGCTTGTGGGAAGCGGATTACGATCACGAAGGTTTCCGCTGGGTGGATTGCTCGGACGCGGAGAAGAGCGTGTTCTCCTTCATCCGACAGCGCAGTGACGGAACGGACCGGACGATGGTCATCCTGAACCTGACGCCGGTGATTCGCTACGGCTACCGGCTCGGGCTCCCCCAGGGTGGCTGGTGGCGCGAGGTGCTGAACAGTGACGCCGGAATTTACGGAGGCAGCGGAGTCGGCAACCTGGGCGGCGTGCAGGCTCAGGCTGTGGCCTCACACGGCTTTGCCCATTCCGCCCTCTTCACCCTCCCGCCGCTAAGTCTCATCGTTTTCCAGCCGCAGCCAGCCGCAAGCGGTTAGCGCGCCCAGCCGTTTTCCCTCAGCCAGAAGACCAGGTTGGTTGTCCAGGGATGGCGCCTGGCGGGGTCCCAATCACGCGAGCCAAGGCCAAGGCCATGCGGCCCTTTTTGGTACAGGTGAAAGGCAAAAGGCACGCCCGCCTTGCGCAGGGCTTCGGCGAACTGAAGGGCGTTCTCGACCGCCACCACCTTGTCTTCCCACGTGTGCCACAGAAAACAGGGCGGCGTTTGAGGGGTGACTTGAAGCTCGTTTGAAAGGAGCCGGACCAAATCGGCCGCCGGATTGGGCCCGAGCAGGTTATTCCTGGACCCTTGGTGGGTGAATTCGCCCAGGGTGATGACCGGGTAGCAGAGGATGCCGAAGTCCGGACGCGAACTCTGGCGTTCAATCGGGTCCGAGGCATCCGGACGGCCGGCATCGAAGTGCGTGAGCAGGGTCGAGGCAAGGTGGCCGCCGGCGGAGGAGCCCATGATGCCGATGCGCTCGGAATTCACCTTCCATTCGACAGCCCGGGCCCGCACCGTTCGAACCGCCCGAGCTGCGTCGTTCAACATCACCGGATGGCGATAGCCCGCGGACCCCAGCCGGTATTTCAGCACAAACGCCGCAATGCCCTGTTCATTCAAGAAGCGCGCATAATCGGCCCCTTCATGATTGGCCAGTCCCGCATAGCCGCCGCCCGGGCAAACCACCACTGCGGCCCCGGTCGCCTTCTCAGGCTCCGGAAGCCACGGGGTGAGTGTGGGAATGTCCTTGTCGCTGGTGCCAAGCGCCCCGGGCGCCCCGTCGGGCCAGAGCGGAAAAGCAACCGGAGGTTGAGCGCCACGAATCGCGACAGTGCCGAGGGCCATAACCATGCTGAACAGCAAATACGCTCGTTTCATTCTGCCCGCAGAACATACGAAACCGCACCCCGCTGGCCATACAAAACTTCTGCTCTCCCGTCCGGGCGCCTGGTAGTCAAACCCGCGACTTGGTGGTCCCGCGCCAAGGCACGCGCGGCGGCTCGGGCAGCCCCTGCGCGCGCAACGCCGTTCGGAAGTGCAATTTGGCAACCTTGGCCAGCTTGTCCGCCCCGTGTTCGGCAACAAATTTTCGGGCGGCTTCGTCCACGGCTGCAGAAGCCCCTTTGGGCAACTCCATGCCGAACTCCTTTTCCAGGCGGTGCAAGCGTGTCACAAACTCGTGACGCGCGAGAATCGAGGCGGCCGCCACCGCGACATCCTCCTCCGCCCGGTGCCGTTGCACCAGCTCGATGCCGCGCCCCAGAACCATCAGGGCTTTGGCCACGGTCTCTTGGTTGGCCGCAAACTGATCGCTGATGGCGCGCACGGGCGGCGGGTTGAGCTTGTCCTTCAGCCCCATGAGATTCTCGATGGCGCGGGCATGCCCCCAAGCCAGGAGGCTGTTGACACTGCCCATGCTGCTGTAAAGCCGGTTGTAGGCTTCGTTGCCAATGGGCACCACGGTGGTGACGCAGCCCGGCGTGCCCCGAATGAGCTCCGCCAGCTCCCGAATGCGGTTGTCGCTGGAAATGTTCTTGGAATCCCGGATCCCGGCATCCTTCCAGGCCTTGACGATGGCCTCGTTCACGTACACGCCCGCGATGCACAGCGGCCCGAAAAAGTCACCCTTGCCGCTCTCATCCACCCCCACCCGCGGGAGGAGCAGCTCGGGATTGTGAACCGCTTCATAGCCCAGGCGCGCTTCCTTGAGAATTTCCGGCTCCAGCACGAACTCGACAAATTCCTGCGCTTTCTTTCCCTGTATCACCAGTTTGCCGCTTTCATAAAAGACCACGTTCACCTTCTCCCCCTCGGCGGCAAAACGGGCGTGCGGGACCTCGCGAAAGCGGTAGCTGTGCGCATCCAGCCAGGCGCGCAGCGCGGCTGCCTGGCCCTCCGTCAACTTAAACGTATGGACATTCAATGGCTTCACAAGGATGCCGCATGCTAAGCGCCCGCCAGACCCGCTGCAAGCTCGGGAGCCTCCAGGCCGCCCGAGCGTCCGGGCAAAGACGGAGGACAGCGGGTGCCAGGGCCCGTCTCACGGTCAAGGTCAGATCGACGCCCTGGTCCAAATCAAGCGGCCCACTCGGGGTGCTCCACAAAGGCGTAACAAACGAGATGGCAGATGCCCATCTGGGCGTCCTCAACCCGACCGTAATGCGTATCGTTGATGACGATGACTTGTTGGGCGATTTCGGCCATCCTCCCGCGCTTGGCGCCCACCAACGCGACCGTCACCAGCCCGTTTTCCCTTGCCCACTCCAGCGCTTTGACGCAGTTGGGGGAGTTGCCGCTCACGCTGAGAGAAAGCGCGATATCCCCCGGCCGGGCGTAGTTGCGGAGCTGGCCGACGAACACCTCGTCATACGCATAGTCATTGCCCAACGCGGTGAGCCAGCTCACGTTGTCATTGAGCGAAAGCACGCGAAACCGCCTCCCAACCCTGTCGGAAGCCGATTTCCCAAGGTCCGTGGCAAAGTGAGACGCGTTGGCGGCGCTGCCGCCGTTGCCGAAAACGAAAATCTGCCGGTCTTGCCTCAGGGCGGCCCGCAGGGTTTCTATCAGGCGCGCCACTCCCTCGGCAGGAATGCTATCCAGCGCGGCGTGCTGCCCTTTCAAGTAACTGCCAATCCACTCGTTCATCAGTCAAAACATAGACGACCGGGCGACCGCTGTCAGCCCTTTTGGCAGGGTTGGGCGTGCAGGCGGCCCCGAGCCAGCTCCAGGGCGCCAACGGGCACGGCATCCTGCCCCAGCCCGGACAATGCCACGCGCGGTCCGTCGCCAAAGGCGTCCATCACAAACTCCGGCAGCGCCGCCTCCACCGCGGCGCGCAGCGGCTCGCCCACCAGGCTCAAGCCCCCGCCCAGAATAATGATTTCGGGATGAACAAGGTGCGTCACGTGCGAAAGCGCAAAAGCAAGGTCTTCGGCGGTTTCACGCAGGATTTGCCATGCGACAGGGTCCTGCCGGTCCAGCGCGGGGCCCAGGTGCCGCGCTTCACCTCCAACGGCTTCACCAAGCATGCGCGCAAGCGGGCAGTCGGGGTGCCGGGACTTCAGTTCGCGAATCCTCGCGTCCACCGCCCACCCGGAACAGCGGTTCTCAACGATGGTGCCTGAGCGATCCAACCGCACATGGCCGATCTCGGCTTCGCCGGGCGGCTGGCCGTGGTAAATGCGCCCGTCCACCAGCAGCCCGCCCCCCACCCCGCTGCCCAAGGTTACGTAAAACACGGGGTTGCAGCCAGTGCCCGCTCCCCGCGCGGCTTCGCCCAAGGCGGCGACGTTGGCGTCGTTATCCACGAACACCGGAATTCCGGCCAGATGTTTGAGCCACGTCCCAAGGTCGAATTCCGACCACCCTTCCACCTGGTGCGAGCGGCGGATACGGCCCGTTTTCCAGTCCACCGGGCCGCCAAAGCCCACCCCGATCGCGGCCACCCGGCCGGGGCCCAACAGCCGGGGCAGAATACGCTCAATCTCCGTCCGAATCGCGCCGGCGCCCTCGGCGGATTTGACCCCCAGCCGGCAGGCCTCCTGAATTTCGCCCCGTTCGTTTGCCCGCAACAACTGCAATTTCGTGCCGCCAATTTCGATGCCAACGTAGTCTTGCATTTGAATCCGGGACCTGTGATGCGCCGAAGGTAATCTTCCCTCACCCCTCACGGCAAGCAGTTCGATGAACCCCTGGCCGGCGCGGCGCTTCGCCCCGGCTTCGAACCGAACCCGAGGCCCCCAACCAAAGGTTGCAAAAGGGCGGCCGCCCCTTAAGAATCACCACGTGGCCGCCAGAGGGGGGTGCTGCCGCACGGCCAGCGCACCCCCGACCCACGGCCTTGACAATATGAAGCGTCGGGATTTTATCAAACAATCCGGCACCCTGGCAGCCGGGTTGATACTGGCCAAAGAACTCGGAGCCCTCGCCCAGTCGCAGCAGAAGGAAGCGGCCCGCTCGGGCAGCGCGTTGATTCTGGACCCGGCTCCTCAATTCGAGATTTCGCGGCTGCTCTACATGCAGTTCATGGAACCACTGGGCGTCACCGACAGTTCCGTGGAAGCAGCCTGGGATTACGCGCGGGATGACTGGCGCAGGGATTTCGTCGAAACGACCCGGAGTCTGGCCCCCGACTGCCTGCGCTACGGGGGCTTGTTCAGCCGCTATTACAAATGGCGCGAGGGAGTGGGGCCTCCCGGCCGGCGACCCTGGATGCGGAATTATGTTTGGGGCGGAAAGGAAACCAACCGGGTCGGCACCGCGGAATTCGTGGACTTTTGCCGCCGCACCGGCGCTGAACCGCTTTATTGCGTGAATTTCCTGAGCGACGGGGAGAAACGCTATGCCAGCACCCCGGAGGGAGATCGCAGGGGGGACGCCCTCGAAGCGGCGGAGTGGGTGGATTACGCCAACACGCCCGGCCACAAAGAACGAACCGCGCACGGCCACCCCGCCCCCTTTGTGGTGCTGAACCTCAGCACATTATGGGAGGGTTGGCACGTCCACGAAATTGCTGTCTAACTATAATGAAACTGATGAATACTATAACCAAAGGAGTGTTCAAGAGCACCACTCCTATAATTGCGGCCATCGCCGCTTCACTGGCGAGCGTTGCATACGCTCAAGATTCACTTCAATTCACCGGCGTCAAGGCAACGGATGAACGAGCAGTGCAGTTGCGTTGGCAAAGCATCTCAAATGCAGTCTATCGGCTTGAATATGCCCCCGAACTGTCGAGTGAAATCGTGTGGAATACGCTCGTGGATTTCTTTCCGGCGCAGGGGACGAACACGATGTTTCTCGATACCGGCAAATACTGGACAGAACCAGCATTACCGAATCCGAAGGATTCATCCCAGCGATTCTACCGTCTTGTCCAAGTTGACACGAATACGCTTCCGGCCCCAGTCGTCACAATCACGAATTTGACCGCGGGAACAAACGTTTCGGGTGAGGTTGAAATCGGCGTTCATGTTAGCACAACGAATAGCATTACGTTTGTTCGGTACTACGTGGACGGTGAAGAAGTGCAATTGGGCAGTGCCGATGAAGACGGAAATTCCAGTTACACGATAAACACGACCGAATGGCCAAACGGCTCACATGAAATTTTCGTGGTAGCCGAAACCACCAGCGGAACAACGACAACAGGAACCGTAGTTGACGAACAAAACGGGGCGGGAACATCAGCAATCATTCCCGTCACTTTTGATAACTGGATTTCAAAATGGTATTTCTCGCTTCCGGGATTTGACCCGTCGTTAGGTGAAACGCAACGTATCACCGCAGTATTTGCGGCGTATTCGTGCTGGACACTTCAAATTGTAGATGAATTTGACACCACCGTTCGCACAGTCGCAGGCTCAGGAGATTCAATGGCGTTTGATTGGGATGGAACCGACGATAACGGTTTTGACACGATTAACGGCACGTTCAATTTCATCCTTTCAGCCGAACAATGCACGCCGCTCGCCAGCGAGATGAGCAGTGAAGCCGCATCTATTGCTATTGTTGAAGAAACACCACAATTGCTTGCATGGTCCGGGTCTGGCTCTGTTGTGCCGCTCGCCCTTTATCCGCCCGGAATTGACACAAACGGTTTCACGATTTTTGAAGGTTTCATGTCGGATTTCATGCCGAAGGCTTCTTTGGAAAGTTCGTCAATTCAATCTTCGGAAATTGACGGCCCTGTGACGCAGGCTGCAACGTCTCCGCAAAGCACGCAAAGACCACGCCGCCCCGCACCCAAACCGATTAAGGGAAGTCCCGGCAAGTTCGGCGTTGCTTGGCAGGGTCATCATCCAGACCCCGGAACAAATGGAATTGCGGGTTTCAATCGTCCCGCCAACCTGAGCGGCAGCATACAACTTGACCCGAATTATGTCTTGCCTTATGGCCCTATCAAACGAGCGAAAAACATTGCTGCGGGATTTGAAACAACTTTGAGCAAGTACAAGTGGAAAAAGGCATTCCACTATGGCGATGACCAGTTGACCGCCGCTCTGCTTCGCAAGCCGTCAAAAGGTGGTTCAAACGTGTTCAACAACTGCAATCTTGGTTTGCTAATTGGGCACGGAATGAGGTGCTCCCCATTTGTCCGACCAATGGAAGCGGTTTTTAGACTAAGGTTTTGACCGTATTCTCTTCCCCCGTTTTGAACCGAAAGGGGCTGGGGGCACC
>Ga0116188_1002150_pt1 | contig 15880 bp, 19 predicted proteins | sample AD_JPNTR2_MetaG_FD_89807 | JGI IMG/M metagenome (GOLD analysis project Ga0116188, IMG submission 89807) | Active sludge microbial communities of municipal wastewater-treating anaerobic digesters from Japan - AD_JPNTR2_MetaG | ecosystem: Engineered > Bioreactor > Anaerobic > Digestate | place...
ACCGTAGAGTCCCGGACTGGAGATGCATCCTGGAGTACCTATTTGAGAATAAATTCTCATTCGTAATTAACGTAGTAATACAGAAGTATTACTTAAGCTGGATGAGCATGAAATTAATTAGGGACAGTTGATGGACAACTGTCCCTATATTAAAGCCGCGTACTCAACTTATACCTACTCATACCCAATTTCGATTAGGCATATTTAATTCTCACTAAGAAAAGACATTAGAGAATCAATAATTAATTTAGTATATGATTCTGTTTTATAATCTGGAACTTGATATTGTCCTGTTGATAAAATACTTTCAATCAACGAAGATTTCATATCAATTGAATCAGACTTTACAGTATGAAATTCCCTAATTGTATTTAAATTATTGTGAGCAATTAAGGCGTCAAATTCCATTGATCCAATATGACTGCCTCGATTCTGTTTATATGAATCTTCAGTTGGTTGTTTTGATGCAACTGAATATCCACCAACATCTCTAGCTGAAAATTTTCCAGCAGCTAATTGCTGTAATTTAAGAATATACATAGGACTATTGAATATATTGTTATATACAATATTTTCGGTAGGAAGCTCTATATTTTCTAAATTAAGCATATCTTTTATATAACTAAATGTTTCTTTTCGCATAACGATAGAATCATTTGTACTTATATCAAATGTAGTTTTAATATATTGTTGTAATTCATAAATATTTATATTACAAAAATTAGGAACTTCAAAATACATGCCGCCGTTTAAGATAGAATTAATAAATTCCTTATTAACTTCATGATCTGTTTTAATTAAATATGCTAATTCGATAATTTCTTTAGCATATTTATGATTATTTAAAATTTTAGATATTTCACTAATTTTAATTAATGTACTAAATGTAAATTCAGGATTATACTTATCTATAATCTCTTTTTCACAATGTTTAATTGTTTTAGCAATTAATCCTTCTAATACAGTAGAAAAATTGGATCTACTATAAATTGAAGTAGGGCCTAGAATTAAGTCAATAGGCTCCTTTGTAATATTATTATAAGGTCTTAATTCATCAGGAATTATTAATCCAATAACGCCTTTACCGGCATATCTATTTGATAACTTATCCCCAATCTTGGTTTCTTCATCTTTAACTAATTCAATTTCTATTAAATAGCATAGATCATTTAAATTATTTATTTCAGTTAATTCATTTTTAGGATTTTTTAAGAAATAATGTCTTGCCATTATAGTCTTAGTAAAATCTGGACCTAATATTGACGAAATATCTTTTGCTATAGTTGATATTTTAGAAATATATTCGGTTTTTAATAATTCGATTTTTTGTTGTAAATTTCTATCAATTAATAGTTGATTAGAAATACTATGTATTTTAATATCTCTTACTTTTGCATTAAATAGTTTTGAGACAATGGATTTATTATTAAAATTCATTTCATCATTTACTATAGATGCAAAATCATAAATATAAAATGATCTTAATGCAGATTTAATTTTATTTGAAGCAGTTGATCCATTTTTAGGAGAAGCGGTTATAGCAATAATATTTTTATCAATATATTGATTTACTTCTGGAATAAATCTATATTTACTGTCTTGATATAACTCTTTGAATAATGTATAAACATAGATAGGAATTACTACTTTTTCAATTTTTTGAGATCTTAACTTTTTACTTAAACTTTCTGAAATAACAATACAATCTTCAAAATTATATCCAAAAAAGGAAAAGAATGCAGTATTTATATTATATCCAAATGACGGTATTCCATCTATAAAATTATCATATTCATATATGATATCGTCTTTTTTAAATGATCCAACTTCTCTTTTATATCTGATTCTAGTAGCAAATCCATATGATGTATGAGTATACTCTGGAACTACAATAGTTCTTAATTCTCTACTTTCATCATATAGAATAATCATAATTTCATTATTACTATATAATAACGTTCCATCTAAATGAGCTTGTAATCTAAACAACCGAGTTGTACTTGTTAAATATGGCCAATCAGATCCTATTACATATGGGCGTTTACAATTAAGATGCGTCACTGTTTGGCTAATTTGTTTAGACGAGTGTATCATATATTACTATATGAACTAGACTATATTATCATCCAATATGATTGGAGTATGGTGCATAGTCGTTGAACCTTCTAGTTAATAAACTAGCTTGGCTGCTGATTGTGTTATAAACATGTCCCAGCAATTCACCATATTTTTAATGGCCCAACTAAGCCATTTGTACTTTGGATTACATATTGCTATGTAAAATAGACTATATCATTATCTGTATTAATTACAGATACATAGTGCTTAGTCGTTGAACCTTCTAGTTTATTAACTAGCTTGGCTGCTGATTATGTCATAGACATTTCCCAGCAATTCACTATGTTCGAAATTAAGAATCACTTCTTAATGGGGCTACATAAATAACCGTGTGGCATCAGTAGACGAAATTAATGGAGTTGATGCAAGCCCAACAGATGTAATCATGGTTTCTCCAATAATTTAATATGTGCTATTTTACCAAAATATACCATCTGCCGTTTAAAATGAAAAATTAATTTATCACCTGTCCAAGTATTATCTTTATAATACGGCAAAAGCATATAATAGGTTTTAAAGTTTTTATTTTCTTTATAAACTATTTTCTCCCAATAACCATAGGTTATGTCTGAATTATAATTTTCAATATATTTTTTACTTAATTCATCATCACCATAATCTTCAATCATGTAAAAACATCCCATATTTAAGATCAATAAGTTGATTTGGGACTAAACTTGAAATTACTCCTGGGTTTTTATTTGAAATGGTAACGGGACAAATTTTATTCTTATAATTTGTATGAATACTACTTACAGATTTAGGAAGCTCACTTTGAGATTTAGGATTTTCAAAACTGCATTTAAGTGATAACAATCCACTATAACCATTTACAATGGAATATAATGTATTACCACTTAATCCTTTATTTCTTTTTTGATTACCTATTCCCATATTTCCAGATGCATAAAAATGATTAATAATTGCACTGGCTTTAATTGGTACTTGAATTACTGATCTAGAAGATTTTAAAGAAAGAACTAATTTATTAATTGCTTTAAATAACGGGTCTAATATTAATTCTATAAACACTAATCTTTTATGAGCAATATTATTAAATTCAATATATTCTTTATTATATATACGTTCCATAGTAATATGAAATACATCCATCATTGTTATGTTTTCTTTATTATAAAATGCACAATATAAATCTTTAGTCCAGTTATCAAAAAAGATATTTTCTATAAAATTTACAATATCAGTTAGATCATCATTACATTTAATTAATTTTGAAATTTTAGTAACAGATTCATCTTGAGTTTCAAAAATATACTGAGTGTCAAATAAATCACACACTTCTTTAATTATACTTTCATCAGATTCATATAATCTTAAAAATCTACTTATAGGTATATTATGTCCATCGATAATAATTCTATTATCATGTGTGTATAATGTAATAGGTTTAAATAATGAATTTAATTTTATACTATTTTTCTTAAAAGTAATTGGTTCATCTAAAACATATAACATTGGTACATAATATACTCCTTTTAATTTAAAGAACACGTCGTCAATTAATTTAGGAATATCTAACTCTAAAAAATTTACAACATTATTATCTAATTTAATTCTTAATTTATCAAATGCATAATGTGTTGACGAATGATATAAATCATCTTGTAATATTTCTAAATTTATTTTATTATATTTTAAACCAAATCTAGAAGCATATTCAAAACATACATTTATAAAATAAGGTATTAATCCATATTGGTGTTTTCTAAAATTCATTAAATCGGAAGTTTGATTTATTGGACGATTAAGTAGATTCATAATTTTTAATAATCTATATATTCAATTTCTTGAATTAACATATTTAATTTAGATTTTAAAGATTTAAATGCTTCGATTTTAGATAATCTACCATTTTCTTCAATAACACTTACAATATTATAAAAATCTGTAAAATTATTAAATGGAATGGTATATTCTTTATCGGAAGTTTTAAAAGTGGCTACACCACTAGAATCAATGTCGTCTTTATTATTAGAACGCCAAGTAGATTTAATATTTAAACCCATTATAATTTACCCGCATTTTGAAAAACCACAAACAGTGCATGTTAGACAACCATCCATCATTGTCATTGATATACTATCACAAGCTGGACATTGACTGTAATTAGATTTTGTTGAAACAATCGGAGGTTCTATTTTATTATTTTCTAAAGTGCCAAGTTTAATTAAATGTTCTTCAAGTATATCACCAATTTCTGCAACTAAAGAAGGAATTCGACGATGTTTTAATAAATAACCACCATTAGGATCAAATACTGATCGTAATTCAGATACAATAAAAGATATGTCTATTCCATACGAACAATGTTGTCTAAGTATACTAGAAATTAATCTAGTAATAGTGATAATCCATTGTTGATGTTCTAATGATTTAGAATTAATAAAAATTTCAAATGGATATTTTTTACCATTTTCTTCTAAATGATTTATAGTAATATATAGAGCATGTTCTGATAACGGCGATTTTAATTTATATGTTGTTCCTAATAATTCATGAGGTCGTATTTTAATTTTATTTGTAACAGTTGGTTCTGTTTTAGTTTTTATATTTTCTTCTGTGACTAATTCAATTTTTTCAATTTTTTTATCAATTGTAATCGGCATTTAACTCTCCAAAAAAGAATAGACAATCTTATATATACATATAGAATCAACAAATTAATAAAATAAGTTCTTAAAATTTTTGTAAAAGTTTAAGTCGATAATTATCTATAATTTTATTTGTAGATTTGATAATTGTATTATAATGTTGTTTATAATTAAAATCACTTGCAAAAGGTGTTATTTTAAGTAATTCAGATGCTTCTTTATTAACGATTGCTAACCTCTTTAATGATTCATTAATTAAAATATCGTTTACAATACTAATTAATTCAGTATAAAATAAATTAAATCCATGGGATCGAAATTTTGAAAAAATGTATCTAGCTCCTTCACTATTAATAACAATAATATCAGATTTTGTATTAGATGATTTTCCAAGTTTTGGAATTTTATTCCAAAAATCTGCTTCTATATATTCAATTTCAGGATTATCTAAACCTGAAACGATTGCAGATTTCATAGTATATGGAAATATTTTTTTAAATACAGAAATAGGAATATGTAAACGCTCAATTGGAGGTCCCATTCTTTCAAAATCATAAAGAACTGTTATTTTTTCTAAAGCTGTTAATGAAACAGTAATTAATAAAAGTTTGTTTGGATCATTTGGCAGTAAGGTTAACATAAAGTAATATGCTCTAAAAAGAAATAGTATTCTTATATCTATATATTAAGATACTAAAACTTGTTCAATTTTATCAATAATTCTATTTTTAGATGTTGCAGCTTTCATGAATACAACAACTGATGTTAATTCACCAATTAATTTTCTAGCATTTATTGTTAGATTATAATTTTTAATTTGTTCTCCAAACATTTTAATAAATGTCACATCATTTCTAGCGATACCAATACTTAATCCAATTAATGGAGGTATCATTGCATCACCAAATTTAATAGAGATTTTAAGAGATAATTGATCCCAAGTTTCTAACCAACGATCATGTTCAATTTTTGAAATATGTTCAATATCAGTTCTAAGAAATAGTATCATTGATGCAATATTCTTAGTAAGAACATTACATTGTGTAGTATTTTTTAACTTACATAAAACTTTTGTATGATAATTAATACATTCTTGACATTGATAATATATAGCTAAAGAAAGAGCAATACATTCTTTTTGAATAATAGTTAAATACTGATCCCATTCATCAACTCCATCTGAACCATCAAAAACAACACTATGAAATAAGTTTAAAAAATCAGATACATGTTGTGGGAATACTAGTTCTTTAGGTTTTTTCATTATTAGTTTCAAGTAATTGACGTGCAAAATTAACAGCTTCTTGTTCTTCAGAAGTTACTGCAGTTTTCCATGGATCTTGATTACGTTTAGCAATACACCATGCGTATTCTGCAAATTTAGGATATTTTTTACAAACTAAAATAAATTTATCTACTTCTTCTAAATGTAAACTTTCAGCATCTGCTCCAGATACAAAAATATCACTACAATTAACACATGGATATGCTCCATCATCCCATGTATTAATATTTTCATTAAAAGAACTAAAAAAAATATAATCATGGGAAATTAGCCAAAATAATTTTCGAGCTAATTCTATTTCTGAATCTAATTTATTTGAGGTTATAATAGTCATAATTTTAAATAAAAATAAAATTGGGCTGGTAATTAAACCAGCCCAAAGAAAAATAATTAATTTTTAAAATTTATTATAATAGCCTTCTTTCAAAGCATCATAAAGATTGGCAACAGTACTGTCTTCGTTTTCATAATTAACAATTTCATTGCCGGAAAGAATTATTTCATTACCATCATTAGTAGTAATTTTATATTTAGTTGCTTTTAAATTATCTTCCTTTACAAGGACTCCCTGATGATTTTCAGGATTAAATCTAAATAATGCACATCCTTTTAATCCATTGTCATATGCGTCTAGATATATTTGTTTAAAATCATCATATGATATTTCTGTAGGGCAATTTATTGTATTATGAGATACGATACCATGAATTAAATATTCATGTTTATCTTCAACACTTACATCAAAAACTTCACATTCACGATCTTCTATTTTTACAATAGCTGTAGAAATAAACTCAGTCGTAATATATTTTTTAGATAATTCAACTACTGTAGTTTTAGTAATAGCAGAATCTTTTCCAATTGAATAAAGTAATTCACTAATATTTTGAGCTTCTTCTTTTAAATCAAACCGCTCATTAAATAAAGATCTATCTTCAACAACAAAAATTCTAGATCTTATATTATTGAGATAATCCTGCCGTTCAGAAATAGGGGATTTAAATAATTTATTGAAACTAAATTCATGTCTTAATTTACTAATAAAGTTATAAGACTGATCATTTAATTTAATAACATTATTTACACAAACTAATTTTAAATCTTTAATCGAATTAATAATAGAACAAAATAAATCTAAGTTAATAAATGATAACTCAGTTGAGATTTGTTCCTTATTTATTAATACATTTTTATTTCTTAATATACCATGAATAAATCCATAGTGTTCTTTATGAAATTCATTAAATTCTATTGGAGCAGCGGCTTTATATAATACTGTATTTCCAACTTTTAGATTTTCTGCAGCTACCCATTTAAAATTAGAACCATCTATAAATTTATGAGTATGTGATACTTCTTTAACAATACCATTATCAAATGTAATTCTTTTAGTTGGTTGAATTCCATTACAATAATGTGATGTTATTTTATAATACTTTCCATCTGAGCATAATGCAGATACATCCATGTCTACATCTTCAAATACATTTGGTTCTACATTATTACTAAATGTTTCTATTTTTAAGAATCCTTTATTTGTAATAATACGAGTTCCTTTTGCAATACATTTAGAAATAGCAGAATCAATGTAAGGTTGCACTGCAGCTTGAATATTAATATGTTCCATTGGGGTTATATCACTACTTGAAACAAAATAATCTGGAATTTCGGCATGTTCACCAAACATATGTTTATATAATAACATTTCATATGAATAAACTGTCATAGATTCTTTGGCTTTTTTCCCAGTTTTAATGACATTTCTAAGAGTTACATGTTCATAAGTTGGCTCTATACCATTTGAATTATGAACCACTAAATTATTTGCAATAAAATTTCGTTCTTCATCATTATCAGTTTTTACTTGAATATCATATGTGTCTATAGTATCATTACAAGATCTAATAGATTTAATTTTTAAAGTATTCATGCTACTTCCTTATTTAATTTTGATATAACATTAAATATTTGGGTTTTAATATCGTTTTCATCAGTTAACCAAATTTCTATATATTTATATCCTAAATTAATAGCTATATCAGATCTAATATTATCTATAATTCGTTGTTTTAAATTAGTATGATATCCTTCATTTAATTCAATTACACAATTGTATTCAGGTAATAATATATCATATACTATATAATTTCTATCAATTTTCGATTTAAATATTAATGGAACAATTACATGAAATTGAGATGAATATTGGATCTTCATTTCATTTAAGATTTTCCAAATATCAATCTCTCGAATTCCAACAATCGCGGAATGTTGAATATTATTTGAGTTATTTCGACTTTCAACAATATTTTCAATAATTGTCAAATTAGTTAATGAATTTTTAACCCCATCTGATATTTTTAATTTTTGATCATGAGTTAAATTTGTTCCAAATCTAGGGTTATTATCTCCAGAATATTGGTTGCTTCGATTTTTACAAAAATCATTATATTTGATTAATCCTTCAGTTTCTCCATATCTTGAAATGAAAGATTCCATAGATGTCCGATTTTGACTTAATGATACTTGTTTTTTAGCATCTTCTTCGGAATATCCTTTTCTAGTCCAATATTCTATTTGATTTGGTAATGATGCTCTGTTTTCATATTTTTTTAAAAATAACGATCTAGCTTCTTCATTAGTTATATTATAATATTTCATAAAATAATTTTCATTTCTTAATTTAGCATCAAATGAACATTCTTCTGAACATGTTTGATCTTTTATTAATTTCCCATATCTGAATCTGACTTTTACTTCTTCTATAGTCATTGGTTTATGGCATACAGAACAAGAATTATATCCTTCATGAAAATATTGATAATCAATTGTTGGTATTTTATGTTTTTTACTAATATGTGCAATCATGGATCTTCGATTTAAAAATCGAGTATTGCAAATTTTACAAGTATCAACTGGAGGGATTGTAACTATTTCATGCTCAAATATATTTATATGTTGAGCTTCTATATATTCTAATTTATTCGTATGAATATTTTTAATTAGTATTTTATGATCTGGAGTTACTTTAATTGTAGTATTGTCTTCTAATTCTATTTCTAAAACAGAAGCATTTGGTCTTGTAAGCCCACAAAACTCTATTTCTTTGTATTCAAATTTATCAATTGATGGAATATATACTAATACTTTATGATCTGTTGCAGATACATTTTCAATTAAAATATCGCCTACTGATGTTTTAATTGTAGTTCCTTTAGCAACACAACAATTATTTTCTATACCTAATGCCATTGTTCCAGTTGGTGCAATACTTGTTGCATGACTAAATCTCATTCCATATCTTAGAACTTCTTCACGTAATTCTAAAGGTATACGTTGCATATAATCACTATATACAATTAATTCTTTACCAAATACTTTTTCTCCAACTGTAAAATGACTTGCAAGTTTTGGAAATTTATTAAGTAATTTTTTAGTAATTACAAATTCCTCATTCATTATTGGTGCTGGACCTTTTAATATTGCTAAATCAATACCAGCACGGACACTTGTTTCGGCTAATATTTGAGATATTTTACTAATTAATTTAACTGATTCTGGACCTCCATACCTCATCATCATCATATTAAACATTGATCCGGCACCAAGAAATCCAATACCATGCCGACGTTTACGGAATAATTCTGATCTTTGTTTTTCTAATGGGAGATTTGAAATTTCAATAACGTTATCTAACATTCGATTAAATGTATAAACATCATTTTTAAAACGATCAAAATCAAATGAAACTGCTGCTGAGAAGGGATTAATTACATATTTTACTAAATTTACACTACCTAATAAACAATTTGAGTGTTCAGGTAAGGGCTGTTCCTTTACTATTACATATTACTATGTAAAATAGACTATATCATTATCTATTATTTATAAATAGATATGTAGCACTTATTTAGTCGTTGAACCTTCTAGTTTATACTAGTTTGGCTGCTGATTGTGTTATTACTAACAGATTCCAGCAATTCACTACATTCTCATTAAAGATTACTCTTTAAAGGGGCATTATTTTTACCGCAATTTCCTGTAATTAATCCATTAAAACATCCTAAATGTCTTATTGGTTCATTAAAACAATAGACTTTATCTGCAATTTCATCAAGTTCTAGTATAGATTTAATTTTAATTCCAACATTATTAGAAAACGATTCCTCGTTTTCTGTGTTTACTCTAATAGTAGATAACCCTAAATCAAATAACTTATTAATATTTGCTTTATTTATAGAAATTCTCCAACAGTTTTGAGTAGAATAGGACTTTCCTTTAATAATTTTATTAGCTTTCGCTTTCATTAAAGATATGTTTCCATCTACTCCTAATGTATTTAATAAATATTTTATTTGAAGTAGAAAATTTTTATCTATTGATGAAATTTGAACTACTCCATTATATTCTGACCCATCAGAATCTATTATTCCTGCTAACCAATTTAATCTAGTAATAATATTATATTCGCTATTAGGAACAAACTGTTTAGGATATAGTTCACATCCAACAGTAACCATCAATCTAGTATTATTTGAAGAATTAGATTGATCAGAAAATGTTTTATAATCTAAATATTCTAATAATTCAATTTTCTCATTATATAACCATATTCTAGGTTTATTTTGTTCTCCATCTCCACTATAAAACCCTTGAGTATATGCCCGCTTTTGTGACCAATTTATATTACCTTCTATAATAGGAAATTCGAATCTATCTATTTTATGATCAAGAGTTAAATGTTGGGCTTCTATTCTTTTATTATTACTTATAAATTGATGATATGGAGTACATTTAATAGTATTTCCATTAGCAAATTCAATTTGAAGTATTTTTTGATTTCTATTGGTTACTTTTGGAATAACTTTTGAAAATTCATATCCATTCCATACATTAATTTCATTATTAACTACAGATTCAATTTCAAGATACCCCTTATCTGTAAGGATTAAAGTATCACCAGTAACACAAGGATTAGTCGCAATGATATTTTCAATAAAATATAAATTGTTTTCTCTATTTACCTTATCTATAAGAATAAAACCAGGATCTCCAAAGTCATAATTGGATTTCATGATTTCTTCCCATAGATGTTTAGCTCTTACTGTTTTATATATTTTACATAGAACTTTACCATCTTCTCGATAAGTATAGGACTCTTCATCTTCAATAGGCCAATCTGCATAAAGAGTGAGTTCTTCTTCTTTTAAATATGGATCGTCTTTATGAATTGGAAAATAGAGATCCCAATTATCATCATTTTTAACAGCATTAATAAATTCATCTGTTATTAATAGACTAATATTAAATTGTCTAAGTCTGCCAGCTTCACGTTTAGCTTTAATTACATCATATACATCTGGATGAAACACATGAAATGTGAACATCATTGATCCACGTCTACCACCAGCAGATGATATAGTGAAGCAGATTTTATCATATACATCTGAAAATGATAATGGTCCTGACGTAAAAGCTCCAACTCCTTTAACAAATGCTCCTTTAGGTCTAATTGTACTAAAACACATACCGATTCCGGCACCTGTTTTTAATGTCATACCAACTTCTTGACCAACTGATAAAATATCAAATAACGAGTCTTTAATATTTGATGCAACTACACAATTAATTAAAGTTGTATTTGGTTTATATTCATTTGCGCCAGCATTTGAAAGAATTCTACCAGCAGGAATACACCCATTTAACATAATTTGGGTGAATTCTTTATTCCATAACCCAAAATCTTCTTCTTGTTCTGCTAATGCTTTTGCAACTCTAAAAAATGTGTCTTCTCTAGTTTTATCTATAGGTTCTCCAAAACTATCTTTCAAACGATGTTTAGAATCCCAAATAATTTCGGAACTAGGTTGTAACGGAATATTAGTATTATAATCGCTCATAATTTAAAAATACCATTAATTTAATAAGTAAAATAGATAAATATTATAATTTAATATAATATAGAATATAACATATATAAACTAGATCCCAAAAATCCAATTATTATGGCAAATGCGGATAATACAGATAATAATAGTATTAAGCATTTAAGAGTTTGTTGTTTGATAAGTTTCACTCAATTTATTTTCCCAAAAAATAAATTAGAACATGTAATAATCCATCGATTTATACAATATTCAATTAATAAAGATGAATTAATAACTTGTTGCTGAAGAAATGCATCAGAATTTTTTAAATATTCAATGTATGTTTTACTCTTTAACATTTTTTTAAAATAATAATCTTGAGGAATTATACTCATATAAGTCCCTAATATAATATATACATATAAAAAAGAAAATTCCAACCGTTGAAAAACGATTGGAATTCAAAGTTAATCAATTAGAGATAAATCTTCTCCATAATTGATTGAATTATTTATTTTTTCCATACGTTGTTCAACTGAAGACGTAGGAACAAATTCATCATCTAAATAATGATATTCTAATGATGAAGGTTTATGATATGTTTCAATTATTGTTTGTAAATCTTGACTTAATTGATTAAAGTCATTTAAACTTTTGCCGTTAACAGCTTCAAGTTTTAATGTACAAATAGCACAATTTAAATTATAAGGCTGCGAAGAATCGGTTCTATTAAAATTTTTTTGTTGATATTGTTTGCATAAGTTAATATTAGTTATTAGTAAATTATCTTTACAAACAAAATAGCCATTTTTATCTGGTTCATAATGTGTTGACTTTCTAATTTGAGGAATAATCCTGAAATTAGAAATTGTTGGCTTTGTCACTTTCTCTTTCACGTTTAGAATTATCTCCAACATCAATTAACCAGCCAATACCACCACCCATAGCTGCACCAATTGGCCCAGCTATGGTTCCTCCAATTGCAGCCCCAGACACCATTCTTTGTTGGGTGTCATTTAATCCTGTGCAACTTGTGAGAGATAATATAAGTAAAATATAGAATATTTTCAATTAGAAATCCTCAAAATATAGTAATTGATTTTTTAATTTTCAAAATTTAATAAACTTTCAATGGAAGGAACACGCTCTTTAAACTTATTTGCACAACCTAAATTTGCTAATTGATCAGCTCTTTCATTTTCAAAAACACCAGTATGACCTTTAACCCAATTCCATTTAATTGAAAATTGGTGAACTAAAGTATCTAATACTTTCCATAAATCATCATTTTTAACTGGTTTCCCAGTAGAATTTTTCCAACCATTACGTTTCCAATTATGAATCCATGATTGAATTCCGTTTTTTACATATTGAGAATCAGTAGTAACTAAAATTGGAATAGATTGATTTTTAATTGTTTTTAATGCTTCGATTACAGCAAGTAGTTCCATACGATTATTAGTTGTATAGTCTTCTCCACCATAAATTTCTTTAACATGTTGATTATAAATTAGAAGAGCACCCCAACCACCAGGACCAGGATTACCCTTACAACACCCATCAGAATAAATTTTAATCATAATTTTTAATTAATTAAACTATTTAATTTTTCAATGGTTTTATAGATTATTATTTGTTTATTTGTTTTTCTAAAAGGATCAACATCAATAATATGTTTATCTGCTGCTTCATTGATTATAGTATGAAAACTTTCATTAAATAATATTTCATGATAATTTAATTTATTTCTTGAGGCAAACGGCAGGTTTGGATATATACTATTCCATTTGATTTGGAATGTTTTAAATTCAATATCATTTAATGTGAGAAAAATCTTAGAATTAGTATTTCTTACTAGAAAGAATAACCCAATTGGTTTTAATATTCTTAATAGCATTAATCTAATTTTATTCTCTTTAAATTCTGGATTTAGTTTCCACAAATATCGAGAATAATTTGTTGCAAACACTTGATTATTTAAATTAGATTCTACTGTAGTTATTTGATTAAAAGCTTCAACTAATAGTTCATCATTTGAATTGTGTAATATAATTTTTGCATGATTCAAATCATTATTTATTATAAACTCACAATTTTTAAGGGAAATAATAGCAGATGCAATGCTTTTTGTATCGCAAGCTTTGAATTTATATAAGGTTTTCAACGAGATAGCGACTCCTAGCGTATGATTATCTGTATATAAAAAATAACATTTTTTCAACTATCATTATTATATTTATATATTTAATAATTTAATAATAAATAAAATAAATTTGGAGTATAGTGATATACTCCAAATTATTAATTAATGTACTGGTATTACAATAGTTTAAGTTGCAAACAAGTCAGACTACTTAATATTTCATCTAACGTTAAATTAGAACCCTCTCTTGGATAATTAACTTTCAAAATTAAAGAATTTATACAAAAGGAATATATAATCCACATAATCGTAATATAACTATATTTTCAATATTACGAATTAATTCAACTAGAAATCGACCATCTTGCAAATCCATTGACCAATTAGGAGTTGGTAATTGTTTTAATTCAAATTCAGGCGCAACAACATAAATATAACGTTCACTTTGATATTGAGTTAAATACATATAATGCCCAAATTAAAAATGCATAATTATATATATACATATTAATTAAACTAAAATTTATACTTAGTTTTTTATTTTAACCAGTCCAAACTTCTAAACAATTATTCTTAACACATATTCTCCAAATAAGAGCAAATACTACATCAGATAATAAATTTAGAGTTTCTACATGAATATTATCTAATTTATTTTTCGCCGTTAAAGAACAAGCAATTCGTTCAGCACGTCTAATTTCACATCTTAATTGCATCAGACTAGCATTATGTCGATTAGTTTTAATAAATCCTTCTAATGGTTTTAAAGGTGAAGAATTTAATAAATTATCTAGATTAAATTTCATTAGTTCATAATCTTCTTGAATTTGATTTACATATTTTTCATGTTTTGAATTATTAACTAATGCACCTAAAATAAAAAATATATTTTGCATTGATTCTAATACTTCAGAATATTTTTCTTCAAATACATAGTCTTTATAACAATAAGATTGACAAGAATCTAAAGCTCCTACATATTGAACTCTCAGATCAAATTTATTTAATTTATCTTTTCCTATATTAGTTTTACCATTATTTCCTGTACCAGTATGTACAATTGTGATAACTCTTTCTGGTTTTTTCTGTTCCATTTTCGTAATTTATTTGTAATTTTGGGAATAGTGGGAATTGGTTAAAAAAGGACCGTGACAAACACGGCCTTTCAATTATATGTATATTTAATTTTTGAATATGTATCCATATAATGAGCACTTTGTTTTTAAGCTATGTATATATAGATTAACAAGTATCTTTAATAATCCCCTTACGGAGGGGACAATGAACAAAACATTAAAAAAATTAAACGAACGTCTCTTTGGTGACAAAGACGGACAGGTTGAGATTATTAAAGAGACGGCAGAGTGGATTCTCTGCAGTTTCTTCGAGGATCGGAGCCATCGAGTATGGCTCGTAAATAAGTCCACAGAAATGTGGACCGCCGATTCCTCATCAAACGATGAGTGGACATTCAATTTTTATACGATGGAGGAAAAATGGTTTTCCTCCATCGTGATAATTAATCCTGAAGAATTTATTCAGGAACAGTTGGAAAAATACCACATGGAAGTGGTATTAGAGGATGGTAGCTCCTACTTCAATATCAAGGTTGAAGTTTAGGGGGGAATTAGACACATGGATGTGTCTTTTATTTAATTTTTAAATATGTACTATAAAGTAATAGATAAATAAAAAATTAAGCCAGATTTCTCTGGCTTAATTTATTTTTTAAATTTGACCTTTCCAGATCTTTTCAAATATTGATAAATCAGAAGATGATTTATCTAATCCAGAATTATTATAATAATTTAATATAGATTGTTTATTTGGCTCATATATTAACGACAAGGTATTA
>Ga0116188_1002153_pt1 | contig 15874 bp, 9 predicted proteins | sample AD_JPNTR2_MetaG_FD_89807 | JGI IMG/M metagenome (GOLD analysis project Ga0116188, IMG submission 89807) | Active sludge microbial communities of municipal wastewater-treating anaerobic digesters from Japan - AD_JPNTR2_MetaG | ecosystem: Engineered > Bioreactor > Anaerobic > Digestate | place...
ATCCTCCCGCTAAATCCCTGTTATAATTGAATTTATTTATGCAATATAGAATATACAAAAATAACCTTTAGTGCTGTAAAATTAACTGCTGTATAATTCTGCAGTCTATCATACTTGCATTATTGTCGTAATGAATCCACATTTATAATGATGGATCTATTGACTGAAAAAATTCGTGAAAATGCTAATCGGCGGTTAAGCCTAATCCCGGGGCGAGATATTTCACGAGACCTTTCACGGTTCAGAAATTACTTAAAGGTTGAAACACATCGATTAAAAATTCTTCATAGGGCTGGCGGGGGCGGATTAGAAATTTGCAAGGCTCGTTCCGTTGTCGTAGATGAAATGTTGCGACGGCTTATTCTTGCTGTTGCGCAGAATATTTACGGGCAAAATGCTGATGAAAATAATATTCCTTTTGCATTGGTTGCTCTTGGCGGTTATGGAAGGGCTGAACTAAATCCTCATAGCGATGTTGATATTATGTTTCTGCATCCATTCGCGACAGTAACAAATCCGCAACTTACACCCTGGATAGAACTCGTTTCAAAAGGAGTGCTTTTTGACCTTGGCTTAAAGGTTATGCACACAGTTAGAAGTATTGTAGATTGCATACAAGTTGCAAATTCTGATATCAGGTCAAAAACTTCTCTTATGGAAGCCCGTTTGATAATTGGAAAAAAAGAATTGTTTAATGAATTTCAACAAGAACTCCTGAATAAATGCATAATAGGAAGAGAAGATGAATATATTGAGGAACGCGTAGCAGACCAGATTTTACGAAGGCAAAAATATGGCAATTCAGCAACAATGCAAGAACCAAATATTAAAAATGGTTGTGGCGGCTTGCGGGATTACCAAAATCTATACTGGATGGTTTATGCAAAATATCGGGTCAAGACAATGGATGAGATGGTAAATCAAAGATTAATAAGTTCGGCAGAAAAACGGATGTTGAATGCCGCATACGATTTTCTTTTGCGGACACGAACCGAACTTCACTATCAAGTTCCGAGACAAACAGATTTGCTATCTAAACGGCTGCAGCCATCTGTTGCTTTTCGGCTTGGATATAAAGACACTTCACCGAGCAAAAGAATTGAAAAATTTATGAGCGAATATTACAAGCATTCGCGTAATATCTATTTGATTACCAGGACAGTAGAAGAACGGCTTGCCTTACTGCCAAATAAGAACAGGCTTTTAACCAAATTAATTCCGGGGCTTGATAATAAACCGCAAATAATAGACGGCTTTAAAATTGAGAATGGTATAATTCATTACAATTCACAAAAGGTGTTTGATGAACAGCCAGCCCGACTTATGAGGGTCTTCCTTTATGCGCAACAACGGAGGTTGCAGCTGCATCCTGAATTAGTTCAATTAATCAGGCGAAAAATTCGCTTCGTTACCAGGCAGTTCCAAAAAGACAAAAACATTGGTGAAACCTTTTTGCAGATATTAAATGAGCGCGGCAATGTGTCCGCTTATGTACGGCAGATGCACGAAGTTGGATTGCTTGGAAAATATATCTCTGAATTTGGCAAACTTACAAACCTTGTACAACACGAATTTTACCATCAATACTCGCTTGATGAACACACGATTATCTGCCTTGAAAAGATAGACGAAATCTGGGCAAGAAAAAATGGTGTTGACCCATTTTATTCGGAACTGCTGAAAAAGATAGAAAAACAATATCTGCTTTATCTTGCAATGCTACTGCACGATATAGGCAAAGGCGCTGGTGCTCCACGCGGTAAACACGCCTCAATAGGCGCAGAGATGGCTTATAAAATCGGCAAACGATTATCCATTCAAGATAAGGATGCCCAAACACTACGTCTGCTTGTGGAAAACCATTTGCTTTTGGCTGAATATTCTCAAAGAAGAAACATTGATGATGTTAATGAAATCCTTATCTGCGCAAAAAAAATCCAGACAGAGGAAAACCTTAAAATACTCACTATTTTGACCCTTGCGGATACTCTTGGCACAAGCGAATCTTTATGGAACGGATTTAAAGACAGATTATTGCAAACTCTGTTTATGCGCGTCTCGAATCTGTTTGATAAAAATTTTGACATCACAGGAAGCGAGGCAAATGAGCGTGAAAAATTAATCAAAGTATTATTGCATATTTTGCCTAAAAAACAGAACGAACAGACAATACGAATTCACCTTAACAATCTGCCTTATAGATATATAAATTCTCAAACTCCTAAACAGATTGCCACAGATATTAATCTTGTTTATAAGTTATTTTCTAATCAGGTGGCTGATGAAGAAAAATCATTTGATCCTGTAATCGCATTTCGAAACGAATCGCATAAGGGTTTTACAGAGGTTAAAATTTGCACATACGATAGATACGGGTTATTTTCAAAGATTGCTGGCTCTTTGAGCGCAAGTGGAATGAATATTCTCAGCGCCCAAATTTTTACAAGGACTGACGGTATCGCTATTGATACATTTTATGTAGTAGATTCTTTTACTGGTAAAACACCAAACCAGGAACAAAAGGAAAATTTCAAAAAATATTTAACTGACGCCTTGAATGGCAAATCAATAGACTTTGAACAATTGATAAAAAAACATCAGCAACATCGCACAATTTACCAAGCAATTGAAGGGGAACGAATTCCAACAAAGATATCATTTATAAATGACATATCTGACGCCTTAACGGTTATTGAAATTGAGACAGAAGATAAAATAGGGCTGCTCTACGCTATTTCAAAGTGTTTAAGCCAACTCGGTCTTAATATTTCAATTGCAAAGATATGCACCGAAAAAGGGGCGGCAATCGACAGTTTTTATGTTACTAAAACCGGTAGCGGCAAAATAACAAACGAACAAGAACAGAAACAAATCATCGACAGCCTTATGCAAACCATAGAAAAACTACAAAAGGAAGAGACTCAAATAGAACCTTCCCATAAAATTTACAATGACAAATCCTGATAAAAAAACATTGACACAATTGAACTAATTAAAAATATATATGCTTATGTCAGAATCCCGAAAATTAAAAGGTAATACGACCAGACGAGATTTCATAAACGGAAGTCTTCTGGCGGTGGCTGGGACTACAACGTTTTTTGCTTCGCTTAAACCAGCAAAATCGGCTGAACCTCAAAATAACTCAGAGGTTGTTCCGGATGACCAGAAAGTCCCTTGCGGCACTCTTGGAAAAGCCAGAGTTAGTCGACTAATGCTTGGTGGTAATTTGGTCTCCGGTTATCTGCATTGTCGGGACCTAAAATACGTAGGGGCGTTATTCAGGGCTTATGTCACAGAAGAAAAATTGATGCAAACCTTCCGCCTCGCTGAACAATATGGGATAAATACTGTTTTTGAAACCGGCGCTGAATATGTGAGAAAATACAATGAGCGGTTTAATGGAAAAATGCAGTTCATTGGACATATAAAGGTCGATGAAGACAAATCCGATTCGGCGTTAAAAGAACATATCAAACAACAGGCAAGCACTGGCGCGATTGCTTTATACGTATGGGGCGTGGCGGCTGATAAATTGGTGGAAGCCGGTAAAATTGATTTGCTAAAAAAGACTGTTGAAATGGCAAAAAAAGAGACAGATTTGCCAGTGGGAGTGGGCGGACATTCTTTGCTTGTTCCTATGACGTGCGAAAAAAATAATATTCCGTGTGATTTTTATGTAAAAACACTGCATAGCGACGACTATCCATCAGCCACACCAAAACATCTTCGCAAAGAATTTATGTGGCAAAATGGCGGTGAAGGTTTTTATGACAATATGTGGTGCATTAACCCGGAAGAAACAATCGAGTATATGAAAACCGTGAAAAAGCCATGGATTGCTTTCAAAGTCCTCGCCGCTGGCGCAATTTATCCAAGGCAGGCATTCCCTTACGCCTTTTCAAACGGCGCAGATCTTATTGCTGTGGGTATGTTTGATTTTCAAGTAAAAGAAGATGCAATTCTTGCGGCAAAGGTGGTTCGTCAAACCCAAAATCGCGCAAGACCCTGGTACGCTTAGGCATTCCCTGCGCAAAACTTTTATCTATTGGAATTAAAATTATTGTTCTAATTCTGGTGAAACTCAATCCTTCAATTCGTTATAATTTTTGAAATAGGGAAGGCATTTAACTTTCAGAAATGCCAGATTATAGTTGACCTTAATGTTGTCAATGTCACTATATAATGGTTTAATATATGGTTTTTGGAGTTTGACCAAAAATGGAAAAAACCAATAGAAAAACGAGAACTAAAACATCAGCAGGTTCGTCTAAATATGACTCTAACGACAGTGTCATATCAAAGGCGTATGGGGCTTATGCGGAATTGAGGCGGGAACTCGGCGATTCAAAAGAGAAAATCGCCGAACGTTCTGAGTTGTTAAAATACTTTGCAAATTGTGAAGACGAACAACGGGCATGGTTATTACTGGAAGATTATTTTGAAAAGTTAGGCATTTCAAGAAAAGATTTTATTGATAACGATTGGTGGTCAAAACTTATCGTATCCAAAAGCGAACAGAGATTGCAGGAACTAACCTTCTTATTTATGCGTTCTGGAAAGTCAGTACCATCTGAACTTTCTGACTTTGCAGATTACACTCGATTTTCAGAAATCAAAAAATTGGAAGAAGAGCAAAAGGTAATTAGGCAACTCGAACAATGGATAATGCCTGAATACCCAAACTATATTGACCGTCCCAGAGCCAAAATACGGGTTATCGCAGATATTAAAGCAGATGAAAAATCGCCAATGATTCATTTTCTTGAAGTAGGATTTGATATTTTTAGATCAAGCGGCATTAGAGAAACCAAAAATTTGACCGAGATGTTTGACATTGCAAACAGACCGCATTATGAATTAGAGCAGTTTTCAAAAAAGGACGTAGAGTTCTTAAAATGGCTTTTATCAATTTATAAAGACAATAGTGCATTGGAAACAAATCCACTAAGGCTTTCAGGTGAAGAACTTTTTAGATGGCTTGTAAGATGGGGAAATTACGAACGGCTTGAAATAAAAAATCAACCCGAATATTTGAAATTTTATGGTGAGACTGCGAAAATTGAACCAGAAATTGTGATTGAAAACAATAATCCCTATCTATGGTTTAAAGTTGTTACAAATCAAAGCCAAAAATTGTCTATCGAAGAGGTCATATTTTTTTCAGGTAGCCCAACTTTGTGTCTCTATGACAATAAGTTTTATGTGATTGAAAAAAACATTCCCGATACCTTTTTTGAGTATATTTATAAAAAGGAGAAAGTTCCTATTTCTAAACTTACCTCTAAATTTAAAGTTTTTTTAAGGAAACAACTGAATGACGCGCAAATAAACTGGGACGAAATCTGCGTTGTCCATACAGCAAAACCTAAATTTGTATTTGAATTAGATTTGGATGCTATCCGCCTGAGACTTTTGGCAATTAGCGATAAAGACGGAAGTATTTGGCAATGGAATGGATATGAATGGGAATCGCAAGAAAGGAAGGTTTCTAACGACGACAGACCGCAAATACTTGATGATAAACGACTTGACGACGCCGTTCATTGGTTAAGCAAACTTGATTTATTTACACCTGAACACGGTTTGTGGATAGGTGACGCAACCGAAGGGTTTTTGACAAATCTCGCTGCAATCTGGCAATTGCGTCCAAAAGAGGCTGAATATCTTGGGAATCAATCATTTAACCGATTATTCCTTGAACCTAAACAGGTTCGCCCACAAATTATGGTAAAAGGCAGTGGCATTGACTGGCTTTCTGTCTCAACTGAATGGGAAATTGAAGGTTTAAAACTAACAAAGGCAGACATTGAACGGCTTGCGGTATCTACAAGTAGATTCGTAAAACTTCCTGACACAGGCTGGGTGGAACTTGATATTGATGCCGTTATTAAAGCTAATGAAACGGCTGCAGAATTAGGTATTGAAGGACTAACGCCTATCCCTGATAAAATACCACTTGAACAATTTTCAAACCTCAAAGAGCAGAATGATTTAAATTTTACCGATACCCGTGAGGCTGCTGAACTAAAGAAAAGACTAAAAGATTTCAAAAGAATTGAGGAAATTCCAGTACCTAAAAAAGTAAATGCTTCATTAAGAACATATCAAAAAGAAGGCTTCTGGTTTCTTTGCCACCTTACTAAACTTGGATTAGGTGGAATTCTTGCCGATGATATGGGGTTGGGAAAAACTTTACAAACCTTGACATGGCTTCAATGGTTGAAAGACACAAAAGGAATTGATTTTAAACCAGCCCTTGTAATATGTCCGGCTTCTGTCCTACATAACTGGCGTAGAGAGGCAGAACGATTTACGCCGGATTTGAAAGTTCTTGTATTGGAGAGCGGTTCGGCAAGACATAATTTGAGAAAAAAAATCCCACACAACGACCTTATTATTACAAGCTATGCTCTACTACGGCTCGACCTGATGGAATTATTAAAATTTAATTTTAGCGCTATTATTGTTGATGAAGCGCAGTTTATCAAAAATCCCGATGCCCAGATAACTACATCCGTGAAACAATTAAAAGGGGAACAAAAAATAGCATTAACTGGCACTCCACTTGAAAATCGGTTGCTTGATTTATGGAGCATAGTTGATTTTATTCAGCCCGGTTATCTTGGAACTCAGTCGCAATTTCATCAAAATTATGACCCTCCGCTGAATGAAAGTTCGGAGGAATCGATAACACAGGCTAAAATTGCGAGAAAACGGCTTTCAGCCAAATTACGTCCATTGTTAATCAGGAGGCTAAAACAACAGGTTGCTACAGAACTGCCTGAAAAAATAGAGGAAAGACGCGATTGCGAACTTTGCGAATTGCAGAAAAAACTATATCTTGCCGAACTAAGACGAAGCAAAGAACAAATTGAACAAATCGTAGTTGAACAAGGTATTGGTCATAGCAAAATACACGTTCTTGCAGCATTGACACGATTGCGTCAAATCTGCTGTCATCCGTCTCTTGTTGGCAGCGATGCTCCATCTGGAAAAACAGAAACACTTTTTGAATTGCTTGACCCATTAATTGCCGAAGGACACAAAGTTTTATTGTTTTCTCAATTTGTTCAGATGCTAAAGATTCTGGAAATAGAATGTCAAAAACGAGAAATCCCAACTTTTATGCTTACCGGGGAAACCAAAGACAGGATGCAAATGGTAAATAATTTTCAAAGCGCAACTGAACCCTGTGTGTTTTTATTAAGTCTGCGGGCTGCGGGGACCGGCCTTAATCTAACAAATGCCAGCTATGTTGTATTATACGACCCATGGTGGAATCCGGCGGTTGAATCACAGGCGATTGATAGGTCTCATAGAATTGGGCAAACAAAAACAGTTAACGCATACCGATTGATTTCACCAGGAACTGTGGAAGAAAAAATATGGGAACTGCAGCAAAAAAAGGCTCAAACAATTGGCGATGTCCTTGGTGAGAAAGGCTTTACGCGAAGTCTTACTCGGGAAGACATTGAATATCTTTTTTCTTAAACCTATCCTGTGGATAACTTTTTATTGAATTTTTATTAAATAAAGTAATCCTGTAAACTGTGCAAAGACAAGTACTGGGAAAAAGCATAGGGAAATTGCTGGACAGCGCAAAACCGTTAGTTAAGCCAGCAAACCAGACTGATAACAAGATAGATCCGGACAAGTTATCCAGTCCGGGTCTTAAAGTTTTGGTTGGTTCACCGGGCGCCCCTTCGTTTAATCCCAAGAACGGAATGTGCGTAGACAATGATATTAAACAAGAAAGCAAAAAAGGTTCACAGTCAGAAAGCCAATCTAAAATTCCGTTATGGTTTTTAATTATTGCCGATGTAGTTCTTGTTGGTATGCCGTTTGTGTTAATATTAGGAAAAACAAGTAAAATTACAAAATTGGAGATTGGCATAAGTGCTGCTGCAATAATTATTGGCGGAATACTTACTTGTTGGGGTTTTGTACTCCGCAGAAATAAAAATTAATAGTAAATTGTTTATTATGCCCGAAAACGCAACAAATCAAACCAAGTTGAAGGTAATTGGCGATTGGCCAAAATTGCCTGCTGAAAAGGCGCGTTATAGAAAGGCAGTCGGAACAGTTTTCCCGAGTCTATCAGTAGTTGTAGTGGTCAACGGTATCCATGCAACACAAAGGGCTGCGCTGATTGATTATCTAAATGAAGAACGCGAGAAGAACAAAGCCCCGTTATTATCACAAGAGGAAGTAAATAAGTTAATTGAGGAAGGCGTCGATTTATTCTTTGATGAAAATAATATTTTAATAAGACCTCAGCCTTCAAAAATGGATATTGTTTTTAAAGCTGATGAATTATTACAAACATTAGAATCAAAATTAAGAATTAAATTCCTTCACGCAACAGATAGAGATGTATTAATTGCGATAAAAAAACGCGGAGAAGCCTGGAGAATTAACCCATTACCACGTTCAGGTGAAGAAATTAAACAATGGATACAATCTTCTAAAACTTCGATTTCCCGCGGTCAGATTTACTATCACAATATGATTACTGGTACAAGATGGCTAACTTATGAAAATTTTGTTTCCCTTTCTAAACTGCCAGATTTAGACCTCGCTTTGCAACTTGATGAAATAAAAATTTACTCCAATAAATTAAACAGAATCGGATACCCTGAAATCGCATTCTTTCAAGCGGACAAGTCATTTAACAGCAAGTTATTTGAAAAATACGATTTCTTAAATATGTCGCCTGATGAGCTTCGAAAAGTTTACGAAGAACTCAAAGCAAAATTTGAAGTCGCCGTGCCTCCAGAGATGCGGTATGAAGCGTTTGATAATCTCAAGTGGCGCAATCTTATGTATTCAGCTTTAATCAGCCACGAGGAAGGCGAAGTGGCAGATTCTATACTTCGTGGCTTAAGCCCAGAATATTTTATGCAACTTGAATGGTTGCCCGGAGGAAGATTTGAAAAGGGCGAACTAATTTTTGATACAATATTTGAAGAGTTTGAAAAACACCCAGAATTACAAGAATTGATTGCAATCTGCGATATAAGAGTAAAAAGTTTTATATTCAACTTTATGCGAGAATATGGAGATATCGAATATATTAATGTGGCGCGAGTATCTTCATCTCTGTCGGAACGCGGATTTGCTTCTGGTCATCGCGGGGTATATCTCACAGAAGTTCTAATTCCATCTGATTCCAAACCGATTGTTAAAATCATCCGAATGCAAAAATGGGATGTCTGGGGTCATCTTAATGACGGAAAAACGCTTGGTGATGCAATGATTGAAGCAGCCGAATACTCGGAATATGTGCTTGATAGAAGGCTTGCCTGCAGACAAATCGGAATGAACTTGCCGCCAAAAATTTTAATGCATAGATTAAGCGAGATTTACCATGGAAGCAATAATGTATATACAGGGCAAACTATATGGTCAACTTACTTTGAACGTGATTATCTTCCCGGCATTTCAACAGACAAAATTCCGAGAATTAAATATAAAAATAAGGACTATGCGAGAGCGTTTGGGCGGATACTCGGAAAAGCCGCAGCAGCAAATATGATTATAGGACGCACCAGGTCAGAAATACCAAATGCATTGATTGTCTTATTTGATGATGGCGATGAAATAGTCGTTGAAGATGACAATGGGATACCTTCTTACATTATAATTGGCGACCCGACAGGATCGTTTGGCAATTATTTAACACCGCTTGAAGATTTTGCTGAATCTTATGCAAAGCCAATATTAAAACGGTGGAACTATCTAATCGAACCGTTTGACTTTATGGAGGCTTATCTTGACGGTTTTAATTATAGATTTTCTGAAATCCAAAGTGAATATAGGGAAAGACGCCGAGCATTTGCCACGTTGTTCAGACATCGTAGACGACACGAAGGCGGGAGCCTTGCTTTCAGATGGGAATGCGTTTTGGAAAGGCTTGATAATACTAATCCAATTCACATCACAGATTTGATACGAGAATTAGTAATTAAAAATGTTAAGACGCCGGTCTCCAAAACATAAGCAACTAGTCCGCTATCTATGATGTCACACAATTTTTTCTGCTGCTTCTCATTCAATCGAGAACGCCGTCCACTACAATAACCATCAAATAGTCCTTCCTTACTATACGTGTTTGAGTTCTCAATCCAATTAGAAACAGTGCCGCGATGAATTTTCAACTCCCGGACAGTAATGCCTGTGTTCTATGGCTATCTAAATTCAGGAGAATACCCTTAAAATACTCTGTAAATTTCTTGTTTTTATAATTGAACTTGTTTAATCATCAGACTCTATGGATATATAAGCAATATTATAACTATTAATAATTTTATTGATTTATTTTAAAATAAATCAAAACTATATTAATGAGTAAAATAAAAATCAATCCTCAACAGCGATGGCCAAATAAATCAAACAAATACAGATATTTTTACGGATTTACTCTAATCGAACTACTCGTAGTAATTGCAATTATTGCTATTTTAGCAGGATTATTATTGCCAGTCCTTGCCAAAGCAAAGTCAAAGGCTCACACTATTTCTTGCGTAAATAATATCCGACAATGGGCAATGGCTTTTAGAATGTATTCTGATGACAACCAGGATATTGTCCCAGAAGAAGGGAATACAATACTGCCGATAAATCATCCGCAAAATAGCGATGCTTGGTATATTGCAATACCACCACAAATGAATCATCTAACACTTCTGGCGCTTTACAATAATGGGACAATCCCATTCCCCTCTTCCAAATCAATTTTCTCCTGTCCAGCTGCGTCTTCACCAAAATTTACTCCTTCTGTAAACAAAGCCTATTTTATGTATGGAATGAATGGAAGGCTTTGCATAAATAAAAAAACAAGAGCAGATAAAAAAATAAATAATTCAAGACTCTCTGCTATTCCGAAACCATCAGAAACGATTCTTTTTGCCGAGGTTGATGGTAACTCAACAACCGCTGGGGCTGCTCAATCAAATGTGACTGGGCGTTATGCAATAGCCCGACACGACCAACGAGGAATATTTGCTATGTGCGATGGCAGTGTTTGCGCTGCAAAAACAAACGCTTTTTTACGAACACCCAAAGAAGCTAATTCAGCATCAGATGAATGGGCTGTTCCAAGAAAAATGTACTGGTACCCCTCAGCAACAACGCCGGACGATGAGTATGAATGAAAATATCGAATTATGAAAACAGTCCTGGTCTTTTTTTCTCTGCTGCTCATTCCAATCCTACTACAGGCGACGGTAATACTTGATGAACCATTTGATTATCCAGATGGTGCCCTTATTCAGGTATCAAATTCTCAATGGGTTCACCACTCTGGAAATACTTCCAATGAAGTTGATGTTTCTAATGGAAAAGTCAATTTATCACAAGCAGAAAGCGAGGATGTTCATTGCCTTTTAAACGGTTTCCCTTATACAAACATTACGGTTTATTTAAGTTTTTATGTGAACTTTACATCTTTGTCGGGGACAGGCGATTATTTCCTACATTTAAAAACAGAAGGAATGAATTTCAGAGCAAAGGTTTTTGCCACTACGAGGGGCGCTGCAACTGGAAAATTCAGACTTGGAATTTCTAACAGCGACAATAATTTCTCTACTATACCATCTGATTTAGCGCTTAATACTGAATATAAAGTTGTGGTCAAATATAATTGCGCAACTGCTGAAAGTGTAATCTGGCTAAACCCAATTTCGGAAATTTCCACTATAAACCGCGCAGACGCAATTGATTCAACCACACCAACGTCGATTTATGCTGTATCTCTACGGCAATCAAGCGGGATTGGAATATTAACAATAGACAATCTGAAAATCGGCGATAAGTTTACGGATATTGCAGGTTCGCAATCCGTAACAAATCCCCCATCAATCTCAGCAATCGGAGATATCAATGTTCCCGCAAACACAATAATAGAATCAGTTCTATTCACTGTTTTTGACAATGAAACCCCATCAGAACAACTTGTTGTCACAACTACCTCAGATAATCAAATCTTAATTCCCGACAACAACATAACAATTTCTGGTACAAGTTCGGAAAAAACGCTAAAAATTACAACCGTTGAAAACCAACAAGGCACAGCTTTAATCAGCGTTATGGTTCGAGATGTTGACAACAATGTTGCAATTACATCATTTCATATAACAGTTGGCGCACCAACGATATCGTCCATCCCGAATCAAATTATCCAGAAAAATAAATCAACGGCTGATTTACCGTTCATAATTTTTGATAACGAAACTAATCCTGAAAATCTAACTTTGCTCGCATTATCTTCCGATAAATCAATAGTTTCGCCGAGTGGATGTTTATTTGGTGGTTCAGGTTCGAATCGAACTGTTAGAATAACCCCTATGCAGGACGCGGTAGGTACTACTACAATTTATCTAATAGTTAGCGATGGTATTAATTATGCCACAAACAATTTTAAATTAACCGTGGCGCAACCGGGCGCTCTTGAACTTTACGAGCCATTTGATTACCCTGATGGTGCGCTTCAAGAAACTTCATCTTATAAATGGTTTAGACATAGCGGCACCGCAAGTGAAACGCAAGTCTTTGCTGGTAAAGCGCTCCTTAACCAAACAAATACAGAAGACCTTAGCATTTATCTTTACAATGTCCCGCCGATTGGCTATTACCCGACTAATGAAGGATATCTTCTTTATTCAAGTTTTGAACTAAATTACAAATCATTGCCTACTACATCAAGCGGTGATTACTTTGCACACTATCGTGGTATTGACACTTCAAACTTTCGCTGTCGAATCTTTGCCACAACAAACGGGGCGGCTACTGGACATTACCGCATCGGTGTTGCAAATGCTGGTTCAACTGTGTTCTGGATTACCAACGACCTTGCTACAAATCAAACATACATTATTGCGACGCGATACAACGTATCAACAGCTGAAAGTAAAATCTGGGTAAATCCGCTTTCTGAATCCGACATCGGAGCCGAAGCCACCGATTTTACTACGCCAATTGACATCTGGTCTTTCTGTCTGCGCCAAAATTCAGGAATCGGTTCGCTAACAATTGACAATCTAAAAATCGGCACATCGTTTGACATCGTCTACACTGTGCCTAATTTTGCGCCTCTAATTTCACAGATTTCTAATCAATTCATTCAGGTAAACAAAATAGTAGAACCTCTGGCATTCACAGTTTGCGACATCGAGACTTCTGCTGATAATCTTATTGTTTCTGCAACTTCAGACAACCCAGAAATTGTCAGCAACCTTGTTCTTACTGGAAGTGGAACGAATAGAACATTGGTAATAATTCTTGTTCCGAATATGACCGGTTCTGCAAATATAACTATCAACGTAAGCGATGGAGTCAACGTTACAACACAGTCTTTTAAAATTAATGTAAATCCTATTGTTTTACTTGAAGAACATTTTAATTACCTTGATGGATCTATAATAACAAATTCAATGTTTTTCTGGAATACCCATAGCGGGTCAACTGGACAAACGATTGTTGTTAATGGCGCACTTCAAATTACAGATTCACAGTCAGAAGATATCAATGCGCCAATTACAAATGCGCCGCTTGCGCCTGATTCGGAAGTCGTGATTTATGTTGGGTTAACGGTTTCTTTTAGCAAATTACCAAGCGGTGGTTATTTTGCACATTTTAAGAATTCATCGACCGGATTTCGTTGCAAAATCTCTGGAACTACAAGCGGCGCAAACTCTGGCAAATTTAGAATTGGCGTTGCAAATGCAGATTCAAACGCCAACGCAATTCACCCAAAGGATTTATCTCTTAACACAAAATACAGGATTGTTGCGCGATATAATACTGGAACCGGAATTAGCGCATTATGGGTAAATGACAGCGCTGAATCCGAAAACGGTGTTATCGCGAACGATGTCTCGTCACCTATAACAATCACGAGTTTTGCATTTAGACAGGCAAGCGGTATCGGAACAATCACTATTGACGACCTGATTATAGCGACAAGTTACTCTGATGCATTTTCGAATATTATTTCGCAACCGCCAATAATTGTGATAAAAAAATCAGGCGAGTTTGTGAGCCTCTACTGGCAATCCAACGCCGTAGGATACACGATTGAAAGCGCAAATCTATTGAACGCTCAACAATGGACATCTATTGACATAACACCGACAATAGAAAACAATATGTTCAAGATTACTTTGCCAATTGAGACGACCAATAAGTTTTTCAGGTTAAAAAAGCAAGGCGAATAATTCTTATTAGTTTCAGGGTAAAATGAGCATTTTTATTGTAGATCCTGCTGCACCTGTTGGCTCATAAATAATGACACCGGCAATTCCAAGGAATAGCAATGCATAAATAAATACCCATTTGGAGAAAATCTATGGCGTTATTTCTTTTTGAGTCTATACAGTTGCCATTTGCTAAAAAATTATTTACACAACAGCCTAAAATATAACTGAATTTTGTTTAACATTTACCCCATGCACGCAGAGTTTGAAGACATTTTTCCACGCTTATTAACGGAGGAAACGCGTCGCTCTCATATTCAACGATATACCATTCTGTCTTGCCAATGGTTTCACAAGTTTTAAAAATTTCTTTCCAGTTCAAATCATCTTCTCCGAACAAAGCCTTAGGATTATTCTTTGCATACGGTTTAATATGGACTGTTTTTGCACGTCCAGGATATGTCTTCAAATAAAAAACAGCATCTCCGCCGCCGTGCATTGCATTGCCAACATCAAACTGCATAACCACATCTTTTGAGACACGGCTGAAAAAGATGTCCCACGGTTTCTCTCCTTCAATTTCTTTAAACTCCGCCGAGTGATTGTGGTAGCCAACGAGCATCTTATGCGGTTTTAACTTTTTAGAAATTTCATTAAATAAATCTGCAGTATCCTGCCAGGCTTTCTTGCTGTTTGTATATTTCTGGGGAAGTCCGGGCACAATTAAATATTTGTTTCCAATAATTTTATTAAATTCCACTGTCTTTTCAAAATTATCTCCGAGCAATGTGTCAATCTGAATATGGGTTCCACAACATTTCAATCCATTATCATCAAGCATTTTCCTCAATGTTTTTGCGTCTCGTCCATAATATCCGGCAAACTCAACGGCTTTATATCCCATTTTACCAACAGCAGCGATTGTACCGGGCAGGTCTTTTTCGCATTCGTGTCTTACAGAATAAAGTTGAAGCCCGATGGGTATTTTCTTTCCGCCATATTCCTGTCCTATCAAAGATGGAATAGCTGTGGCAAAAGCTGATCCAAAAATAGTTTTCTCAAAAAAACGCCGACGGGATATGTCTTTTTTATTCATAGGTTCTTAATAAGGATTTTATTATGCAATGTCAATATGAATTGGTAGATTATTTCTAACCTTTGCAAAAATAATATCAATCCACAGAAATTCATATTTGAGTGATTTGACGCTATGGATATAAGAAAATTCAATCAATTGTGAAATTAATAAGAAGATTTTAATTTACTTATTATCCCCACGCAGATATTTAGCAACGGCTTCTGTTCTTGATCTTACCTGCAATTTTTCGTAAATCCGCCGAATATAAGTTCTCACTGTTTCATAGCTAATTCCGAGTTTATCGGCAATTTCCTTGTATAAAAAACCTTTTGCAAGACATTCAAGAACTTCTTGCTCTCGAGAAGATAAATTTTCCGATGGCGATGCCAAATCCGCCTTCTGAAACGACTGAACCACTTTTCTGGCAATATGTGTTGTCATTGGCGAACCGCCTTTATAAACATCGCGGATTGCCTCAAGCAGTTCATCTTTTGAAGTCCGTTTTAACAAATATCCGGTTGCGCCGGCTTTCAATGCATTAAAAATATTATCTGTATCCTCATAAACAGTCAGCATAACAATTAGAATTTTTGGAAGAATC
>Ga0116188_1002154_pt1 | contig 15871 bp, 12 predicted proteins | sample AD_JPNTR2_MetaG_FD_89807 | JGI IMG/M metagenome (GOLD analysis project Ga0116188, IMG submission 89807) | Active sludge microbial communities of municipal wastewater-treating anaerobic digesters from Japan - AD_JPNTR2_MetaG | ecosystem: Engineered > Bioreactor > Anaerobic > Digestate | place...
AGAAACAAGAGTCCAAAACCCAAGAAAAGGGCAAACACCAAAATCTTGAGGAACAGCGGTTCGCCCGAAGCGAACGCCAGCTGAAACAGTCCATAGGCGGTCGTCACGACCACCCAGACCAACAGAATGGCCCAACCCAGACTGCGTCCGGACTTCTCCAGAATTGTGGTTTCCATGAGATGCCACTCCCGGTCTGCCGGCTGCGGGATGTCCAAGCGCCTGGTCGCCTCTTGAGCCGCCCGCAGTTCCTCCAACACGGCTCGGCATCCGGCGCAATCGGCCAGATGTATCTCCACGCGCTGACTTTGCTGTTGTGTCAATTCTCCGTCGAGATACCCGGAAAGGGCCGTCTCAATCTCTTCACACTTCATGATCTGTTCTCGTGCAGCGTACTTCCGACGCCCCGCAGCAAAGCGGCCAAGTTACGACGGGCGTGGTGCAGGCGCGACATGACCGTACCTAAAGGGATGTTTAGGATCTCTGCGATTTCCGAGTAAGAATGTCCTTGGTAATCTTTCAAGAAAACGATCTCCCTGTGGTCACCGCTCAACTTTTCAAGCGCCTCCCAGACCTCGTTCCGAAGTACTTGCCGGTCGGCCGCAATATGGCGGTAATCCTCCAGCGTGGATGCCAACTCGTCGGCCGGCCGCCGTTGCTTTCGCCTCAGGTGATCGATGCATTGGTTCCTTACGATGGTCAACAACCAGGGACCGAAGCGACGCTCTCGGTCGAACAGCCGGATATTTTCCAAAACTTTGATGAAAGCCTCCTGTACTACGTCGCGCGCATCCTCTGCGTTATGCAGGTACTGGAAGGCAAACGCATAAGCCCTGCCGCGATGCAGGCGGAACATCTCGCCGAAGGCGGCTTGATCCCCTTGCTGGATACGGTCCAAGAGCTCCTCCTCGGTCATCTTCGGCGGCAACCCTGCAACATCGCCCATAAATACGCTTCCACGCTTTGGCCTATTCAAAGAAGACACCGGCCGTTATGCGTAGAGCCGAGCCGTCTGAAATTGCCCGGCGCACCCGGGTCGTTTCTCCGATACATCGCAAGGCGGTACCAGGAACAGCCGGGAGGGGGCCCATTGCGAATCGGCTCTCGGTGGTTTCCTTTGACTTGTTGGATTTCCGGTTCACGACGCCTCCTGTTAGGACGCTCGTCGGGCCGTCAGCCGATCCTTCCAGCCCTCGGCGCGGCGTAGATCATAGCGCGAATCAAAAGCGACGGCCGGTGGAAGGTGCGCAGTCGGGGTTGCCGCCGTAGGAGTGAATGTGGTGCCGAGCGATAAGAGGACTCGCGCGGTGGTATCGGCCGGCGGTGCCCCCCGTATGTTGGGGGAGAGCGCCCGCCTGGGAGGCTGCCCGGTCGTGCTCAAGTGAGGGGAGGTGAGACGATGCGACCGGGAACCTCCGGGGCGGGCGCGCAGAAGGAGAGGATGCTGTGGCATAAGGTCTTCGAAAAAGACGGCGCTGCTTGGGTGCGGCCTGGTACACGGTGAGGACAGCGCTCGCCTCGAGGGGCGATGACCGGCACGCCCGGCATCCTTCTCCCGAGGGGCCAAAGCGAGAGCGGAGCCGGAGCAAAGCTCATTGCAAGCTCGAACAGGACGGGTTCAGCGTGCCGAGCCCCCCGATCAGGGGGAACCGTCGCCTTCGTCCATGTCTGCCCGGCTCCTGCCCTACGCACCACCCTTGACTCCCTCGACTCCTATGGCTTTGTATTGCGTTCTCTCCCCATTCAGAAGGAGGCGGATAAACTTTCACACATTTCGTCTCCTCTGTCAACTAAAAAAAGCAAAAAGTGAAAATTTTGTTGGGTGCGGCGATTTCGCGAGCACTCCGAGGGTGCACAGAGCACGAACGGCGCAGATTCGCGGATCTTACCGAACCCACGGACTCAATCCGAAGCGAACTAACCCGCTCAGTTACACGGCTTCTCCCAAATCGGCCAATTTTCCTTTCCCCGTCTGTATCACGGAGCATCTGCGAATTGGAAAAGCCGGTCGCGTCATTCATCTTCCGCGGCTCGGCCGGTCGGGTCGGATCGTCGTCCCGTCGACGCCGCTGAGAAAGAAAAAGCGACCGCCGATCGATTCTTTGTGCCATTCAGGGGGCAAAGGTAGCCTGAATCCGCTGGTTCGCCGTATGCTCAAGGATGGAGCCGAACGGTGGATCGACGGCGAGGGCCTTCACATTTCCTGCGTCTTTGGGCCATAGTGATGCTCATCGGTGCGTTGCTGATGGGTCCACTGGCCCTGTTTTCCTTCGGCCTCGTATCCTTCACCGCGCTGCTCTATTTGTGGTTTAAAGAAACCAGACGTGGCTCCCGGAGTCGGGTAGACATCCTCAACGGTCTCATGCTGGCTCTCTCCGCCGTCTGGTTCTTAGTGAACCTCGTCGTCGAGTTTGGTCCCATCGAATGGACCGGCTGGGCGATGGCCATGGCTTTTCTCTTTCCTCCCCTGGTGCTGGATCTGTTCGTTTCCGAAGCGGCTTACCGGACGAAATTCTTCCACCGGTTGGTTAAGGGTGTGTACGTTGTGTCGGTGTGCGGTGCAACGGCCGCCGCATACCTCATGCTGGAGGGTCCCATCTCAGGCACCTCACTCGAGTTCTGGTGTCTGTTCGGTGGGATGGCCCTGCTGTTCGGGGTGGCCGGCGGAGGCAGCATCTTTGTACTTTCCCGGGCGCCTTCCGCCGAGACGAGCGCAACACGGGAGGCCGCCCGGATGAATGTGGCGTTGCTGATCGCCATGGTGCTGACCGTCGGAGGTCTCATCGGCCTCCAGCTCTTTGGGGAGCGTTGGCTGGAAGCCTTCTGGCCTTACGTTTTCTTGATTCCCCGGTCTATGCCGCTTTTGTTCCTTTTCTTCAATTCGTACTACGAACAGAGCTTTTGGTTCTTTGATGTCTTCATCAAACGGGCGACGTATTTCTTTCTTGCCTTGGTCATTCTGGTCGGCCACTTTTCTTTACTGACACGGGTGATCGAGGTGTTCCAGCCGGCATCCCGGTTACATCCGTGGATTTATGCGCTTTCGCTGGTGCCGTGGCTCATGTTGGCGCCGTACCTGTGGGATGTCCTGGAGAGTTTCCTGGATCGAAGCTGGCTGGGGCGAAGGTCGTCTTCGCTGGAAGCCGTGGATGAGTTTCTGCGCGAGGTGCGTTCGGCGCGCAGCCGGCGGGAACTGATCGGGGGCACGGAGCGTGCTTTGCAGAGGCTGTTTCAGACGGACGCCCGAGTGGTGTTTGAAGGCGAAGAAGAGATCGGGTTTCAACCGGAGCTGCGGGTTCCGTTGCGGGGACTGGAGAGTGAAAAAGGGGAAGTCTGTCTCGGACCTCGGCCCAACGCCGTGCCCTACTTTGGGGCGGACCGGGTTCTGGTCGAGGCGGTGACGGAGGTGCTCTCCCATCTGCTCCATTCGTTGAGACTGCAGGAGGAACTGCGGGAGCAGGAGAAGAAAAAACAGGAGCTGGCCCTGGAGGCCGGACAGGCACGCTTGCAGGCTCTGCGGGCCCAGATCAATCCCCACTTTTTGTTCAACGCTTTGAATTCCATCGCCAGCTTGACGCATATGGATCCCGACCGGGCCGAACAGACGGTGGAGCGTTTGGCGGAGATCTTTCGCTACACCTTGACGAGGTCCCAAACCGAGTGGGTGGCCCTGGGGGACGAAATCGAATTCATTCGCTCCTATCTGGCGGTCGAGAAGGTTCGGTTCGGCTCGCGACTGGTGGTCCGGATGCATGTGGACAAGAACCTGGAGGAATGCCGAGTACCGGCCATGCTACTGCAGACCTTGGTGGAGAATGCGATCAAGCACGGCGTTTCGCAGCTCCGGGGAAAAGGCGTCATCCGCCTGACGGTCCGCCGTAACGGAAACCGACTGGGCGTGGAGGTGGCGGACAACGGCCCCGGGCTTGACCCCGCGGGGAGCGAGGAAAGGCTTGGGATGGGTTTCGGACTAAGCAGTCTGCTAAGTCGACTTACGGGGTACTACGGGGATCGGGCGACGTTCCGTCTGTATCGTGACGATGAGCAGGGGTGGACGTTGGCCCGGGTGGAGATTCCCCTGAACGAAGTATCCCGGGCGGGAGGTCCTGTAGCATGAGAGGCCGGGGCTGGATTTCGGTGTTATTGGTAGATGGCGAGGAGCCGGCCCGGCGGCGGTTGCGTACGCTCCTGGAAGACTACCCGGAAATCCGCATCGTCGGTGAGGCGGGCGACGGCGACGAAGCGCTGGTTCTGGCGGAAACCCGGCGGCCCCAAGTGATCTTCCTGGACATCCCCATGCCCGGTCTGAACGGCCTGGAGCTGGCGGCCCGGATTCCTCCGCCGCGGCCTTTGATCGTATTCTGCACCGCTTACGACCGGCACGCCGTGAAAGCTTTCGAGCTGAACGCCGTGGACTATCTCTTGAAACCGGTCACGCCGGACATGCTGGCAAGGGCCGTGCGACGCCTGCGGACGGCGGTCAGGGCGGAACTGGAACTCACGGCCGACCTCGAGCGCGCCGAGTCGGCACAGGGACGTCTGCTGGCGGACTCCCACTTTCGCTTTCCCGGACTGGAGGCCGCCGGTTGGTTTCGGCCGGCCGGCTGGGTCAGTGGAGACTTCTACGATTTTGCCGTTCTTGACCGGCAAGTCTGCAGCTTGAGCTTGGGCGACGTCTCGGGGAAAGGAGTGGCGGCCGCCCTCCGTATGGCCGCGGTGCAGGGATTTCTACGCGTCGAAGCGATCCGATGTCGAAGGGACTTAGGCGAGTTGGCCTCCGTGCTGAATCGCTTCTGTTGCGAAATCGGCGACGACCGGGCCTTTGTCACCTTGGTCCATGCGGTCTTTGATGCGGCCGAGCGCCGCTTGGCCTTCTTCAATGCAGGTCATTTCCCGCCGCTTCTGGTGCGTGCCGGAGGATCGGAAGTCACGGAGTTGGCTCCTACGGGGCCCGTGTTGGGGCTCCTGAGATCGGCTCCGTTCGGATGTGATGCCGCCCGGTTGGGACAAGGGGATCTGCTTGTTCTGTACTCGGACGGAGTTATTGACGAGCTGGACGAGAAGGGCCGCGAGTTTGGAAGAACCCGCCTGGAGGACTTCTTTCGGCGCCCGGGTCTGTCGGAACGGCCTGTACACGAAATTCGGGACGGTTTCGTGGACGAGTGGTGTCGTTTCGCCGGGGCGACGGTGGCGGAGGATGACGCCACCCTCCTGGTGGTCAAGGGAACCCATGAATAGGCTACGTGTGCTGGTCGTAGATGACGAGGAACTTGCCCGTCAGAGGCTGGCGGGCCTGTTGGCGTCCTATCCGCACGTGGAAGTAGTCGGGGAGGCCGCCGACGGCGAAGAGGCCTTGGCGACGATCGCTAAGCTTCAGCCGGATGTGGTTTTCTTGGACATTCAGATGCCGGGTTGCTCGGGTGTGGAAGTGGCGGCCTCATTGCCGGCCGACCGTCCCACCGTCGTTTTTTGTACCGCATACGACGAATTCGCGGTGCAGGCTTTCGAAGTGAATGCGGTGGATTACCTCCTCAAGCCGGTAACCCGGGGACGTTTGGCTAAGACCATGGAGCGGCTGGGGCGCAAGGCAGGAAAGGCGTCGACCGCGGCGGTCATCCGGAGCCTGGGCCCCACTCGTTTCCTGGCCCGCCGGGGAGGTCGCTACCAAGTTATTCCGGTGTCCGAGGTGATTGCTTTCACGATGGAAGAAGGAGTGACGCGGCTCTGGACCCGGGAAACATCCTACTGGATCGATCCGAGCCTGGCCGAGCTGGAAGAACGCTTGGGGGAGGAGGATTTCTTCCGCGTTTCCCGCCAGTCGATCGTTCGGCTGGAGCAGATCGAGGAAGTCCATCCCCTGATGGGCGGCAGCGGCCGGGTGAAGCTACGTAACGGCAAGTTGCTTCCGGTCAGTCGCCGGCGGTTTAAGTCGTTGCTGGAACGACTGGCCGGAAGCTAAGCCGGAGGAGATGACGGGATGGAGAGAAGCGGGCACCGAACGTTTTGAGGACCAGCAAGATGAAATTCATCCGCTTGATCGTAAAGAACCTTTTGAGAAACAAGCGGCGAACCTTTCTGACGGTATCGAGTATCGCTGTTTCCGTGTTTCTGATCGCCACGCTCGAGACGGTCCTGACGGAATTGAGGAATCCTCCGGAGACCCCGGATTCGGCGCTGCGCTTGGTGGTGCGGCACGGGATCTCCATGTTCGAGATCTTGCCCTATGCTCACCGGGCCAAAATCGCACGCGTCGAAGGAGTCGAAGCCGTCATCGCCTCGATGTGGTTCGGAGCGGTTTACAAGGATCCGTCAAACTTCTTTGCCAGCTTCGCGGTGGATACTGATCAGTTCTTCCAGGTATACCCGGACCTCCAAATTACCGAGGAGGAGAAAGAGGCTTTCATCCGGGATCGAACCGGTGCCCTGGTGGGGCGGTCCTTGGCGAAACGATTCGGGTGGGAGTTGGGGGATCGCATTTTTCTGGAGAGCAATACCTGGCCCATCACCGTCGAATTGACGATTCAGGGAATCTACGACGGGGGAACCGATTTGGGGAACACCTTGTACCTGCACTGGGACTATTTCAACGAGCTGTTGAAGAAAGAGTATGGTGCGTGGGACACGACTGTTTTCTTCTGGGTGCGGGTCAAGTCTCCCGATTTGGTCGGCTCGGTTTCCGAGCGGATCGACGAAACCTTCCGCAACTCCAGCTTTCCGACGAAAACGGAGACGGAGAAGGGTTTTCTTCTCAGCATCACGAACATGCTCGGGGACGTCCAACTGCTGATCACAAGTATTGTCTCGGTGGTCATTTTTGCCGTGATTCTGGTGGCTGCGAATACGATGGCCATGTCGATTCGGGAGCGGACACGGGAAATCGGTGTCCTTAAAGCTTTGGGATTCCGTCGCCGTCAGGTCCTCCGGCTGCTGTTGGGAGAGTCGCTGCTGCTCTCCCTGTCGGGTGTCGTGCTGGGTGCCTTGCCGGCGCGATGGCTGTATTCCGGTCTGAACATCGCGCAAATCACTTCAGGCTTCATCAGCAAGTTCGAAGTCACCAACGGTACGCTGCTTCTTTGCTTGGCGATCGGGATCGTGGTCGGTATCGCGGCGGCTGCGGTTCCCGCCTGGCAGGCGGCCCGGCGTCCCACCGTGGAAGCCCTTAGGAGTGTCGTATGAGGATTCCCGTCAAGTACAACTTCCGCAGCCTGATGGTACGGCGGGTGAGTACCTTCATGACCGTTATGGGTATAGGGCTGACCGTCGGAATCGTCGTAGTTCTGCTGGCCATGATCCGGGGCCTTGATCTCACCTTTACGGAAACCGGAGACGATCTGAACTTGGTCATCGTGCGGAAAGGCGCGGAGAGTGAAGTCACCAGTTACTTTGCTCCGAACGCCTACGACCTGGTGCGTTATCTCCCGGGGGTGGTCAGGGACACCGGCAATGAACCTCTCGCCGTAGGGGAAATCGTAGTGGTGATCAACCTGCCGCGAAAGGACGGCGGCGAATCAAACATCGCGGTCCGAGGCACTTCCGAAAAGAGCTTTCTCCTTCGTCCCGAGGTTCAGATTGTAGCCGGCCGGAAGTTCCGACCCGGAGTGAGGGAATTGATCGTGAGCCGATCTCTGTTGGAACGCGTGGAAGGTTTGGACGTTGGGAGCGAGATCGAGCTGCACGGCGTGCCCTGGACGGTCGTAGGTCTCTTCGACGCGGGTTCTTCGGCCTACGCTTCGGAAATTTGGACCGGCTATACGGATGTGGCTCAGACCTGGCAACGACCCGTGTACTCGTCGCTTCTCCTGCGGGCCGAGAGTGCGGAAGCCGCCGAGTCCATTAAGCGTCGGGTCTCCGAGGATCAGCGGATCCAGCTGGATGCCTTCACCCAGAAAGAGTTTTTCTCCAATCAGACCGTCTCGTCGGTCGGCCTGAAGGTTCTCGCTACGTTGGTGGCGGTGATCATGGGCGTCGGGTCGTGTTTCGCCGTCATGAACATGATGTACGGTCAGGTGATGTCGCGCCGGCAGGAAATCGCCACCCTTCGTGCTTTGGGCTTTCGAAGGCGGCACATTGTCAGTTCGTTTCTGGTGGAGGCGTTGATCTTGTCGTTTTTCGGCGGGTTGACGGGGTGTCTGCTCGGCTCCTTGTTTCACGGCTATTCCGCGGGCACCTCGAACCTGATGTCTTTTAGCGAAATTGTCTTCAATTTCCGAGTCACGCCGGAGGTGCTGAGTGCAGGTCTCGCCTATGCTTTGGTTGTTGGGTTGTTCGGCGGTTTCTTGCCCGCCCGGCAGGCGGCGACCGTGAGACTGGTGGAGATTCTCCGTCAGTAGTTGGGGGAACCTATGAGAGATGAGTTGAAGAACTTGCGCATCGCCCAAGAGAAACGAGCGGGAACCGGCGGCGGCGGGCCCTGGTTATGGGTGTCGGTGATATTGGCCGTACTTCTGCTCGGGTTGGGAGGATGGGTGTTTCTGTCCGACGGATTGGAGAGGGGACAAGCGCCGGTCGCGGCTTCCGCGGACAAACCGGAAGCCGCCGCCGATCGACCGGTGGTTGCCGCCCCGCCTGAGACCCGGCGGGAAGTACTCGTCGCGTCGGGCTACGTGGTGGCTCACCATAAGCACGAGTTGGGGACGAAGGTGATGGGCCGGGTTCAATGGATCGGAGTTGAGAAAGGGGATTTTGTGCACAAGGGTCAGACTCTGGTGAAGCTGGAAGACGGCGAATATCGGGCGCAACTGGATGAGGCGTTGGCCGGTCTGAAGGCGGCCGAGGAATACCTGGCGGAGCTGGAAGCAGGTTCCAGGCCGCAGGAGATCGAGCGTGCCAAGGCTGAACTGGAACGGGCGAAAGCCGAGGAAGCGTTGGCGGAATTACAGTTTCGACGGCTTGAAAGCCTGCTGGGCAGCGGCGTTGTATCTAAGGAGGAAGTTGACGACGCCGAGACCCGGCTGGCCACCGCGAGGGCGACGGTGAGGGCGGCCGAAGAGAATGTGAAGCTACTGGAGGAAGGCGCCAGGGAAGAAGAAATCCGTCGGGCCCGGGCCGACGTGGAACACCGGCGGGCCGGCGTTGAGTATGCGCGAGTCATGCTCGACGCCACCGAGATTCGGGCGCCTATTTCCGGGACGGTTCTCCGGCGGATCGCCGAGGTGGGCGAAATGGTTACCACCTCCTATGCAGGAACTTCAGGCGCCAAATCGGCGGTGGTGGCGCTGGCCGATCTGACCGATCTTCAAGTGGAGCTGGATATCAGCCAAACCGATTTCAACCTCATTTCCCCGGACTTGGACTGCGTAATGACACCGGAAGCGTATCCCGATCGAAAGTACTCCTGTGAAATCGACGAGATTTCTCCCGAGGCCGATCGCCAGAAAGCTTCCATTCAGGTCAAGGTGAAAGTGTTGGAGCCCGACGAACTTTTGCGGCCGGAGATGAGTGCCCGAGTGACGTTCTTGAAGAAGGAGGAGGGTCAAGGTGACTGAGTCGAGTGAGCCTCTCATCGTAGTCCGCAATCTGAGCAAGGTGTTCCGGCACGACAGCGTAGAAATCAGGGCGCTGGACAACGTGAGCCTTACCGTGATGGAAGGTCAGTTCGTGAGCCTGATGGGTCCGTCCGGATCGGGTAAGAGCACGTTGCTGAACATTCTTGCCGGTATCGACCGCCCGACGTCCGGGGAGTTGCTCATCCAAGGGCAGGACCTTAGTCGGATGTCCGAAGACGACTTGGCGGCTTGGCGCAACACCCATGTGGGATTCGTCTTTCAACACTTCAACTTGATTCCGGTTTTGACCGCCTTTGAGAACGTAGAGCTTCCGCTGTTGCTGACCGGGCTCAGCAAGAAAGAGCGGCGCGAGCACGTGCTGACGGCGCTGCGCGTGGTGGGATTGGAAGACCGGGCCGACCACTATCCCCGCCAACTTTCCGGGGGACAGGAGCAGCGGGTGGCCATTGCCCGGGCCATTGTTACGGACCCTACGTTCATCCTGGCGGACGAGCCGACCGGTGATCTCGACGCCGCTTCCGCCCGTGAGGTCATGGAAGTGCTGAAGAGCCTGAACCGAGAGTTCGGCAAGAGCATCATCCTGGTGACCCACGACCCGCGGGCGGCCGCTTACGCCTCGGTGGTATTCCATCTGGACAAGGGTGTCCTGGTCGAGGCGGCGCCGGCCGCATCGTAGAGGGAGCGTCCGCTTGGCGTGTCGCGTGGTGCGTGCAGAGGGTGCCGGACCGGAGGGCGGCCGTCCCGGCCGTCAAGGGAATCGTGGGAGAGCCGCCTCCCCGCAGTCGCAGGCGGGACGCCTGCGCTCCCCTTGAGCCGTCCTGGCCGCCGCCGCACTCTGCTAAGCTAGGCCGATGCATTCGGAGGACCCCATACCGCCGACGGAAGCGGCTCATCCTTTGAGCCGGGATCTGGACTTACGTCCTACCATGGAGATCCTGGAGCTGATGAATCGGGAAGATGTCCGTGTTCCGGAGGCGGTCCGTGCGGCGCTTCCCCGACTTGCCGTCTTGGTCGACGGAATCGCCGCGCGCATGGCGGAAGGCGGGCGGCTCGTCTATGTCGGTGCAGGTACCAGCGGCCGTCTGGGTGTCTTGGACGCGGCGGAGTGTCCTCCCACGTTCGGAATCTCTCCGGACAGGGTTGTAGCCCTGATTGCAGGAGGCGAGCCGGCGCTTACCCGGGCGGTGGAAGGCGCCGAAGACGACGTGGAGGCGGGAAGGCTGGACATCCGCCGCATAGGTGTCGGCTCGAGGGACGCCGTTGTCGGCCTTGCCGCCAGTGGACGTACCCCATATACGTGCGCCGCGCTCGAGGAAGCGGGCCGCCTGGGAGCTCTGACCGGGGCCGTAACGTGCTCGCCGGGCTCCCGGTTGGGACGACTCGCCGAGGTGGCTGTGGAGGTCGATACGGGTCCGGAGATTCTTGCCGGGTCCACCCGTCTTAAGGCGGGCACCGCGCAGAAGCTGATTCTGAATATGATCAGCACGGCGGTGATGGTCCGGTTGGGTTACGTGTACGACAACCTGATGGTGAACGTGCAGCCGACTAACCGAAAGCTGTGGAGGAGGGCCGTCGAGATTGTCCGTCGATTGACCGGAGTTGATGACCTAGCCGCCCGGCGCGCGTTGGAGGAAGCTCGAGACGTGAGGGTTGCGGTGATGATGTTGCGGTGCGGCTGCGGGAGGGAAGAGGCGGTTGCGCGGCTGCAACGCTGCGGCTCGCTGCGCCGAGCCCTGGAGGAGGCGGACTGAGCCGACTCGGTGTGCGGTGCTCGGGAGATTTCCAGGGCGGAAGGAGAAGTCGATTTCCTTCGAACCAGCCGGTTGGCGACGGATCGGGACGCCTGGAGAAGGCGGCTCGGCTGGTTCCTTGCTAGAGGTGACGGCCCCTCTTAAACTAGAGACAACGTGAGCTACTCAAAGCTCAACACGTATCACGGAAACGGTTCTTAAGCGGGAGGTGCTCATGATTAGAAGGCAGGAGTTGCAGGAACTGTTGCGACGTGAGTTGGGTGGAACCGCAAGATATCTCAGCCTTTATCTTAGCGTGGATCAATCGGTGGCGGTGAACCTTAACCGTGGCTTCGAGAAGGCCTTCAAGACGTTGGTGCGGGAGGTTGAGGGGTCATTGCCCGCCGAGGAAAAGGAGTCGTTTGCTGCGGCGGTACGACGGGCTGCCGATTTCTTGTCTGAATATGAGCCTCAGGGGAAGACGTTGGTCTACTTTGCCGACGGCTTTGGTGACTGGCTCTGGTGGCGCAATTTCGACGTAGATTTACCCGTAGCCCTGTGGTGGGGTTCGCGGCCTTACGTGCGTCCTCTGGTCGAGGCCAGGGACGAGTTTGAGCGGTCGGGTGTGGCCGTGACGGATCGCGCGCGTGCCCGCATCTTCTCGGTGTTTTTGGGGAGGATCGAGGAGAAAGTGCAGCTTGCGGCGGAAGAGGAGGTCCGGCGGTTCGACGGTGCGGGGATGGATCGCATGCGTTCCCAAATGAATTTTCAGCGGAAGGCTGACGAGCATGCGCGCCGTCATCTGAAGAGGGTGGCCGAGGAACTGGAGAGACTGTCCCTCAGTGAGCCGTTTGATCGAGTCGTCTTGGCCGGGAACCGTGAGGCGATCAGTGAGCTGAAAGACTATTTGTCGGAGCGGGTGGGCCGCATGGTGGTGGGTGAATTGGCGATGCCGGTAGACGCTCCGGAAGCGGAGATCCTCAAGCGGGTTCAGGAATTCCTATGCGACGTCGAGCGGAAGACCGAAACGGAGATCGTGGACAAGCTTCTCACAGCCGCCGCTAAGAACCACCAAGCCGTTGCAGGTTGGCAGGAGACGCTTCGGGCGGCCCATGAGGGTCGAATCCACCTGCTGGTTTACGCCGACGGCGACCGACCCCTAGGTCGGCAATGCCCCTTATGCCGAAGGGTTTTCCTGGATGAGAGTGAGTGCCCGGATTGCTCGGTTTCTACCGTCAGTCTGGCGGATCTTCTCAACGCCGTGGTGGTGGATGTGGTCAACACCGGAGGCGAGGTGGAGCAGGTGCTAGGCCCTGCCGCTCAACGGCTGAAGAGCGGCGCCGGCGGGATTGGAGCTTTTCTTCGATTTTGAGCGAACCGGCCGAAGACTCCGGCAGGGACGACGGCTGGGAGGTGGTCCGACGTGATCTTGCCGATTGAGCGAATATTGGCTCCGACGGATTTTTCGTCGATCTCGGAGCGGACCCTGGGGGCGGCCGCGGAACTGGCGGAGCATTTCCGGGCGCACCTCTTTTTGTTGCACGTCGTTCCTCCCGTGCCGTTGCTCCCGGGTGATCCTCAGAACGGCATGGCGTTGGAAATTCCGTCATACCAGCAGGCGCTACAGGAAAGCGCAGACGGGCGACTCAGGGAGCTGGCGCGAAAGATAGTGCCGAAGGGGGTCGGTTACACCGTTTCCGTATGCCAAGGAGATCCGGCTCGAGAGATTGTGGATTCGGCTGAAAGGGAGAGAATTCAGCTGATTGTGATTGCGACGCACGGCTTGACGGGTTGGCAGCACTTGGTTTTCGGATCGGTGGCCGAGAAGGTGGTGCGGACTTCGCGCTGCCCGGTTCTTACCGTCCGCGCAGGACGTGAAGAGTGATGCGGGGCACAGAGGATGTCAGGAAGGAGCGCTAAACTGAGGCGTAATATGCGCGCAGTGGTCGTGCTGGTTTTGTCGGTTCTGTCGACTTTGGGGAGCCGGGCGGTCTGGGCGGCGCAAGCGTCTCCGGGTTCGGAGGTCTCTCTTTTGGACCTGGCCAAGAAGGAGCGGGAACGAAGAGAGCAAACGGGCGAGGCGGTAAGGGTCATCAGCAACGCCGACCTGGTGGGTTTGAAACATGCTCGGGTCATCGTTTCCCGTCCTCGCGGAACCACCTCGAGTGTGGCCAATCAGGTAACCGAGGCCGAAGCGCCTCAAGACGCGGAACAGGCGGGCGCGGAAGACGTTACCGACCTGGAGTTCTGGCGGAACGCGTTCCAAGAGGCGAGAACGAACCTGGCCAATGCGGTCAACCGGGCGATGGTTTTAGAGCTTCGCATGAACAACCTGCGCAACGCCTTTTTGCAAACCTCCGACGGAGTCACGCGGGAACGGATCGAAGCCGAGATGGCGAAGACGTTTCAGGATCTGGCACAGGCCAGGGAGGATGAAAAGGCCGCCCGGCAGGCGTTGTCCGACTTGGAGCGCCAGGCCGCCCGGGCGGGTATGCAACCGGGTACGATTCGAGAGCTGGTGGGAGAGCTCCCGGAATCGGGTTCGTCCATGGAAGGCGTACCTGTGCTGCGGGAAGACGCTATGGCTCCGGTGCAGCCTTGAACAGCGTTTCGCGTGGCGCGTACTGCGTACCGGGAGCGCGGAGCCGGGGGAGCGCAGGCGTCCCGCCTGCGACCGCGGGGGGGCCGTTCTCCTAAGGCTTGCGTTGACGGCCGAGACGGCCGTCCTCCGGTCCGGCGGCCTCTCCATGCGGCACGCGCCACGAAAAGCTCAGAACGCGGCGCTCTTGCGCTCGATTCCTCCCGGCCGTCCGTAGAAAGAAGCTCGATTTCCTGGCACAATAGGCGGCCATGAATCGGAAAGATCAGCCGTCCCGAGAACGCCCGGTGTGGTCGGAGGTCTCTCGTCTCACCGAGGACGATCTGTATCTGTTCAACGAAGGGACCAACTACTGTATGTACGGAAAGTTGGGCGCGCATCCGATGGAGGTGGATGGTACCGCCGGGACCTGTTTCGCGGTCTGGGCTCCTAACGCCGAGCTGGTGTCTGTCCTGGGCGATTTCAACGGCTGGACGCCGGGATGCCACCCCCTCTACCCCCGAGGCAGTTCGGGAGTCTGGGAGGGCTTTATCCCCGGGATCGGGGCGGGAACCGTCTACAAGTACCACATTAGAAGCAGATTCGATGGATATGAGACCCAAAAGGCGGATCCGTACGGGTACTTCTCGGAAGTGCCGCCGAAATCGGCCTCGATCGTATGGGACCTCTCCTACGAGTGGGGGGATACCGAATGGATGAATCGGCGCAGCCGTCACAACGGGCTCGAGAGCCCCATCAGCATCTACGAGGTTCACCTCGGTTCCTGGATGCGGGTGCCCGAGGAAGGGAATCGCCCTTTAACCTACCGGGAGCTGGCTCCGAAGTTGGCCGAGTACGTCCAACAACTGGGATTCACCCACGTGGAGCTGATGCCGGTGATGGAGCATCCGTTCAGCGGCTCCTGGGGTTACCAGATCACAGGTTACTTCGCTCCGACGAGCCGTTACGGGACACCGCAGGATTTCATGTACCTGGTAGATTATCTGCACCAAGCCGGCGTCGGCGTCATCCTCGATTGGGTTCCTTCCCACTTCACCACGGACGGCCATGGGTTGGGCTTTTTCGACGGGACCCACCTGTATGAGCACGCCGACCCCCGCAAGGGTTTCCACCCGGATTGGGGTAGCTACATTTTCAACTACGGGCGCAACGAGGTTCGCTGCTTTCTGATCAGCTCGGCTCTGTTTTGGCTGGATCGATATCACGTCGACGGCTTGCGGGTGGACGCTGTGGCCAGCATGTTGTACCTGGATTACTCCCGCAAGGAAGGCGAATGGATTCCCAACCAATACGGCGGAAGGGAGAATTTGGAAGCCATATCGCTTCTGCGTAAGCTCAACGAGGAGATCTACGGCCGTTTCCCCGACGTTCAGACGATAGCCGAGGAATCGACGGCCTGGCCTATGGTTTCCAAGCCTACGTATTTGGGAGGGCTGGGGTTCGGGCTCAAGTGGGACATGGGTTGGATGCACGACACGCTTCTATACATGTCGAAAGATCCAATCTACCGTAAGTTCCATCACAACAATTTGACCTTTCGAATGTTGTATGCCTTTCACGAGAACTTCGTGCTTCCTCTGTCGCACGACGAGGTGGTGCACGGGAAGGGGTCGTTGATCGCGAAGATGCCCGGGGACGAGTGGCAAAAGTTTGCCAATCTTCGGGTGTTGTTCGGCTACATGTATGCCCAGCCGGCGAAGAAGCTTCTCTTCATGGGAGGCGAATTCGGGCAATGGAACGAATGGTATTATGATGCCAGTCTGGATTGGCATCTCCTCGAGTATCCTCTACATGCCGGCCTGCAGGCCTGGCTGGCGGATTTAAACGACTTATATCGGCGGGAACCCGCCCTACACGCCCGAGAGTTCGACAGTCAAGCTTTCGAGTGGATCGACTGCAACGACAGCAACAACAGCGTGCTGAGTCTTCTTCGGTATGGTCCCGACCTCCGAAAACCGGTGGCGGTTATTTGCAACTTCACGCCGGTGCCTCGGTTCGGCTATCGAGTCGGTGTGCCCGTTCGAGGAACGTGGAAAGAG
>Ga0116188_1002165_pt1 | contig 15808 bp, 16 predicted proteins | sample AD_JPNTR2_MetaG_FD_89807 | JGI IMG/M metagenome (GOLD analysis project Ga0116188, IMG submission 89807) | Active sludge microbial communities of municipal wastewater-treating anaerobic digesters from Japan - AD_JPNTR2_MetaG | ecosystem: Engineered > Bioreactor > Anaerobic > Digestate | place...
AATAGACAAAAACGCCGAGGTGATCGAACTTCGCCTGTTTCACATACTCCAACAGATGTTCGAAATGCGTTTCGGTTTCACCGGGGAATCCCACCAGACAGGTGGTGCGCAACACGATCCCCGGCACCGCCTGCCGCAAGCGCTGTGGCAGATCCAAGATCGCGTCGACCGCCTTGCCGCGGTTCATGGCGCGCAAGACGTCCGGGTGGCTGTGCTGCACCGGCAGGTCGAGGTAGCGGCAAACGTGGCGGGAGCCGTTCAGCAGTTCCAGCAACTCATCGGAGACGCTGGCCGGATGGCCGTAGAGCACGCGCAACCAGAACTCGCCCTCCAGCGCATCCAGACGACGCAGCAATCCGGTCAAGGTCGCGCCGTCTTTGCGATCCGTGCCGTAGCGCAGTGAGTCCTGCGCAATCAGGTTGATCTCTTTAACGCCGGCCGCGACCATGCTGCGCGCTTCTTCCAGCAGTTCATCCGCACCGCGCGAACGGAAACGCCCGCGGATCTTCGGGATCGCACAATAGGCGCAGCGGTGACTGCACCCCTCCGCAATTTTGAGATAGGCGAACGGCCCGCCGGTGAAGAGCAACGTGGGATAGAGCGGCGTATACACTTTATGCGCTTCGCCACGCGCCACGACCACACCGGCCGGCTCCCCGGCCGCCGCCTGACGCACGACCTCGGAGACCCGCTCCAGTTCGTCCACTCCCAGAAACGCATCCACATCCGGGAAGGCTTTCTGCATGCGTTCGCGGTAGCGCTGCACCATGCAACCGGTCACGACCACCGCGCGGCATCCGCCTTCGCGCTTGTACTCGCAAGCTTCCAGAATCGCGTCCGCCGCCTCTTCGCGAGCCGCTTCGATAAACGCGCAGGTGTTGACGAGAATCACGTCCGCCGTTTCAGGCGAGGGCGCGAGCGCAACCCCGCCATGCTTGAGATAGCCCGCCATCACCTGTGAATCCACGAGATTCTTGGCGCACCCGAGGCTGATAAAGCCTGCCGAAACCGAACTGTTTTTTTCTACACGCATGCGCTATTCTACAAGATCTCCGATCAGCATGAGTTGGCTGACCCAGACACGGGTGCCTTGATATTTCGGCGACTTAAGTTCCGTGTCAGGATCTTTGAGACGGAACGCCACGCTCTTGCGGTCGGGCTGTTCGGGATAGATCTCGACCGTCACGTCATGGACCTGCTGCGGATCGTTGCCGTCCCACACCACACCAAGCGTGGCGATGCGGTGATAGGTGCAATAGCTATCAAAACGCGGTACCGGCTTGGTGGTGCTACGCTGGCCGTTGACCGTGATAATCACCTGACCGCCATCGGGGCCGAGCAGATCGTAGATCTTCGCGATTCGGCCTTTGAAGCGGAAGTGCAACGCGCTGCCCGGCTTTTCGGCGGTCCAAATCTGACCCATGCGGGCACCGAAAGCCTTCTGCTTGCCATCCTCCGGCGGCAATGCGGTCCACTCGCCGCTCAGCATGGCGCGTGTGATCGGCACCATCTTGGCCGCCTCCCAATGGTCAGCGACAAACGGCACGGCAAGTTTCGATGCCCGGTCGACGGGCGGCATGTTCTTCATCTGCGTCAGGCCCTCAATGATCGAGGCCTTGTAGAGATCGTGTCCCTCGTCGCGCGGATGCACGCCGTCATTGGCGAAAAGCAGGCGCGGATCTGCCGCGATACGCTCACGGATCAAACGGTCGCGGTCCGCCGACTCTTTAGGCACGGCAGTCTCGATCACCTTCGCGTCCATGATCAGCTTGTTCTCGTTGATTAAGGCGGCCACGCGCGGCCCGAAATTAATGGAGGGAATCGCGTAATGATCGGCCAACAACTCCATCGCCGAAGCGGAGCGATTGCACAGCCCTTTGCAGTAGTCATTGGTGAACGCGGTCGTAATCGTGTAGGTGAAAACAATGTCGGTCTGCGGATCTTGCTTCCAGGTCTGGCGCACGATGCCCTCCATGCTGCGCCAAATCTGCTCCGGAGCCGTACCGCCGTCGTTCGTGGCAAACTCCACGAAAAGCAGGTCGGGACGATGGGCGAGCACGTCGCGTCCCAAACGGAAGACACCGAGATCGCTGCCTGTGCCACCGATCGCCGCATGCACCTCCTTGAACTTTGCCTTGGGATAGGTTGTTTGCAGCCACTCCGTCGTCTTGTTGCGCCAGCCGTTCATCGCAGTGATCGAACCGCCCAGATAGGCGACCGTCACCTCCTGCCCGGCGTTGATCTTAGCCATCGTATGCCCGATGCCACCACGCGTGCGCACCTCTTGCGCTTGAATCTGACGGTACTCCGGCGCACTATGCGCCGCAAACACCATGCACAAGACTCCCAGAATCCACACAGACGGAAAAGTGATCCTCATAACATTACGCTCCCTTAGGAATGTAGCGATAACAGAAGCGTGAAATCATAACCTATCCCTGCCAGATCCGACAAGCTCCCATTATTCCTAGTTTGTAATCGGTTAGTGACAGGGGGCATGCGAGTCAAGTGCGTGTTTTGTGTGTGCGCAGTCGGGAGCGCGGGCGTCCCCGCCCGCTGAAAATTGAACGTCGAGCGTTTTTTCCCGCGCTGTGCGCGGAGCCCAAGCCCCGAAGGGGTGGCCTCACCATAGCCCGGGGCAAGCGGAGCGCAGCCCCGGGCTATGGTGCATCCGGCCCTTTGGGCCGGTGGGTGATCCGCGACGTCCTGCCCTCCCTTGCCATGCATAACTCCTTCACCAGAAACGCATGACCTTCGCACACCCCACACTCCAAATCCGTTCGCCAGACCTGCGGGGTTGTAAAGGATAAGCGCAAGGCGAAGGCAAAATCTCCGCGTCTTCGCGCCTGCATTCTTGCAAGACTCATTGAGTCGGCGGCGCTTTCGCGGCCTCCAGCCACGACTTGAGAACGGCCGTCTGGCGCACGGTATCCGTGTAGGTATCTCCGACGGGATTCTCCAGCGTGTACCAGCCTGTGTAACCGGCCCGGGCCATCGCCGTGACAATGGCCTCGTTCGGCACGGCTCCAAGTCCCAACGTCACATACGCCCGGTTGTTCTCCTTCGGCTGGTCCTTAAGGTGGATGTGAGCAACGCGGTCCTTCGCATACTCCATGAGTTCGAGAATAGATTCCCCACGGCCAGCGTAATATAGATTCCCGGAGTCAAGGGCGAACCCGATTTCCGGGATTTCATCCAGAAAACGGCGCAGGTATTTCGTGTGCGAACAGGCGTTTTGGGTTCCACCGAAATCCTCAACGGTCACTTTGATTCCGAGTTTTCCGGCTTGCGCGGTGAAGTCCTTCATCTTTGCGAGGATGATGTCAAATTCCGCCGCCTCGTCCCCGTCTGCGGTAAAGTTCGGCGGAATGACCATAATCCGCGGCACCCCGTATTTAACGGCAAGATCAAGGCAGCGCTTAGCGTCCTCTGGAAACTTCGAGTCGTCGAACATCGGCGCAAAGTAGTAGAAGTTGATGATTTTGAGCGGCGTCGCCGCCAACTGATCAAGGTCCTTCTCGTAGGGTCCCGCATCGACACCACGCACCCCGAGCGCATACAGCCGTTCCGCAGCCTCGCCAAGGGAGATGTTACGCTCTTTTGAGACCCGCCGGACAAAATTCGCAAACACGGATATGTTCGGCTCGGCGGCGACCGCCAGAAACGAGAACGAGATGAGCGCCAACAGCGCCAGAACGATTTTATTGGATGTCTTGTTCATGACTATGCTCCGCTATTCATTCATCCCACCGCGCGTACAATCTCTTCCATCGCCGCCGCCTGCTCTTCCATGCTGCTCACCATTTTGAACTGGGTGCGGCAACGGTCGAGATTATGGCCCGGGCGGTGTGTACGGAAATAGACGTCGCCTGACAGATAGTCCGTCAAAAAGCGGATACCGATCGTCAGCGTAATCAACTGTCCGGAAAACACCAGCTCCTCGCGCTCGGCCGGCAACAGGAAGTTCGCGCCTTCAAGATAACCGCGCGTCAGCGCCTCAAACATCTCCATGCGGCAACTGACCTTTGAAAGATCGCGCTCGTCTTCGAGCGCCGAAGCCGTCGCGGTGCGCACCATATCGCCAAAGTCGTAGAGCGCGAGTCCCGGCATCACCGTGTCGAGATCGATCACACAGACGCCCTCGCCCGTTTCATCGTCCAGCATCACGTTGTTGATCTTGGTATCGTTATGCGTGATGCGTTCCGGGATCTCACCGCGTGCGTGGCGTTCGAGCAAGTGCCCACAGCGTGAACGCCGCTCTTTGACAAACTCGATCTCCGCCGCGACCTCAGCCTTGCGTCCAAAGGCGTCGGCCTGAATCGCGGCATCCAGCGCATCCAAACGCGAGAGCGTATTGTGAAAGGCCGGAATGGTCTCGTTCAGCCTCGGCGCGGGCAAATCCGCGAGCAGGTTTTGGAAGCGTGCGAACGCACGCGCCGCTTCGAATGCCTGACGCGCGTCTTCAATCACATCATACGTGCGCGCCCGCTCGATGAAGAGATAGAGACGCCACCAGTTGCCGATGCGGTCACGTACCCAAGGGCGTCCATCCACCCGCGCGGGAATGACGGTCAATGCTCTGCGCGATGCGTCGGGTGCCCCCGCCATCTTGGCCCGCAGATGATGGGTGACGCGCACGATGTTATCCATCACGCCGTCCGGTTGCTTGAAGATGTCGTGGTTGATGCGCTGCATCAGGTAATGCACGGGCGTACCGGCCAGACTAGTCTGGACACGGTAGGTGTCATTGATATGGCCGGTGCCGTACGGCTCGGCCGATACAAAATCCCCCCAAGCATAAAACCCGGTAAACACGTCGCGTAATGCATTTTGGTCAGTTGACATATTTTCTCCTCAAATTCTCTCTCTCCGCGAAAACACTTAATCGTCACACTTAGTCGGAAACACTTAGTCGCCACACTTAGTCGAAAACGCTTAGTCGTCTTAGTCGATTGTGCTCGCGACGAAGTGTTTGGACGAAGTGTAAGCGACGAAGTGCAGGGACTAAGTGTAGGGCGCGACAATGGAGGGCGAGTGTCCCCACGAGCCGCCTTCCGCTGTGCGGAAGGATGGTTTCAGGGTTCATTGCTGAGCCCCCTGTCACCACCCGATTGCTCCTCACTCGCCTAGTCGCCGTACGACATCCGCTTTCATGGCGTCGATCAGCGAGGACGTGTAGGCGGCCAGCGACAACGTGTCGTCTTGCACCACCGGAGTCAGGTCCATGGCGAAGGACAACAGCGTGGCAGAATCCACGGCATGCGACTCGAAGAAGGTGGCGTGGGCTCTGCGGCGTCCCATGACCGCTTCGTCATACCGCTTGCCGCCTGAAATCTGCGAATCGAAAACTGCGGAGAGCGCGGCCGAGATATTGGCGCGTTCGCTGACATCCAGCACGACCTTGCGGTCATCCGGCAGCCAGTCGAGATCGCGCCAGATCTCGCACCCGTAGACCTGCTGCGGACGGTCGGCGACCGGCATGCGCCGGATCGCCGCGATCGCGGCGCGCGTCACGCCGACATGCGTGTCGTGCTTGTCGGAAGGCGCATGCGTGTAGACCGTCTGCGGACGCGTCGCCATCAGAATCTCGTACAGGTCATTCACCAACGGCGTATTGTCCTGCGCCTTGACCTGCTTGCTGGTGAAATCAAGTTGCAGTATAGCGCCGTAACGCCCCACCATCGCCGCAGTACGCTGCTCGACGCGCCGCACCGCCTTCATCTCATCATCGGTGTAGGCGGCATAAACCCCGCTACGCGAACTGCCCGCGCCATCGGTGCAGGTCACCCCGCAATACGATTTGTCCGGCTGGCCGAAACAGGTCAGGATGCCATGCACCGTCATAAACTCCAGATCATCCTGGTGTGCGCCGATCCCCAGATGGGTTGTGCGTGCCAGCGCCGCCTCAAGCGGAGTCCCGTCGGGGACAAAGATGTCCGCCGTCGCATTCGTCAATTTCATGTTTCTCTCGTCCTTTCCTTCCGTAACAACAGTGAGACTCTTGTAAAACCCCTTGCTTGCGAGGTGTGGCACGGGCATCTTGCCCGTGTTCCATGGGCGGGACGCCCATGCCACGAGGGGGGGCAAGAGCCTCCCGCGACTTACAGCACGGGCAGGGAGGCCGCCGCCACCGATTGGCCAACCCGGCGCGCCTTCTCGTCCGGCATAAACACTTCCACCTGCTCGGCGATTTCCGGGAATTGATCCGCAAGAATCAGCCGCGCCGTCTCCAGAATCATGACCCCGCCCGCGCCGGATGTCACGCGCCCGAGGATCATCATACTGTCAAAGCCGTAAAACTCACGGTACCACGGCACGGTGTAACCGAGGTAGAGGCCAATCTTCTGGTAGATCCGCAGGGCCGTTACATCGCCTTCCGCCATGCGCTCCTGCACGCGCTCCAAACGTTGCGGCAAGGCCATCTTAGCCGGGAAGCGCATGCCCTTCTTCAACGCCAAATGGTTCACCGCCTGCTGCGAGAAGTACATCGCGCCGACACCGATATCCCCCGACCACTCATCGGCCGGAGCCTCCGGATGCAGATCAACCGGCGCAAAGGCGAGTTCCGAGAGACGCCCGGTCAGGCACCCGTTGCGATCGATAAAACCGACAGCTTCGCTTGAACCCATCGCCACGCCCAGAATCCCTTTCTTGCCGAGCGACATCAGACCGGCCAACGCCGTCACGTCGCCGTCGTTGGCAACCTCGATCGGCACCTTCCACTCCTCCGCCAGACGGACGAACATGTTCTGCGCCTCGGCATAGCGCGCTTCCGGAATCGAACGGAGCAGCGAAGCCACCCGAATCCGATTGTCCACGATCACGCCGGCGCTGCTGCCGCCGATTGCATCCACCCGCGGCAGCTTAGACGCAGCGATCTTCAACCCCTCGTTCAACTTGTTGTAGTGATAATCCGGGTCGGTCTGGTTACGCGGATCCCATGGGAACTCATCGCTGTAAACCGCCTTGCCATTCTTGACCGCACTGATCTTGAAATCGCTCGCCCCCAGGTCGAAGCCGATCCGGCAACCGTTGGTACGGTTGTCCATCACCAGTGCACGCTCGTGCGCCTGCGGCATCTCGCTCAGCTTGCGCAGTTCCACCACCATTGGACGGTCGTAGACCTTTTCCATGAAGTCCACATCGAACTTCCGCGCGCCATCCTTCGAGTACTGCTGTTTGATCGACCGGCACAACTTGCTCGGCCCCGCCAACATCAAACGCCAGCCGCCGGAGGCCCAGAGCAGGAACTTCACGATCCGCTCTGCAAGTTGCGCCACTTCCGGCAAATCCTCAGCGCGCGCCGGCAACGGCAGATCATAGCGGGAGATGTAGCCGTTCTCGCGCTCCCAGGCAATCGCAAGCACAGAATCTTTCGGGCCCGCCGCCTGCTTCAGCGTGTTGAGCAGCGTGATCGGCGGTTTGAAATCGCGTTTCAATGTGACCTTGGTCTGAATCATTTTCCGCAGCATAATGGCCCCTTTCTTTTTGCTCCTGCATCGGAGCGTGATTTTGTTTACAGTCATTTTAACAAGTTGCGTCTTTGGATTGCGTTCACAATCCTAATATCGTATGATTACGCACAAAGTGAAAGCAATCTCCAACCTGCGTTTTGATTACATGAACACCCCCGAGCGGCGTGCGCTTGACCTCGCGCCGCTGGGTCTCCCTGCCGTCCCGATGTTGGGATATTGCAATTACCGCAATCCCCGCCCCGATGTGCCGGAGCACTGGCACCCGGACTGTCTTGAGATCCACACCTGTGTGCGCAACACGCTCACCTTCGGCTGCAACGGCAGGACCTACCGCGTCGGCCCGGGCGATGTCTTTGTGAATTTTCCCGGCGAGCGCCACACAGTCAGCGAACATCCCAAGGGGTTGATCCTCTATTGGCTGATCCTGCGCGTCGATCCCCCCGACAACGCATTCCTGCAACTGCCGACCGCCGAGGCCCGCGCGCTGCGACTCGCCCTGCTGAACCTGCCGCACCGACATTTCCGCGGCACCGACCGCATCAGACGTCTTTTCCAAATGCTACACACGGTGTATGACGAACCCGACAACACGTTGCGCCCGCTGCGTCTGCGCATCGCCCTGCTCGATCTGTTGCTGGAGATCACAGTCGCGGCCAGCGCCCACACCGTACCGCCCGGCGAGACGCGCATCGAGGCTCTGTTGCGCGAGATTCAGGCGCATCCGGAAAACAACTATCCGGTGGACGAACTCGCGCGCCGCGCAGGCATGACCCCCGCCCACTTCACCACGCGTTTCCGGATGCTGGCCGGCCTTCCTCCCCGCCAGTTCCTGATCGACTGCCGCATCCGCGCCGCGCGCGAACTCCTGCAAACCACCTCGCTGCCGGTCACCGACATTGCCATGCGCCTCGGCTTCTGCTCATCGCAACACTTTGCCAACCTTTTCAAGCGGCACACCGGCATCACACCGCGCGCTTGTCGCCAAGGCCACTCCGGCCCACTGCGCGCGAGTGACAGCGATGATGGACAGAGCGTAAACATCGCTACAGCAACGCGCGGCGCGCGTTGGCTCCGGTGATATCTGAAACCGCCTCGGGCGTGGTGTTGCGCAAGCGGGCCACCTCTTCCAACACGTAGCGCAAGTTCGCCGGCTGGTTCAGCGGCTTGCCGTCTGTCCCCGTCGCAGCGGGTGCGCCGCCTTGCGGAAAGATGTCCGGCGTATCGGTCTCGATCAGCATCTGACTGTCCGGTATGTCGCGCACCGCAGCCCGCACCTTGGCAGCCCTGGGATTACAGACCGACCCCGCGAACGACACATAAGCTCCCAGATTCAGGAGTTGCTTCAAGATTTCGGCTGAACCGCTGAAGCCGTGAACGACGACCGCAGGCAGACGCCGCGCATAGGGCTTGATCCGCTCCGTCAAACGCCCCCAGACACGCGCGCCGTGCAGAATCACCGGACGGTGCAACGCCTCCGCGATATCGAGCTGACGCAGGAACACCTCCTCTTGGAGTGCGGCAGGCACCTCATCGCGCAGACCGTCCAGACCGATCTCGCCCACCGCCGCAACCGGATGCGCATCGAGCAAACCAACCAGTTGCTCATCCCAGTCATCGGACAGCCCCTGCACATACCAAGTAGGGACACCGAGAGCTGGCACCGACACAAGGGTCGTCCCGGCCGGCGCCAGTTCGGCCACCGCCGACCAGTCGTCCGGCATCGTCGCGCAACAGCAGACGCCGGTCACGCCGACACGCGCGGCATCGTCGATCACCCGAGTCAGCACGCCCGAGAGCAGCGGACTTTGCAAGTGGGCATGCGCGTCAAACACAGCCGGGCGGCCTCACGACAGCTTGGTAGCGGCCTTCACGTACTGCATGCGCTCGAAGCCGTTGCCGTCACGCAGGTTGCTCTCACGCAACTTGCCTCGGAACTCCGATAAGGAGGCGTAGCCTTTGTCCGCCATCCAAGCGGAGAGGTTGTCCAGAATCTCCTGAATGACCCCAAAGTCCTCCCGCACATACAGCACCGAACAGACATAACCGACATCCGCACCGACCAACAACGCTCTGGCCAAATCTTCGCCGGAGTGGATGCCGCCGCTAATCGCCACGCTGCAGCGCACCCAGTCGCGGATTACCGCCGTCCAGCGCAACTGCGAGTGCAACACATGCGGCGACGAGTAGTCATGCGCGTAAAAGATCGACTCCGTCTCGGTATCGATCTGCGTCTGCAAAAAGCGATTGAACAGCACCATGCCGCACACTCCCGCCGCATCCAACATGCGCGCAAAGGAGAGCAACGATGTGTAGTGTTTGCTCAACTTGACCGTGATCGGCACCTTGACCTCGTTGCGGATCGTCTTGACCACCTGCAACCGGCGCGCCTCCACCGACGCCGCGTCCTCCTCCGGATCCACCGGCATGTGATAGAGGTTCAGCTCAATCGCATCGGCCCCGGCGCGCTCCAGCTTCTTGGCGTAGGTGATCCAATTCGCCGCCTTCACGCAGTTGATGCTGGCAATGATCGGGATCTTCACGGCCATGCGCATCGCCCGAAGCTTTTCGACATACTTCTCCGGCCCGAGTTGTCCCAGAAGGTCGGCACGCATATATTCAATGGCGGCCATGCTGGTATCACCTGCCAGCGATGCCGCCATCTCCGCCACATCTGCCTCGATCTGCTCTTCAAAGATCGAGCGCATGACGATCGCAGCGGCACCGGCCTCCTCCAACTGCTTGACTGACGTCACGTTGTCTGTCAGCGGGCTGGAACTGACCACCAGTGGATTCTTCAATTCGAGCCCGAGATATGAAGTTTTGAGATTCGGCATGTCCGTCCCTCCCTTACTGCTTGGTCACAACACTACTTGGCCACGATCTGACCGGCCCGCGCCAACATGCGTGCCTCGACGCTCTGGATCTCGGCGAACCCCTGCGAACTGACCGGATTAAGCCCGTCGCTCGCCTCCATCGACGAATCGGCCTCGTTGTAGATAGAGGCCTTGCAGTCGGCAAGCGCATTGAAAAAGATACTGCCCTTGTAGAGCCCGACCGACACCGTGCCGGACGCGTGCTTGGCAAACGTCCCGATCGCGGCGCGCGCCGCCTGGGTCACCGGATCAAAGTAGCGGCCGTCGTAAATCTGGTCGGCGACCAGCTTCGAGAGCTGTCCGAAAAGCAGACCCGCGCGGCGGTCGAGCGTCGCCTGATAAACATAGCGCAGACAGGTGGCCAGCAGCTCCATGCCGGGGGCCTCGTACACGCCGCGGCTCTTGGTGCCGATGATGCGGTTCTCAAGCGCGTGCTTCATACCGATGCCGTTGCGCCCGGCCAACTTGTTGGCGAGCTGCATCGCCTCCAGCGGCGACACATCCTTGCCATTGATCTGCACGGCCCGGCCCTTGTTGAAGCGCACCGTTACGTTCTCGATCTTGTCCGGCGCTTGCTGCGGCCAGACGCCCATCGTCGGCTCGACGATCAGCATCGACGTCTTCAGGCTCTCCAAGTCTTCAGCCTCGTGCGAAAGACCGGCCAGATTGGCGTCGGTCGAGTACTTCTTCTTGGTGCCGACAAACGCCTTGATACCGAACTGCGCCAGATAGTCGACCATCTGCGTGCGGCCGGGGAACTTCGTCAGCAGACCGGCATCGCGCCATGGCGCATAGACCTGCATCGCGGGCGCCAGCACGTTGGTGTAACGCTCGAAACGCATCTGGTCGTTGCCGCGTCCGGTCGCGCCGTGCACCAACACCGTGCAGCCGCGCTTCTTCATCTCCGGGATCAGACCGCGCACGGTGACGGCGCGTGCGATACCGGTCGAATTCCAATAACCGCCATCATACATCGCCTGCGCTTCGATCACCTGAAAGCACGCCTCAGCCATCGGCTCTTTAAGATCCACGATGACCGTATCGACCCCGCACGGTGCCATGCGCGTCTTGATATCCGTGATGTCCTTTTCATCCGGCTGCGCCAGATCGGCGGAGAACGCCACTACCTTCACACCCGCCTCCACCATCACCTTAGCGATCGTGCGGCTATCCAAGCCACCCGACACGCAAGCACCCACCGTCTTGCCCTTAAGATCTGATAACGTCAAAGCCATTTGCAAAGTCTCCTTTTCATAGGGAAAAATGATTCACAGTAGCGTACCCTGTCCGGACGCTGAAATCAATCCAAACCATTTTCCCGCACAAAGCGCGACCCGCGCTATGTGTGGAGTTAGAAATTTAGGATTTAGGATTTAGGATTTAGGATTTTTCCACTTCGGCGTTCGGCGTTGGACGTTTTTTTAGACATTGGGGGAGTGCTCTGAATCCTACTTTGTTCCCTTGGGACTTTCTCTCTTAGTGCGATGAGGTTCTCAACAAACCGCCTCATCTCCATTTCATCTGTGACTACGGAGCGGAACCCCAAATTGAACGCTGTCAGTTTTTTGTTCGCGTCCTCATATTTTTCAGCCTTCAACAATTCAGAAATGTGCTGTGTAAAAGAAGTGACGCAGTTCGCCATCACGTACGCAGTGTTAAACTGCATATTGGGGAAAACACATGCCCAACACAGAAAAAATCCGCCCGCCACGGCCAGCCTAACATAAAGCCGACTCCCAAAACAAAGATAGGTAACGACGCATACAGCACCAAAAGCCAGAAGGTAGATTTTGTCCATGTCCCAATCTCCCGATAACATCGGCCATCAGCCGTTGCAGTGTTCGTCACAAAAGGGGTTACCCTTGACAGGATTGTATTGCGGCAACAATCGCTCTTTCTTCACCGTCGCCATTTTTAACCATGTTTCTACTTTTTTAAGGCTATTGCAAACCCAAACACGCCCAAGAAATGCAAAACCATAAACAGTAGTGTCATCCTAAACAACCAATACCCTTTAAATCTATCGGGCTCGTGTTTCAGTCTTTTGTAACCTATGAGAAGCGGCACCACGATTACGACCAAGTAAAGTGCGTTCAGTATTACAAACATGATCGGTCGGTTATTTGCAAGCAACCATCCTGTCGAGATTGTTATACCGGGTAAAAAAACAACCACGAATGCCAAGAAACTCGCGCATAATATAAAAGGCTCAAACACCGCTTTTCTCGTGTTCCTCGCCCCGGGTGTCACTCGTCCATAACCGCTCCCATGATCGGAAGCGTCTGTCACGAACAAGCTGGGGGGGCGTGTCCTCGAATGTTCGGCGCACCATGTTTTTGAAAATAGTGCTCCCTCACGTCATCATCTGACGTGTTCCGACATGCCGCATGCACTTCTTCGGGGAGTTTTTCACGCAAGGCGACAGCAATTTTGCATTCCGCATCTCCGTGCGCGAATATCAAGCGAACGAGATCATCGGGAAGCTCGGGAATAGTCGCAAATTCGCAGAGCACTCCCTCCATAAAAGAATCCGGTAGATGCGGAAGGATGTCTAACGTCAAGCGACGCACCTCTTCCAGCGACATAGACTCTACGTCCATTGTTACATTGTCGTGCGTCTGCCAAACCCGGCTCAATTTGCGCAAATCCGCTATGTTACTGTCCTTAGAAACGCGCAGATTAACAAATCCATCATGCATGCCGACTCACCCGTTGCAACCAAGGGTGTCAGAGGCGTACGCCGCCGTCAAGCAGGAGTTGTTTGGTTTCTGGTTTCGTATTCACTCTCCTTTGACATTGAACGCGCCGTCCCGCCTTGTTATAGTATAGCCGATATTCCACGGGCCCATAGCTCAGTCGGTCAGAGCGGAGGACTCATAATCCTTTGGTCGCAGGTTCGAGCCCTGCTGGGCCCACCATTGACCACCATCATACGGAGAGTGGCCGTGACAGACCCCAACTGCATTTTCTGTAAAATCATTGCCGGACAGATGCCGGCCTACACGATCTACGAAGACGAGCACACACTTGCTTTTCTGGATATCGCCCCCTTTGAAAAGGGACACACCCTGGTGGTCAGCAAACACCATGCCGCATACTTCACCGACCTGCCTGCCGCATCGCTTGACGCAATGGGCCAGGCCGTGCAACGCGTAGCGGCCCGACTGCTTGAGAAGTTGCCGTGTGACGGCTTCAACCTGCTGCAAAACAACGGCGCGTGTGCCTCGCAGGTCGTGCCGCATGTCCACATCCATGTTGTCCCCCGCTGGGCGGGCAAGTCCATCAACTGGATTCCGGGCGCATATGACGATCCAGACCAGGAACTCGCAGAGTTGCAACAGCGGTTAACCGCGCCCTGACATCCCCCTATTCTTCCGACCCACTCATGAATCCTTCGTTCCAAGAAACCGTCCGCGACATTTGCAAGAAGGACACGCGTTATCATCCCGATGCTTACGAATTTATCGTTGAAGCACTTGATGTGACCGTCAAAAAACTGAACAGATGCCAGTCGGGCCATCATCCCCGCCATGTCACCGGCCAAGAGTTGCTGGAGGGCATCAAGGAGTTTGCATTAGACGAATTCGGCCCCTTGGCCTTCACGGTCTTCTCCGAGTGGGGCATCCATACGACGGAGGATTTCGGCGAAATCGTTTTCAATCTGGTGGATGCGGGTCGCCTGGGCAAAACGGAGAGCGACAGCCGCGATGATTTTAAGCAGGTGTACGACTTCAACGACGTTTTCGTGAAGCCGTATGAACCGCGCGCGGTGGATCCGGCTCCGCGCTCTTCCGCCCGTCGCCGCAAACGTGAGGCGTGATCCATCTATGTCTGCGCCTGACCTCTCAGTCCGACGTTTCCTATTACCGCCCATGCACCGGGAAGGGCGGCGCTTTGTTTGGATCGCGGGAGCATGTGCCCTGCTGGCCGCCGTGATTTGGCCGCCGCTTTTTTTCGTGGGCCTGCTCCTAACCTACGGCGTCTTTCTTTTTTTCAGGGACCCGGAACGGATCACGCCTGACGATCCGCAGACGCTCTTCAGTCCCGCCGACGGCATCGTCTGCCTGTTGATGCAGGTGCCGATTCCCGCTGTCCTCGAAGCGGGGGATCGCCCGGTCTGGCGCGTCAGCGTGTTTATGAGCGTGTTGGATGTCCATGTCAACCGGATGCCGATCGCCGGCACCGTGGTAAAAAAACACTACATTCCCGGCGCTTTTTTGAATGCTTCTCTGGACAAGGCCAGCGACAGCAATGAACGAATGCTCTACCTGACACAGACCCCCGCCGGTCAGACGCTCGCCTTCGTTCAAATCGCAGGGCTCATCGCACGCCGCATCGTCAGCTTTGTCCAAGAGGGGCAGACCTTAGTCTCCGGCGAACGGTTCGGACTGATCCGGTTCGGCAGTCGCGTAGACGTCTATCTGCCGCCCGGCGTCGAACCCTGTGTGCACATCGGGCAAACCATGGTCGCGGGCGAAACGCCCATTGCGCGGCTCTAAACGCTTTTCGGGAGTGGTGTTATGGGGAAATTCAGATTCCGTAAAAAACGTAAACGCAAGCCGCGCATCCCGCGCGAAATCCCGATCCGCACGATGATCCCGAATCTGATCACGCTTCTGGCCGCCGCCAGCGGCATCACGTCAATCCGCTACAGTTGCCAGGAGCATTGGCGACCGGCCGTCGTCGCGATCCTCATTGCCTGCGTGCTGGACGGGCTCGACGGAAGTGTCGCCCGGATGCTGCGCAGCACCTCCAAGCTAGGCGCGCAATTGGATTCGCTCGCTGATTTCGTCAGCTTCGGCGTGGCACCGGCCCTGCTGATGTATTTCTGGATCATGCAGGTCGTTTCGCCCGAAAGCTTCGCCTATGACCTTCGCGGTCTCTTCTGGGCACTGGCCCTGTTCCATGCGATGTGCTGCGCGTTTCGCCTGGCCCGGTTCAACGTCATGCTGGATGCAGGCCCCACACAACCGTACTGGAAGCACTTTTTCATGGGACTGCCGGCCCCCGGCGGCGCGGGCATTTTGATGACGCCTATCGTCTGGCAACTACATACCGAGAGTACCGCTATTCAATCGCCATGGGTGGGTTGCGCCATGCTGGTCGTGTGTGGCATCCTCATGGCGAGCCGTGCCCCGACCATCTCAGCGAAGCACCTTCGCATTCCAGCCAAACGTGTGGTGCCGGTTCTTCTTGCCGTCATGTTTGCCATCGGCATGCTGGTCTCGCAGTTCTGGCTGACACTAGGCGTGATCGGCCTTCTCTATCTCGCGTCGATCCCGCTGTGCGGCATCTGGTTCTTGCGGCTACGCCGCCGCCATGAAGCCCAGCAGAAAGTAAACCTAAAAAGAGCAGTTGAGCATGCAGATTTTGAGCAAAGCCCCGTAAACATTGGCTTCCGTTGAGATCCGCGCCGCACCTATTTGGTGCAGAACGCAATTTCTGATTGGAACCACGGAA
>Ga0116188_1002166_pt1 | contig 15807 bp, 23 predicted proteins | sample AD_JPNTR2_MetaG_FD_89807 | JGI IMG/M metagenome (GOLD analysis project Ga0116188, IMG submission 89807) | Active sludge microbial communities of municipal wastewater-treating anaerobic digesters from Japan - AD_JPNTR2_MetaG | ecosystem: Engineered > Bioreactor > Anaerobic > Digestate | place...
ATAAAACTAAACTGAAAAGACTCCTCATATTCTCCACCTCCAATTTAAGACTTTCTATATGATAACTATACTAAAAAATACTGGAGATTACAATCCAGTCAGTCTTAATATTATAATAAAAAGAGACGAATCATATGCTTATCCCTATAGAAATTCCTACCGAAGGTTTAATCTTTAATACCCCACCTGTACTTCCAACTAATAATTCCAGTTCTACACTGCTTCTATCTCCACTGATATATGCCGTATAACCGACACCAAAACCAGCTCTGAATCTTATAATACTCTCGTCGAATCTTGCCAGACCTCTGAATTTTAGATAGAGTCTAGAACCTGGTTCATACAGATAATATCTGAATCCTAAACTCATTGTCCCCTTATTCCCGGTATCTAACACTGTAAGCCCCAATCCACCAGAGATGGATAACCAGTAATTGAGGTCATACTCAAATTCTACACCAAGATTTTCTTCTCCAGTATCTAGTCTGGCATTTACCCTATAGTTCTCTCTGGACAGTGCAGGAGTAACAACCAGAGTCAGAAATAAAACTAACATTATTAAACCCGTAAATCTGGATTTTTTCAAGAGCATACCTCCTATAATAAATCTCTTTCTATACCCTTTAAAGCCCTAATCTTTTCCTCATCCTCAAATATCGCTCTGCTAGTAAATACCACAACACCATCCAAACTAGTATTTAATACAGACTCAATTATCTCCTGCAGGTTTTCTACCTTTCTAGGCTCATCTACCGCCTGTACAATCGGTATAACGGTCTTCTCCGTTTTATCCTTAAGATATAAAGGATATTCACTTATCCAGCCGGTAGGAAATCCCAACATAAGATGATAGACCATAGGAGAGAAGACATCAACGTATAAAGATAGTTCCTCAAAATCCTGAGCTATTATCTTATGTATAGCATCGTCAAAATCATCCTCCCTCCAGGGGACAGAGAATATTCCAAGCAAGGCGTCCTTTCTTAGAGAAGTAATTAAATCTCTCACATCTCTGCAGAAAAGGGAAATCTGACTGCATTTCCATCTGGTCCACTGATCCAATCTATTTTCTAAAATCCATCGAGCTTTATCCTGAACATCTCCGCCCCTTACATCTTCCCCTGTATATTGTCCAAATTTTCTTATAGACACATCGTCAAATGAAGACTGTTCTAATCTTGGATTTAAGACTTCCCAGTGACAGGGGTATCTTATAAAATCAAGCCATAAACCGTCTATATTGTAATTCTCTAAGATATCTCTTATTTCCATGAGTTTCTTTTCTCTATACCAGTCTATAGCAGGATTTATCCCCATATACCAGTCGATGGGAGAAAGTGGATTCCCATCCATACCAATGGGAGCCAGATCAGGATGTCTCTCCACCATATCCTTACCTGCAAAGATTCCCACCTCTACAAATACCTTTGCCCCTTCGTTATGAATTCTGTCAACAGTATCTTTATCAATATCTTTATGACTGATAAATACCGTATTAATATCGTAATATCCTAATGTCTCACCTCGACCCCAGATTATATCTGGAAGACCAAATACACCCAGGATTTTTCTCCTGCTCATTTTGTGATCAAACCAACCCCTTCACAACATTCATATTCCATCTGAAGAGTAGAATGGGTTATATTATACTTTTTCAGGATATCTTCTATTTTCCTGTAAACCGGTATAGTATCGTCTACCGTCAGATTCTCCTTAAGGTTTATATGTCCCTCAAAATGAATATCATTATCATCAAGTCTCCATATATGGACATGATGCACGTTCTTAACCTCTTCCAGAGATTCTATCTCCTCTTTTATCCTGTTGATATCTATACTTCTTGGAGTCGCCTGCATCAAAATCTCTACTGTCTCACCAACTATTTCTAGACATTCCTTAATAATATATGCCCCTATTAAAAAGGTCAAAATAGGGTCAATGAAATAAATCTTATAAAAATATATGAGTATGCCACCAATAACTACCCCTACCGATGACAATGTGTCAGAAAGAAGGTGGACATAGGCACCCCTGATATTCAGGCTTCTCTGAGAATCTCCTCTCAGTATCAATACAGAAATAAAGTTTGCCAGAAGTCCTATCAATGCAACAATTATCATCAAAAGACCATCTATAGGTTGAGGGTCTTTAATCTTGATATACGCCTCTCTAAATAGAGATATGGAGATTGCCAGAAGCACAACCGAATTAAATAGGGCAGAAAGAATCTCAACCCTCTTATAGCCAAAGGTAAGTCTCTCATTATTATCTCTTTGAGAGATCTTCAGGGCAAGATAACTTATAAGGATAGCCACCCCATCGCTCAGGTTATGCAAAGCATCAGATATCAGAGACAGACTTCCAGAAATCATCCCCCCAATCATTTCTGCAGCTGTGATAGAGAAGTTTAAAACTGTTACGACTAAAAGATTATTTCTGCTAATTCCATTATGAGCATGCATTATCGGTCACCTCTAATCACAAACATCTCAGTTATCCTAATTATACTATAAATATTCATCCAATTGAATAATAACCCTCTCTCAAACCCATACAACCCATTGACATTTCAATCAATTTATCCCATAATAATGGAGCTAAATTAATAGGAAAGAGGGAGTGTGAATAAGAAGAAGTGTACGGACCGCATCTGATGCTAGACTGTTATGGAAGTCCAAAAAGTATACTGGCGGATGTAAGCTTCTTGTATGAGGTCTTAAACGAACTGCCAGATATTATTGGAATGCATAAGATTATGCCTCCGTATGTATTCAGGTATGATAGTAAAGAGATACCTGAAGATTGGGGGGTCTCTGGGGTAGTACTGATAGCCGAGAGTCATATCGCTATTCATACTTATCCAGAAAAGGAATACTTTACTGTAGATATCTTCTCCTGTAAAGAATTTGATCTGGAGAAGGCTAAGGAGTATATTATAGACAAATTTAAGGTCAAGAGATATGAATTCCACCATATAGATAGAGGATTGGAATTCCCAAGGAGTATGGCTGAAGTGTGATGTTCTATACACATTACGTCACTTTTGGAGACTTCCCTGAAGAATATAAGAACATAGAGAAAGCCAGCGCTGTAATAGTACCTGTTCCTTTAGAGGTAACAGGTACTTATCTCTCCGGGACAAAGATGGCACCTGATGAAATAATACTTGCATCAAGAGCTCTTGAGTGGTTTGATGAAAGCTTAGAGTTTGAACCTTTCAGAAAAGGTATCGCAACCATATCTGCCCCTCAGTGGGAAAGGGGGAACTTAACTTCCTGTATATTAAAATTAGAAGACCTGATGGATGAATTAATAGAGGAAGAAAAATTCCCGGTAGTAATTGGAGGGGAGCATATCTTAACGCTGGGAAACATCAGAGGTGTCTTAAAACATTATAACGACATCTCCTGCCTTATACTGGATGCACACGCTGACCTGAGAGATGACTATGATAAAACAAATCTCAGCCATGCCTGTGTAACGAGAAGGATATTAGAATTAGGGCTTAAAAGTGTGGTAGAAGTAGGAGTTAGAAGTCTCTCCAGAGAGGAGCATGAATTTATCGGTTCAGGTAACTCTATAAAGGTAATAAAGGCTAGAGATTACCTGAGAGATGAAAAATTCTTTATAGATAGTATACTTAATCTCCTCAGTGATAATGTCTTCATCTCTATAGATGGGGATGTCTTTGATCCATCCACTCTCCCTATGGTGGGGACTCCAGAACCGGGAGGACTTTTATGGTATAATGTAATCAATCTCTTAGAGGAGATATTTACACATAAGAATATAGTTGGATGTGACCTGGTAGAGGTTTTGGGAACAGACAGGGCATCATGCTTTATATCTGCCAGGTTGGTATATAAGCTTATTGCATATAGATTCTTCTATGAATAGGAGAAAGCTTCGTAAGAAGTTGTTCCAATTGATATTTGAACTTGAATTCAGGTCCGACGCAATTGAGGAGATAAAGGAAAGAATTAATTTAGAGTTCTTAAGGCAAGAAGATAAAGATTTTCTAATTAATATATTAGAAGGTATATTGAGCAATCAAGAGGAGATAGATAATATCATAAAATCCCATCTGCAAGATTGGGATTTTGAAAGGATATCTCCAGTAGAAAAGAGTATACTGCGTATAGGTATTTATGAGCTCCGCTATTATAAGGATACTCCACCCAAGGTTGTTATTAATGAGGCGGTTGAACTTGCCAAGCTCTTTGGAAAGGATAAAACGCCAGAATTTGTAAATGGAGTATTGGGAGCAGTTTTAAGAGAGTATGGAGTATAAAAGAATGGTTGTTACTCTGGGTGGCAGGGTTCAGGGGGTAGGATTTAGAAGTTTTGCAAGATATAAAGCTATTTTACTCGGAATAAAGGGTTATGCCAGAAATACTTTTGACGGTAGATTGGAGGTCACTGCCGAAGGACCTGTAGAAGAACTGGAAGAATTTTTAAAAGAACTAACGAAAGGTCCTCCATCTGCCAGAGTGAGAGAAGTTGATGTAAGATTTGAAACTGCAACAGATGAGTTTTATGAGTTTTCAATCAGATAAAGAGAGACTAGATGTCTTACTGCTGGACCTAGGACTTGTATCTACTAGAAGTCAAGCCCAGTCCTTTATTATGGCAGGAGAGGTTTCTGTAAACGGAAGGGTTATTACCAAGAGTGGAACACTTGTAAAGAGAGATGCCGTAGTAGAGATAAAAAGACCACCCGAATACGTAAGCAGGGGTGGATTTAAACTGGAAAAAGCTATAAGAGAGTTCTCTGTAGATATAAAAGATAAAGTCTGCGTGGATATCGGTTCATCCACCGGAGGATTCACTCACTGTCTTTTAAAATTTGGAGCAGGTCTGGTATATGCAGTAGATGTAGGTAAAAGTCTACTTCATCCAATCCTGGTAAAAAATCCTAGAGTAAAGATTATCGAAGGCTACAATGCCAGATATCTTGAACCAGAATTATTCCCTGTAAAACCTGTTTTATCTACAATTGATGTCTCTTTTATCTCTGTAAGAAAGATTATACCTGCATTGTATAAATGCCTGGAGGGGGAAAAAGAGATAATTATACTAGTCAAACCTCAGTTTGAGGCAGAGTACAGGAGGGTAAGCAGGGGAGGAGTTGTAGTTAAACCTGAGTTTCATATAGATGTCATTGGCAGTGTAATCCAATTCGCAGAATCTTTCGGTTTATACTCACATGGTATTACTTTCTCTCCAATTAAAGGCAAGGCTGGAAATATTGAATACCTATTGTATCTCTCAAGGAGAGAGAGCATAACCAGACCTGATATTAATTCTACAGTAGAGGAGGCTTTTAAATATTTTGAAAATAGCGGTATTTCCAAATCCTCATAGAGAAGAGGCTCTTATATTAGGTTCAGATATTGTAAGCTACATAAAATCTAAAGATGTTTATGCAAAGCTTTTTGATTCCTGGGCTGAGGATGTTGCAGAAGATTTTGATATTGGGATAGTAATAGGGGGAGATGGAACTTTACTGAGGGCATCAAAAATCCTCGTACCACTGGGGGTCCCTGTACTCGGAATAAGAGTTGGAGGGTTAGGGTTTCTCTTTGATGTAGAACCAGATGAATATAAGGATGCTATAGATAAATTATTGAACAAAGATTACAGGATCGAAAGCAGAGGAACACTGGACATAACAGTAGAAAAGAGCGGAATTACTAAAGGGAAATTCCTTGCTCTGAATGACGCAGTCGTAAATAAAGGTACATTTGCCAGGATGTTGGAGATAACCCTGTATGTAAATAAAAATCTAGTGGCAAGATATCCTGCCGATGGCATTATAGTATCTACCCCTACAGGTTCAACCGCTTATTCTCTATCAGCTGGAGGACCAATCGTATCCCCTGACCTGAACTGTGTACTGGTTACCCCAATATGTCCACACTCTCTATTTTTAAGACCTATACTATTAAATCCCAGAGATATGATAGAGATAGTCGTGGGAGAAAAGCATGAAGAAGTTATGTTAACAGTAGATGGACAACTGGGAGTACACCTTGATACAGAGGATAGAATCAAAGTAAGCTTTAGTAACAGCCAGTGGAAGTTAATACGGTTAAGCAAAAGTCCAGACTTTTTCTCTACCCTGAGAGAGAAGCTCCATTGGGGAGAGAGAGTAGGAGATGCTTAGGGAGATAAATATTAGGGGATTCAACATAATAGATAGTGTAAACGCCACCTTTACCCCGGGGTTAAACATAGTCACCGGAGAGACCGGTGCAGGTAAATCTCTGATAGTGGAAGCTATACAGCAACTTTTGGGAGCTAGAGCCAGCTCTGGTATGGTAAAGTCGGGTTATCCCAAAGCTCAGATAATAGGGATATTTGACCTGCCTAAGAGAGAAGAATTGATAAGACTACTGGAGGAGAATGGGATTGAGGTCGCAGATGAACTCATAGTATTAAGGGAGATAACCAGTACAGGTAAGAACAGCATAAAGGTAAATGGGAGAGCTATCCCCGCTTCTGTAATGAGAGAGACAGGAAGATATCTGGTCAACATATTCTCCCAGATGGAAAATGCAGAGATCTTTTCTCCTGAATATCAGCTGGAGCTTATAGATTCTTATGGAAGACTGCACAGCTATAGAGACTCATTCAATGAGTTCTTCTCTAAGTGGAGAGATCTCAGGGAAAAGAAACTGAGCATAGAAGAGAGGATAAAAACCAGGCTCCAAGAGATTGACTTCCTCAATTATCAGATAGATGAATTGAGACGAGCCAATCTTGTGGAAAACGAAGACGAGATGCTAGAAGAGGAAGAGTCACGACTTCTAAATCTGGAAAGGCTAAAGAATGATATAGAAAAGTCTTATCTTCTCTTATACGAAGATGATGACTCAGTAATTTCCAGATTATCCAGGGTGTCACAGATATTAACAGGACTGGGAGATATAGACCCTCAACTGGGGGATCTTGCGAGAGACCTTGAAAATCAGGGGATACTGATAGGAGAGGTGTCGAGGAACATCAGAACTTATATGAACCATTTAAATGAGGTTGACAGTTCTAAACTGGAAGAATTAGAAGCAAGGATTCACTTTATAAATGAACTTAAGAGAAAGTACAGGGTAAAATCAGTAAATGAGTTATTAGAGGAGTTAAAAAAATTAGAGAGTAGAAGAAATGGACTGGAAAAAATTCAAGAGGAGAGTAGCAATTTAGATTCAATTATAGAAGAGACATCCAATCAGTTGAAGTCTTTGGGTGAGGAATTAACATATAGAAGGAGAGAAACTGCAGAGAAGCTTTCCACTCTTTTAGAAGAAGAATTAAAGAGGTTAGGGATGCCAGATGTAAGAATAAGGTTAGAAGTTGAGGAGACTGTTGAACCTGCACCTTCTGGATTCAATATGGTAACGTTTCTTATAGCTACTGTCCCTGACGAACCTCTAAAAAGGATTGAAGACGTCGTTTCTGGTGGAGAGTTATCCAGGATATCTCTTGCAATAAGAAGTCTTCTCAGAGATGTCGAGTCTTTCCCCACATTTATATTTGACGAGATAGATATAGGTATAGGGGGAAAGACAGCAATAGCAGTAGGAGAAAGGATTTATGAGCTCTCCAGGACAAGTCAGGTAATAAATATAACACATCTACCTCAAATTGCTGTCTTTGGCGATACACATATATACGTCCAGAAAGAAACAGACGAAAAAGGAGTAAATATAAAGTTAAAAGTACTGGAAGAAGATGAGAGGATAATGGAGATATCCAGAATGCTTACAGGTCAAATAATGGGCTCTACCATTATTAATGCCAGAGAACTGATTAATTACGCAAGGAAAATAAAGGAAGGGATGTCAGCGTGAAGTACAGATATACATTAAACATAGATAAAGAGAGATGTAAGGGCTGTGGTATATGTATCTCTCTCTGCCCCCGAGATGTACTTGAATTTGAAGAGTATCTGAATGAAGGGGGAAATCATCCTGTCAGGCTTACAGGAAATGAATGTATAGGCTGCAGAGCCTGTGTTATTATGTGCCCTGATATCGCAATAGAGTTAGTACGGGAGGATATAAATGAAAGTACTTATGCGAGGTAACGAAGCTATTGCAGAGGGGGCAGTATATGCTGGATGCAAGTATTTCTTCAGTTACCCTATAACGCCTCAGAGTGAGATATTACACTATATGGCAAGACGTCTACCTGAGGTTGGAGGTGTATTCCTTCAGGCGGATAGTGAAACTGCTGCCATAAATATGGTCTTTGGCGCATCTGCCTGTGGGGTAAGAGTAATGACTGCATCATCAGGACCAGGGATAAGCCTCAAACAGGAAGGGATATCTTATCTTTCGGCAGCTGAATTGCCCTGTGTGATAGTAAATGTTATGAGGGGGGGGCCAGGTTTAGGAGGAGTCCAGCCTGCCCAGAGTGATTATTTCCAGGCAACAAGAGGAGGTGGACATGGAGATTATCGAAATATAGTCTTAGCCCCTTCAAATGTCCAGGAATGTTTTGACTTTACAAAACTGGGCTTCGACCTGGCAGATAAATACAGGACACCGGTAATGATAATAATAGATGGGGCTCTGGGACAGATGATGGAAGATATAGAGATACCGGAATTTAAAGAGCCAGATTTACCGGATAAGCCGTGGGCTTTAGGGAAGGGCAAGTTTGGTGCTCCCAATCACATAACCTCTATGCACCTTGACCCAGAAGATTTAGAGAAGCATAATCTTCATCTTTTAATGATATATGAGGAGATATCCTTTAACGAACAGAGATGGGATAGTCTCATGTTAGAGGACGCAGAAATAGTACTGGTCGGTTATGGCACTGTGGGGAGGATTCTTGAGGGTGTAACAAAGATTGCAAGAGAAAGGGATATAAAGGTGGGGTGTATAAGACCCATCACACTATACCCATTCCCTGCATTTGCTTTTACATCTCTATCACAGTCAGTTAAGGCTATACTTACTGTTGAAATGAGTCTTGGACAGATGATAGAAGATGTAAAACTGACAATTAATGGAAAATATCCGGTATACTTCTATGGAAGGGTTGGCATAGTCCCCACATATGTGGAGATCCTGGACCAGTTATTACAGGTCGTACAAGAGGTGAAACTATGAAAATCTTTAGCTATCCTAAAGCCTTAAATGAACTTAAGTTTCATTACTGTCCGGGTTGTACCCATGGAATCGCCCACAGGCTCTTAGCCGAAGTCCTGGAAGAGATGGGACTTCTGGATAAAACTATAGGGGTCGGCTCAGTCGGTTGTTCTGCATATATATATGAACACTACAATTTCGATTTTATTCAGGCGGCTCACGGAAGGGCATCCTCTGTAGCAACGGGAGTAAAAAGAGTATATCCTGACAGGGTTGTATTTGCCTATCAGGGTGACGGAGATATGGCTGGTTTAGGTCTAGGAGAAGCTATGCATACAGCTGTAAGGGGAGAAAAGATAACGGTGGTATTTATAAATAATGCAGTCTACGGTATGACAGGTGGACAGATGGCACCTACAAGTCTTATATCCCAGAAGACATCAACTACTCCCAGAGGGAGAGACCCTGAGAGTGCCGGATATCCAATAAGACTTCTGGATATGATGGCTGTTTCAGAAGGATGTGCCTTTGCAGCGAGAGCTGCCCTCAATTCACCCAAGAATGTCTTAAAAGCTAAAGAATATCTAAGAATGGCATTCCAGTGCCAACTTGACAGAAAGGGATATTCTATAGTAGAATTTTTATCCACCTGTCCTACAAATTGGAGGTTGGATACAGCCAGGTCTTTGAAATATATAGATGAAGTTATGAGTAGCTTCTATCCACCTGGAATTATAAAACAGGCTTAGAGGATTCTTTACAAAAAGAAATCCTTCTGGTATTATATTAGATGTGTTAGAGTTTCTGATATATAGAAGGAGGAGAGATGCAATTATCTCTGTTCAAAAGAATATGGCAAAAGATAAAGCAGTTTTTTAGAGAGGTCAGGTCAGAATTAAGGAAAGTTACCTGGCCTAGCAGAGATGAAGTGAAGGTTTTAACAATAATTGTAGTATTATTTGTTGCTATATTTACAGCATTTATTGGAGTAGTAGACCTTATACTATCTAGAATCGTAGCGTTTATAGCTAAATAGGTGAATTATGACTGAGAGTAAGACAGAAAAGGGCAAGTGGTATGTAATACATACATTTACTGGATATGAAGAGAAGGTTAAAGCTAACCTAGAGAGAAAGATTCGTTCTCTTGGGGCAGAGAATAAGATATTTCAAATTCTTGTTCCTATAGAGAACGAGATCGAACTCCATGAACTTCAAAAGAAGGTGGTAAAGAGAAAGATATTTCCGGGTTATCTTCTTGTAAATATGGAGATGGACGATGAAACATGGATGATAGTAAGAAGTACTCCAGGTGTTACTGGTTTTGTTGGTATTGGAGGAAAGCCTACTCCAATACCAGAAGATGAACTTTCGACAATAATGAGAAGGATAAAATGGGAAGATGTTCAATATAGAACATCCCTGCAGGTTGGGGATATAGTTAGGATAAAGTATGGTCCCTTTGAAGATTTCGCAGGGACGGTAGAAGAGATAATTCCCGAAAGGAAAAAGGTAAGAGTAACTGTCTCTATATTTGGTAGAGAGACGCCTTTAGAATTAAGAATAGATCAAGTAGAGAAGGTATAAGGAGGTAGTATTTAGATGCCTAAAAAGGTAATCGGAATAGTAAAGTTACAGATTCCAGCGGGCAAAGCTACACCAGCCCCTCCGATAGGTCCTGCCCTGGGACAGTATGGAGTTAATATAATGGAATTCTGTAAATCTTACAATGCACAGACTTCTGGACAGGCTGGAGAGATTATTCCTGTAGAGATAACCATCTTTGAGGATAGAAGTTTTACCTTTATTCTCAAAACTCCACCTGCCTCTGAACTTATAAAGAAAGCGCTGGGAATAGAAAAAGGTTCTGGAGAGCCAAATAAAAACAAGGTAGGTAAACTTACCACCGCCCAGCTTAAAGATATTGCCCAGAAGAAACTCCAGGATTTAAATACAGATAATCTGGAAGCTGCTATGAGGATAATAGCTGGAACAGCTAGAAGTATGGGAGTAACCGTAGAAGATTAAAGAGAGGGAAGAAAAATGCCTAAGCACGGTAAAAAATATACAGAAGTACTTAAACTTATAGATAGAAAAAAGAGGTATGATGTGGATGAGGCTATCTCACTTGTAAAACAGGTGAGTTATGCCAGGTTTGACGAGTCGGTAGAGATTGCTATAAGACTGGGGGTAGATCCCAGACATGCAGAGCAGAATGTAAGAGGTACGGTAGTACTACCCCATGGTATAGGAAAAACCAGGAGAGTCTTAGTCTTTGCCAGAGGAGAAAAGGCTCAGGAAGCTGTAGATGCAGGAGCAGATTATGTTGGAGCTGAAGACCTGGTGGCAAAAATAAATGAGGGTTGGACCGACTTTGACGTTGCCATAGCAACCCCGGATATGATGGGACTGGTAGGAAGACTTGGTAAGATTCTTGGACCAAGAGGTCTTATGCCAAATCCTAAGGTGGGAACAGTTACAACAGATATAGCTAATGCGGTCAGGGAGCTAAAACAGGGTAGAGTTGAATTCAGGGTTGACAAGTTTGGTATAATTCATACTGTTATAGGCAAGAGGTCTTTCGAAAGTGAGAGACTGGTAGAGAACTTTAATGTACTTATGAACGCAATACTCAGGGTAAAGCCATCTGGAGTTAAGGGGCAGTATGTGAGAAGTGTTGCTATTTCGACCTCTATGAGCCCTGGTATAAAAGTAGACCCACTTAGAGCTACAAAATTAAGTGCAGTATAAAGGTAAATATTGCTGATTTATTATAATTCTATAATTCCTAAGAAAGCAGGTGCCGAAAGGCTTAATATCCTGCCGAGGAAGGGCGACCCTTCCTTATCTTGCGGAAGGGTTATTTTATAGGAGGAGAAAATGGCTTTAAAAGAAGAAAAGGTACTGGTAGTAGAGAATACTTTAGAAAAGTTAAACAAGGCTAACGGATTTATTGTGGCAGAAAATAGAGGGCTTGTCATAAAAGATGTAGAAACTTTGAGGAAGAATATAAAGGCTAAAAATGGGGAAGCCAAGGTCATAAAGAATACACTCTTTAACATAGCCCTCAAGAAGAAAGGTGTCAACCTTAATGGTAGTAAATCCCTCCTTGAGGGACCGAATATGTTTATATTTTCTTATGGGGATGAGATTGAACTCCTTAAAGAGGTCATAAGATTCTCTAAGAGTAAAGAAAAGCTTGTCCCTAAGGGGATGTTTTTAGAAGGTCGATTATATGAGGGCTCTCAACTGGAAGAGATAAGTAAGCTACCGCCTAAAGAAGTACTCTTAGCCATAGTATTGGGCGGAATAGTTGGTCCAATTGTAAGTCTGGTTAATGTATTACAGGCACCTATGAGAGACCTTCTATATGTTCTGAATGGTATTAAAGAGAAGAAATCCTAAGAAGGAGGTAATATGGAAATGACAAAGGAAGAGATTGTTGAGGCTATATCCCAGATGAGTGTACTGGAGCTTTCAGAGCTGGTAAAGGCTTTGGAAGATAAGTTTGGAGTTCAGGCTGCTGCTCCAGTGGCTATGGCTCCTACAGCAGCACCGGTGGCTGAGGAGAAGCCTAAGGAACAGACAGAGTTTGATGTAATAATTACTTCTGCTGGTGAGAAGAAGGTTCAGGTCATAAAAGTAGTAAAGGATATCACAGGTTTAGGACTCAAAGAGGCTAAAGACCTTGTTGATGCTGCTCCAAAAGCCGTAAAGGAGAAAGTATCAAGAGAAGAAGCAGAGCAGATAAAGGCTAAATTGGAAGAAGTCGGAGCTACGGTCGAGATAAAGTAGGGGTAACCCTACTTTATCCCTAATATAATAGGAGGAAAAAACCAAAGTTGAGAGACTACGAGTTAATGTGTATTTTTAATCCTGACCTAGAGGAATCAAAAGTAGAAGATATTATCAACAGGCTGCAGGAGATCGTTAATAATAATGGGGGAGAGTTACAGGGAATAGATAGATGGGGTAAGAGAAGGTTAGCCTACCCTATTAAAAAGTTCCACGATGGTTACTATATAGTAATGAATTTTAAGGGAAATGGTGCACTCTTAAAAGAGCTGGATAGGATAATAAAGCTTACCGAGGAAAGTCTAAGGCATATGATAATCAGGAGAGATTAATTATGAATCACATAGTATTAACTGGAAGACTCACCGCTGACCCTGTACTCAGATATACCCCTACAGGAATTCCAGTTCTGGACTTCACATTAGCAGTGAGCAGAAGAGGGAAATCCTCTGAAGGGGAGAGGGATGCCGATTTTATAGACATAGTGGTGTGGAGAAAGCAGGCAGAGATATGTGCCAATTACCTCAAAAAGGGAAGACTGATTGGGGTAGAAGGAAGGCTGGAGATAGATAAATTTCAAGGGTCAGATGGGCAGATTCACAGAAAACCCAGAGTAGTAGCATACCGCGTTGAATTTCTGGGTAGTAAACCCAAAGAGGCTGAAGAAGGAATTTCTGAGGAGATAGAGGGTTTTGACGAAGATGCATTTGTAGATGATATCTCAAGTAAGATCGATATAGATACAGAGGGAAACAAATAGAGTATCGCTTAAGGTGAAGGCGAATATTAAATTTTCACCTACCCTTAAAGGGTCCCAGGGAGAAATATGGCTCAGGATAGAAGGAGAGAAGGAACAAGAAGATTCAGAGGTCATCAGAGAAAAAAGGTTTGTGCATTCTGTACAGAGAAGATTGTAATTGATTATAAAGATATAGATAGATTGAGGCATTTCCTCTCTGATAGAGGAAAGATATTGCCAAAGAGAACCACCGGAACCTGTGCTAGACATCAGAGAAAATTAGCCAGAGCTATTAAAAGGGCAAGAATAATGGCGCTTTTGCCCTTTACGAGTGATTAAAGATGGAAGTTATCCTTTTAACGGATGTACCAGGATTAGGTAGAGAGGGGGACATAAAAGAGGTCTCTGAGGGATATGCCAGAAATTATCTTATACCTAAAGGACTTGCAGCCAGATCTACCAGAGGAAGAGTAAAAGATATCGAGCTTCATAAAAGTGCTGCTGCAATAAAAGAAGTTAAAGAGAAAGAAATGGCTATGAAACTGGCTGAGAAGTTAAAAGGTGTCACTCTAAATTTTAAAGTAAAGGTGGGGGAAGAGAACAAGCTTTTTGGTTCTATTACTTCAGGAGATATAGCTGAAAGGTTAAACGATAAAGGCTTTAATATTGATAAACACCAGGTAGTCCTCAAAGAACCATTAAAATATTTAGGGACATATGAAGTTATAGTAAAGTGTGGATTTGGTGTAAATGCCCCTATAAATGTAATTTTAGAGAGTGAATAAATAATGGGTATCGAAGAGAGGGTAAGATCCAACGTCCCCCCACACAACCTGGAGGCAGAAGAGTCTGTCCTAGGCGCTATGCTCTTATCCAGAGATGCTATCGCCAGGGTTATAGAGATTCTTGATTCCAGAAGTTTCTACCGTAAAGCTCATAGAGACATTTATGAAGCAATTATGGAACTCTTTGAGAAAGGAGAACCTGTAGATATAATAAGTGTCTCTGATTTATTAGCCAGGAAGGGCTTATTAGAGTCTGTAGGGGGTTATACATATCTCTCTTCTCTGCTGGATAAGGTTCCAACCCCTTCCAATGCTGCATATCATGCCAAGATAGTACAGGAGAAAGCTATACTGAGGGAGCTTATAGATGCCGGGATAAAGATAAAGGAGCTCGCAGAGGAAGAGGCAGAAGAGGTTCCTGTAATTATGGATAGGGCGGAACAACTTATATTTGCTGTAACTCAACGTAAAGTCTTTCAATACTTTATATCTCTGAAAGAAGAACTTTTCAACGTATTCGAACTTATGGAGGTAAGGTCTAAAAAGCACAGTTATCTCAGCGGGATCCCGGTAGGTTTTGAAGAGTTTGATAAACTTACAGGTGGTCTTCAGTATTCCGATTTTATAATTATAGCGGGGAGACCGTCTATGGGTAAGACTGCACTCTGCCTGAATATTGCCCATCACGTAGGGGTAAAGCTTAAGCTTCCGGTAGCAATATTCAGTTTAGAGATGTCTTCGGAACAGGTAGCTATGAGGATGCTCTCTGCAGAAGCAGGGATTCCTTACCATAAACTTAGAGTAGGAGACCTCAACGAGGTTGAATGGAGAAGGATTACAACGGGAATTAACTCCTTAGCGGAAGCTCCTATATACATCGATGATTCTCCAGATATCAGTGTGCTGGAAATGCGGGCGAAGGCCAGAAGGCTTAAATCTGAAGTTGGGCTATCACTAATTATAATAGACTATCTCCAGCTTATGAATTCAGGAGCCAGAGTGGAGAACAGAGTTCAGGAGATATCAAAGATTTCAAGAGACCTGAAGGCTATGTCCAGAGAATTAAACATTCCGGTGATAACTCTCTCCCAGTTGAGCAGGGCTGTAGAACAGAGACAGGATAAACGTCCACAGCTTTCTGACCTTCGTGAGAGTGGAGCTATAGAACAGGAAGCAGATCTGGTATTATTCTTATACAGAGAAGAATACTACAATAAGGATACCCCGGAAAAGGGGACATGCGAGGTTATACTCGCCAAGCACAGGAATGGACCTACCGGTACGATAAAGCTCGGATTTAACAAAGAAATAATGAAATTCGAAGATTTAAGGGGAGGATTGATTCAAGTATGAACTCAGCACTCCTTATTATAGATATGCTAAATGATTTCGTC
>Ga0116188_1002171_pt1 | contig 15785 bp, 15 predicted proteins | sample AD_JPNTR2_MetaG_FD_89807 | JGI IMG/M metagenome (GOLD analysis project Ga0116188, IMG submission 89807) | Active sludge microbial communities of municipal wastewater-treating anaerobic digesters from Japan - AD_JPNTR2_MetaG | ecosystem: Engineered > Bioreactor > Anaerobic > Digestate | place...
TTCGACCACAACCCGGCCGTTCTGACAAAAACTTCTGATCCAGATATCACCCTCCGCCACTATCGCCTGACAGGCGTTACTCAAAAGGTTGACAAAAACCTGGCTCATCTTTCCCGGGTGACACTCGACTTGCGGAACATCCCCAAATTCCTTGTGAATCCTGATGCGATCCCGATATTCGTTGTGGAGAAGGTTGAGAGCCAGATTGATGGGCTCATGAATATCGACCGCTCTAAACTCGTCCCGCTCCAGCCGTGAAAATGTCTTCAAATCGCCGATAATCGCATGGATCCTGCTGGCACCCTCCTCAAAGTTGTTAACCAGCGTGTCGAGATCCTCAAGCATGAACTCGTAGTTCATTTGAGCCTTCATGCTCTCAAGCAGCTGGGCATCCTCTAGACTGAGCGACGCCTTCTCGGCGTAGACAGCGATCAATTCTTTCAGGTTTTGAATGTACTGCTTAAGAAAATCGGTGTTACCGTAAATGAAGTTGAGCGGGTTCTTAATTTCATGAGCAATCCCGGAGACCAACTGTCCCAGGGATGCCATCTTCTCGCTTTGGATTAACTGAACCTGGGCTTCCTTCAGCTCTTCATACGCCTTTTGAAGCTCCAGGTTGCTCTGCTCCAGTTCTCGAGTTCGCTCGTGAACCTTCTCTTCGAGCCGTTTGTTCAGATCAAGTAACGCCTGACTCCGGTCCTCCAGCGATCGGGCCATTCGGTTAAAAGTCTTAGCCAGTTCCGCTATCTCGTCGTCTCCACTTACCACCACGCGCTGGCTGAAGTCACCGCCGGCGATCACGCTCGCTCCCTGCGTCAGCCTCTTCACCGGAATCGTAATCCCCCGGGCAACCGAGTAGGTCAGGACGACCACCAGCAGAACCGAGAGCGACACGGCGACAATAATGATGTTCTTCAGTTCCATCACCGGCGCAAAGATCTGCTCTTCGTTTATTCCCACTGCGCAGACCCAGTTAAAGAACTCGTGATTAACTTGTGCTATCCCGCTGATTCGCGGTGTATTGGCCGGATATTCGTAGCGGGCATTCTTGTTCCCTTTTAATATGGCTCTTTGCAGATCGTCCAGGTGAAGATCCTCGTGCAACCTCTTGCCAAAAATGCTGACTGCTTCGGGCATGTCGACCGGCGTCGACAGACCGAACCGGTTCATCCGGTATTTATGCCCGATAATCGTGTTGCGGTCCTCCGCGAGGAGGAAGGCGTATCCGGAGGTCAGTGACTGCTGCTCCAGGTCCTCCTCCACTTTGTCCAGAATTTCCTGCACAGACTCCCAGTTCATGAGGCCGAGCACCCCCCCGATCACCTCACCGGTCTCGCTCAGAACTGGAACCGCAAAGCCAATCGAGTATTGTTTGGCAAGATCCTCGTTCTCATAGTCGTACATTTCCTCGACTAACTTGGAGCGGTGCCATTTGATATAGCCAAACCTTCCGCTCTGGACCTGCTTTAACCACTCGGAGTCGGGAGTGTAGGAGATCAGATTCTTACCCGTGATTCGGACAGCGCGTGATGCATCCAGGTGAATGCCAACCCGATTTCGATCGGCTGTACTGGAGACGAGGATGTTGCCCTCGGGATCGAAGAGAATCAACAGGTCGTAGACTTCGTGTATTTCCACCAGGTAGTCCAACAGCGCCTTGGCGTCCCCACTTCGATTACCCGCAAGGTAGTTGCGAAACTCGCTGTAAAGACTGATCGAAAGGACCTCTTCCGCCTTCTCGAGCAGTGTTAACTGAATCGTGTCGCTGATGTCCCGGGCAATCTGCTCGAGGAAAAGCGCTATCCGATCTTCGGTGATTCGGTTCTTGGCCACAAAATAGGAAATAAGGGAGACAGAGATCAACGGAACCAGACAAAGCGGCAGGATAAGCAAAAGGAGTTTGGTCTTCAGACTTCGCATGCCCGCCTTACCTGCTACAGCTGGAAAAGTAAAAAATCTTTACAGCAAACTGACAAGTCATCTTACAACATTCCCGGTTTAAAGAGTCTGCCCCTGATAAAGGTGCCGCGATTGTTCACCAACTCTGCGGATATGAAATCGTGGTATAAACTGACCTCTCTTATGGAACCAGGACCCGTTATCCTAGAATTCCGGACGCCGGTTGCCGCGATCACTTTAAACCATCCTGAGCGGCGAAACACTCTGGACCTGTTGTCCGCTAGCATGCTCGAGCAGTGCATCCGGGCCGTTGCCGAGCGGGAGGACCTGAGGGTACTCTCAATTACCGCCGCGGGCGACTGCTTTTGCGCGGGCGCGGATCCCGAATTTCTCGCCCAGATCCAGGCACTGGGAGACATTAATTCGTTTCGGCAGTTTCTCCGAATTGGCCGGAATGTTTTACTCCTGTTGCGCCGGATGCCCCAGTTCGTTATCACCTCGGTGAACGGAACTGCAACAGGCCCCGGTCTCGCGCTCGTTCTTGCCTCCGACTGGTCGGTGGCATCTGAACAAGCGTGCTTCGGTGAGACTTCCGTCGACGACGGGCTTTTCCCCGGCTGGACCGGGCATTGGCTGCTGCAGGAGCGAGTCGGAGCCAGCAAGGCGACCGAACTGGTCATGCTCGGAGAACTCCTGACGGCGGCAGAGGCCGTAGAGCTCGGCCTGGTCAACCGGGTCGTTTCACCGGACGACCTCAAGCAAACAACTGACCGGATGGTGAAGAAAATGGCCGAAGCTCCTCCGCTGGTTGTACGAGAGCTGAAGAAGTGTGTCTACGAAAACCGGTACCGGAAATGCGAGGAAAAGAGCGATTTTGAAATAGACGGGCAGATCCGTTGTTTTCTAAGCGAGGACAGCAGGGCCGGAATTCAGGCGATGCTCCGGAATCGCAAGGCGAAATTCGAGGGGCGTTGATGAGACGAGGGAGTAGCAGACCATGGAATGGAGGGCAATGATTCTCGTATTTGGGCTGTTGCTGTTTGTGGCTGGCTGTGCGGGCGATAACGAAGCACCGATGGTGGTTGCCGAGGAGCAGGCGCCGACCCAGCCAGTGGATACGCCGGCGCCTGTTGCCGCGCCGGAAATAACGCCGCCCGAAGTCTCGCAGGTTCGGGTGAAAGCAGGAAAGTTCTCTTTCGGAGCTACGGAGCAGCAGTTTGAGGTTTATTTCAAGAATACGCTGGTCAATTTCCCTGGAATGCGAGAGAAACTTCGCCAGAGCCTCATCGTTCCTCCCCGAACAATCGATCTCCCCGAGTTTGAGATTGATCAATTCGAGGTGACCAACGAGCAATTCGCAACCTTCATCCGCGCCACCGGTTACCAGCCGGCCGACCGCACTAACTATCTGAAACACTGGACGGGGCCGTTGAGTTATCCCGACTGGGCCCAATTGTTCCCCGTCGTCTGGATATCGCAGGAAGACGCCGAAGCCTTCTGCAAATGGAGAGGTGGGCGGCTTCCAACCGAGGAAGAATGGGAAAAGGCGGCCCGGGGGACCGATCATAGGATGTTCCCTTGGGGAAATACCTACCCAGAGCGGAATACGGCCAATGTCGCAACCAGTCAAGCCGAGCCTATAGGCAACCGATCCGGCGACAAGTCGCCGTATGACGTATACGACCTGGGGGGCAATGTCGCCGAAATCACGGCGAGCACTGCGCCCGACGACCCGAACCGTGTCGTGGTTCGGGGTGGGAGCTTTGCGGGTGCCCTCCGTGACGCGGCTGTCTACCACAGAATATTGATGCCGCGAAACGCAGTGCGAAGCGAACGGATCGGCTGCCGGTGCGTTAAATGATCACTTCCCTGCCCTGAGAGCCCACTCGAGATAGGGTTCGTAAGCGGCTTCAACAGCCAGGCTCAACATCTCGGGCACCTCGTAGGGGTGGAGTTCCTTGAGTCGGGAGAACAGGGACGGCACTCGGTCGGCCGACGTCTTGATCATCATCAACCATTCGCCGGCCTCCTCGATCTCGCCTTTCCATCGATAAACCGAGGTCAACCTTGACATTATGCTCACACAAGCGGCAAGATCTTCTTGTACCAGTTGACGCGCGAGGGTTTTGGCTTTTTCTTCACTGTCGATTGTGGAGAACACGATCCGTAGTGGTGTCATAGGTTTAGATTGCCATGTTATCAAGAAAAGCCAAACGAGAAATCATCCTGATCATCATGCTGGCGGTCAGCGGCCACTTGATTTATTCGCTTTTTTACAGCGATTCCGGGTACCGACAGTTACAAGCGCGAAAGAGCGAACTTAGGCGACTTCAGGTCGAAAACAAGCAACTCCTTGACGAACAGCAGAGATATCTGGACCGGATCGAGAGGCTTAAGAACAGCCCCGACGAAATTATCGACGTAGCACGCCAGCGGCAGATGCACAAACCTGGCGACATCGTCGTGATCATCCCTCCGAAAAAGTAAAAGCAGCCGCGCCGGCATTACCTACCTCAGTCGTCGCGATAGAAATGGAGGCGCTGCCGGCCGATTTTATACACCGCCGACGCCTGGCCCCTGAGTCCAGTACTTACGTCGCTTCTGCCAGGCCCTTGTTCAGAAAGGAGATGAAGACCGAGCTGTCACGGGTGAGGCCGGGGAAAGTAGCGATGATCTCATCCTGGGGCGAGATAATTGCGTAGTAAGGAAGAGCGATCGTGCCAAACCTTTCCTTTTCAAACTGAAGATTCCGTTCGTGCTCTTCATCCGGGCCATCGGTATACAGCTTGACCAGGACGAACTGCTTCAATCGTTTTCGGACCTCCGGATGAGGAAACATGTTCGACTCCATCCAGCGGCAGTTCGTGCAGGTGTAACCGGTAAAGTCGACAAAGACAGGCCGGTTTTCTCTTCGCGCGACGACCAGGGCTTCCTGGTAGTTCGTCAGCCAATGCTCTTCCGCGGCTTCTTCGGGCGCTCCAGGATTGAACAGGGCTACTTGCTGGGCGCCCCCGTAATCTTTCGGAGGCAGAAAAGCATCCAGTTCGCCCAAGGGAAATCCCATCAGGCCGCGCAGAAGGTAAAACGAAATGGCCAGGAAAAAGACAGCGGATAGGACCCGGAAAACACCCACCGATTCTCCCGGACTTTCATGAGGCAGCCGGAACCAGCCGAGCAGGTACAGGGAGGTAACGAGTGCCAGCGCCAGCCAGACCGCAATGAACACCGGCCTCGTAATCCATTCCCACTGGTAAACGAGATCCACGTTGCTGATGAACTTCATCGCTGCTGCCAGCTCCAGGAATCCCATGGTGACCTTGACCGAATTCATCCAGTTTCCGCTCTTGGGCAGCGATTTCAGCCAGGACGGGAATACGGCCAGCAGGAAAAAGGGGGCCGAGAAGACGGCGGCGAAGGCGCTTACTCCCAGCAACGACCAGAGCCAATCTCCCTGTAGAGCCGCCACCATGACCGTCCCTACAAAGGGAACCGTGCAGGTGAATGATGTCAGCGAGAAGGTCAGCGCCATCAGCAGAATCCCGACCAGACCGCTGCTCTGGGACGCCTGTCTGTCAACGGCCGTCAGCCAGCGCGAGGGGAGTCGAATTTCAAAGGCGCCGAACAGGCTCAGGGCAAAAACGATAAAAACCAGGGCAATCAGGATATTGACGGACGGGCTCGCGGCCAGCCGGTTAATGCCTCCCGCGCCAAACAGAAAGGTCAGAGCAAAGCCGAGCAGCGTGAAAGTCAGGATGATCCCGACCGAGTAGATAAACGCTTCTCGAACCGCCTGCCCTCGCGTGACCGTCTGTCTCTTGGTAAAAAACGAGACGGTAATCGGGATCATCGGGAAAACGCACGGAGTCAGCAGCGCAAGCCCACCCATGGCCATCGCAAACCAGATGTAGGCCATTGTGGTCACAGGAAGACTACTGACGGCGACTGACGGTTGATCGTCGACCACTGACGGTGGATCGCCCGCCGCTTGGGGAGATTCATTGCTGACGAGCGGTATCGTTTCTTCGCTGGCCGCTGATTGCTGCCCGCTGGACGCGGCCGGCTGGTCGCTGACCGTCGACGGCCGATCTCTAACCGCTTGTATGGTTATGGGCGTTGTCAAGTTGACCGTCTGGGGCGGCAGGCACATGGTGTCGCTGCAAAGCATGTAGCGGATGCTTATGCCCAACTCATGCTTCCCGGAAGCGGCATCTTTTTTCACGCGTACCGGCAGCTTGAACTCGACAACATCCTCGTAGTACTCGGTCTCGATTCCGAAATTCTGATCGAAGGACTTCTTGGGAGGCGGAGATTGGAGTTTTCCGGATGCTTCAAAAACCGGGCTTTCGACCAGCTTGATGGTAGTGGGAATAGGACCGCCCGCCTCCTGGGTGGTGGAATAAAGATGCCAGGTTGGCTGCATGCGAGCCTCGATCGTGGCGACAATCTGTTCGCCGGCCTTCGCACTCGCCTTGTCGACGGTGAGCCCGAACGAGGCCTCATCTTGAAAGCTGAAAAGTGCAGCAAGCAATACCAGGAGCATGTCAGGAATTAGCTTACCAGAAAGTTGGGGCCGGATAAGGCGGCGTCATGCGTGATAAACAATTCGCCCGGAGACGACGGTCATAACAGGCGCACCCCGAAGTTTCCAGCCTTGGAAGGGGCAGTTGCGGCTCTTGCTTTTGAACTGGGCCGTGTCTACCGTGATTTGCCGATCCGGATCAATCACCGTAATATCCGCGATGGCGCCTACTCGGAGGGTGCCGCGATCCAGGCGAAGAATCCTGCTGGGATTGCAGCTCATCAGCTCGACCAACCTGCTCCAGGAGATGACACCGCCATGCACCAGGCGATCGACCGCGACCGATACCGCGGTCTCCAAACCAATAACGCCATTGGCAGCTTCCTCGAAGGTAGTGTCCTTTTCCAGACTGGTGTGGGGAGCGTGGTCTGTGGCTATACAGTCGATGGTGCCATCGGCGAGACCCTCGAGCATGGCCTGCACGTCCTCACGTTCACGCAAGGGCGGGCTCATCTTAAAGTTGGTGTTGTAATCGCCGATATCCCGGTCAATCAGTGTGAAATGGTGCGGCGTCACTTCGCAAGTGACGGCGGCGCCATGACGTTTACCCTGTCGTATCCAGTCAAGCGACTCCCGGGCCGAGACGTGTGCGATATGGACCCGGCCTCCCGTGATACGACTCAGCATCACGTCACGAACAACATGCAGTTCCTCGGCGGTTCGGCTGGCGCCCCTTAAACCCAGTCTGGTCGAAACGGCGCCTTCGTTCATGCAGCCGCCGGCTGCCAGCAGCCGGTCTTCGCAGTGATCAATCAGCGGAATGTCGAACAGTTTGATGTATTCGAGCGCTCGCCTCACCAGCTGATGGTGCTGAATCGGATTCCCATCGTCCGAAACGGCGACAATTCCGGCACGATACATCACCCCGATCTCCGCCAGTTCCTCGCCCCGTGAGCCCCGGGTCACGGCGCCGATCGGAAAAACGTTTACCAGGTCAGTTTGGCGGGCACGTTCGAGGATATAGCGAGTCAACGCCGGGCTGTCGTTGACCGGATCCGTGTTAGGCATGCAGGCGATACTGGTGAAACCGCCGGCAACTGCCGCTTCGCTGCCGGTTTGGATGGTTTCCTTCCTTTCCCCGCCCGGCTCTCGCAGGTGGACGTGCATGTCGACAAATCCCGGCGCGAGGACAAGGCCCGACACATCGAAAATCTGCCAACTCCTGTTCTTCGCGATCTTTCCGACACGCGCTATTTTCCCGTTATCAACAAGAATATCGGCGGTTGTGTCCAGCCCCTGGCTGGGATCGACAACCCTGCCTCCGTGAAACAGCAGCTTCATATCCCTGGATCCTCGCTGGCGCCCAGCAAAAGAAACAGAACCGCCATGCGGGTGGCGACCCCGTTGGAGACTTGCTCGAGAATCACCGAGTAAGCGCCATCCGCCATTTCCTGATCAATCTCAATGCCGCGATTTATTGGGCCCGGATGCATGACAATCGCATCCGGCTTGGCCCATTTCATTTTTCGTCGGTCAAGGCCGTAGAGCATCGAATACTCTTTGAAAGAGGGATAAAAGATCTCCTGCTGCCTTTCCCGCTGCGCCCTCAGGAGCATGATAACGTCGGCGTCGGTCAGGGCCTCCTCCATGTGATGCGTCACTTGGACGCCGTAGCTCTCAAAGCCCACAGGAAGAAGTGTGGGCGGACCACACACCCATGTTTCGGCTTTCATTTTTCTAAGCAAGAGCGCATTAGAGCGAGCCACTCGGCTGTGTTTAATATCGCCGATTATAGCCACCTTCAGCCCCTCAAGCCGGCCCTTGTGCTCACAAATTGTCAGGGCATCAAGCAGCGCTTGAGTCGGATGTTCATGCATCCCGTCCCCGGCATTGATCACACACGACCCTTTGCAATGCGTGGCCAGCAGCGCCGGTGCACCTGCCAGACTGTGACGGACTACGATAAGGTCCGGATGCATCGCCTGAAGGTTGCGTCCCGTGTCGATCAAGGATTCGCCCTTGGCCACACTGCTGGTAGAAACGTTGAAATTGACCGCATCGGCGCTCAAACGCTTGGCCGCCAGCTCAAAAGAGGACCGAGTGCGTGTCGAGGGCTCAAAAAAGATGTTTATGACGGTCTTTCCACGCAGCGTCGGAACCTTCCTGATCGGGCGTGTCGAGATCTCCTTGAAGCTGCGAGCGGTCTTCAGGATGAGCTCGATTTCCTGGACGTCGAGGTCCTCAATGCTCAGCAAGTGTCTGCCCCTTAACGACATCTCATCCCTCTTTTTTTTATTCGGCTTTCTTCATCATGGTTTTCGTCGTAAGAAAGACCCCTTCCTCTTCATCAAAGGATGGCAAACGGACTTCGATGACTTCGTCGCGACTCGATTCGATGTACTTGCCTGTATAGTCGGCCTGAATGGGCAGTTCGCGATGTCCCCGATCCACCAGGACTGCCAGTTCAACGCGTTTCGGACGCCCATAATCGATGATGCTTTCGAGCGCCGCCCGAGTGGTCCGGCCGGTAAACAGGACGTCGTCCACAAGTACCACTTCCTTGCCCGTTGCCTCGAAGTTCAGGCGGGAGCCTTCCATAACCGGCTGCGGACCGACAAGGGACAAGTCGTCGCGGTAGAACGTGATATCGAGAATCCCGATCGGAAGCTTCTTGCCTGACAGTTTTTCGATTTTGTTCCGGAGTATTTCGGCCAAGGGAACCCCTCTTCGCCTTATGCCAACAAGAACGAGGTTATCCAGATCAGGGTGATGCTCAAGGATTTCCGCAGCTATACGGGAAAGCGCCAGATCGATCTCCTTGGAAGTCATTACCTGGCGCAGAAACTTATTGGTCATCGGACCTCCGGGTGTGAATGATACAACAAATGACAGAGTCGCGACGAGATACAGTGTTGGAGCGCTTCGAATCGAGCGCCTGGCAGGTACGGACTGGCGCCACCACACTATCAGAGTCTGGAGTCAATATGGTGACTGCGGGGCGCTTGCAGCCGGTGGCGTGGCACGGTATTCTAGCCCGATGCCGCACGCTGTCGAGGCCGAGCTTGTAGAGAACAAACAGCTGCCACAGGATAACTATCTGCTGACCTTCCGGGCGCCATCAATCAGTTCCGAAACGCTTCCCGGTCAATTCGTGATGGCGGCGCCGAAGACTCATCAGGTGGTACCTAGTCCTCTGCTGAAGCGCCCGCTCGCCGTTTACTCGGTCCACGGACCACTTCTTACGGTCCTGATCAAGGCTATCGGAGAAGGCACAGCCCGGTTGGGGCTGATGCGCCCCGGACAAATCGCGAATCTCATCGGCCCGCTGGGCAACGGATTTGATCTGACCGCGGGACGCGGGAAGATCAACTTTCTGATTGCAGGTGGAGTCGGCATCGCGTCGGTCTACCTGCTGGCGCAGAAGCTGAAACAGCAGGGGGATGAAACCCATTTGCTCTATGGCGCTCGAACGGCTGCCGATCTCATTCTGTTGGACGATTTTCAGGCGCTGGACGTTCCGGTTGTCCCGGCAACAGACGATGGAAGCTGCGGGTTTCGAGGCTTTGTCACGGCGGCCCTGGGCGATTACATGAGGGGGTATGACATCTCTCTACTGAACTTCTATGCTTGCGGTCCCGAGCCCATGCTGAAGGCAGTATCGGCCTTCGCCTGTGCCCAGCATATTCCTTGCCAGGTTTCGGTCGAAGCCCGCATGGCGTGCGGTTTCGGGGTATGCCTCGGGTGCTCGGTGAAGACCAAGGACGGATACCGGTTGGCCTGTAGCGACGGGCCCGTATTTCAGGCGAGCGAGTTAATCTGGGATAAATCATAAAGATGGCATCCACGGTCAATCTGGCGGTCGAAATCTCCGGCATTCGGTTTAAGAACCCGGTGCTGACAGCATCCGGGACATTCGGTTACGGCTTGGAGTTCGCGCAGTTCTTCGACATCTCCCGCCTGGGCGGATTCTGCACTAAGGGTCTTTCGTTGCTCCCGATGCCGGGTAATCCTCCAGGACGGATAGTCGAGACCCCAGCAGGCATGCTCAACGCGATCGGACTTGAGAACGTGGGCATCGACTGCTTTATCCGGGAAAAGCTGCCACTTATCGAACACTACGACACGCACGTTATCGCCAATATCCTCGGTAAATCCGTGGATGAGTTCGCCGAACTGGCGCGTCGCCTCGACCCGTTTCCTAAGATCAGTGGCTTGGAGCTGAATATCTCCTGCCCGAACATCAAAGAAGGCGGTATTCAGTTCGGCCATAACCCGACGATGGCTTCTCAGGTCGTCACAGCGGTAAAGCGCGCTACCACAAAACCGGTTTGGGTCAAGCTGTCGCCCAACGTGACCGACATTACCGTCGTCGCAAGGGCCTGCCAGGAAGCCGGGGCAGATGCCCTGACCCTCGTGAACACTTTTGTGGGAATGAGCATCGATGTCAACAAGCGGCGTCCGATGCTCTCGAACGTGACGGGAGGGCTTTCCGGCCCGGCGATTCGCCCTTTGGCCGTCCGCCTGGTTTATCAGGTTGCCCGTGCAGTAAAAGGCATACCGCTGGTGGGAATCGGTGGAATCATGTGTGCCCGCGATGCGCTCGAGTTCATTATCGCAGGGGCTACGGCAGTACAGGTTGGAACGGCGAATTTCACCGATCCCCTGGCGGCCTTAAAAGTCATTGACGGGCTTGAAGAATTTTGCAGGAAGCAGGGTATTTCGGACATTCGTGAACTCATCGGCTCAATCAGTGACTGCGAAGGTTAACACGGATCAGAATGCATAGACTCATTGTCGCCCTGGATTTTCCGCACCAGACACGGGCAGTCGAGTTGGTTAAGACACTGGAGGGACTGCCGGTCTCGTTTAAAGTCGGCCTGCAGTTGTTTACTGCTGCCGGACCTTCGGTGGTTCGTGAGATTCAAAAAAAGGGGGCCGACGTCTTCCTCGACTTGAAGTTTTTCGACATTCCGAACACCGTCGCTCACGCGGCCGTGGAGGCAGGTCGACTGGGCGCGAAAATGCTCACTTTCCATTGTTTGGGCGGCGAGAAGATGCTCCGGACGGCACGCGAAACCCTGGAGAAGGCTTCGGCACAAGAGGGCTTTCCGATGCCGATGCTGCTCGGAGTCACCGTATTAACGAGCTTTGACCAGGCAGCCCTCGCTTCCCTGGGCATTGATCGTCCGCTCGAATCGATGGTTTGCCACTTGGCCGGAATAGCAAAACGCTCCGGGTTTCACGGACTTGTCTGCTCTCCGCGCGAACTGACAACGCTCAAGAGCTCCGGGCCAGCAGGCCTTGTTTTGGTGACTCCCGGGATACGGCCGGAGCAGGCGCCAACAGATGATCAGGCACGCGCCGCAACAGCGAGGTATGCTATTACCAGCGGCGCCGACTACCTTGTTGTCGGGCGGCCAATTACTCAGGCCGCCAATCCGCGACAGGCGGCCGAACAACTGATTCAGGAAATAGAGGACGCGAGAACGGAGCGCTCATGAAAAGGGTGATGCTTGCCGGTTTGATTTGGTTGAATTTCTGCTTTATAGCTCCCGGACAACCTGGGGAGCAGAAGCCGTTAGAACAATCTCGTTGCCATTGCTTTATTGACTACGAAAATATCTGGACGTTCGAAATGGTGCAGAACCAAGAGGGGAAAAAAGTTCCCATCCTTAACATCATTACGTTTACCCCGGGGCAATGGGAAGTTCGCCCAAATAATGTCTTGATTTTCAATAAAAAGAACAGGCCCGCCCGGGTGGAAAAATTCTCTCTTGACACCGGAATCGCCGAGGAACCGTACATTTCTAATACCCTGAAAGTCCTGGGGAATGGGTTTATCGGAGTCGATCTGGTCGGAAACTTCGAAGACCATGGGGAGCCAACCAAGGTGCAAATTGACCTCGGTGACAACCGATTTGAGCTTCAACCCGTCGACTGCCTCGAATTCGAGATGCTGGCCGAACAAATAAACAAGATCAACGTCGACAGCCCCAAGATAAAGGAAGATTTCGACATCCTGAAAATCCAGCACATGGGGAAGAAAAGCCCCAAGCCGCGAGCCGGGCGATAAGCCGGGAACCTTTTGCGAACGGGCAGCAGCCAGGAACTCACCACAGATAATTCTGGCTCTGGCGGCGGGCGCGGGTCACAATCCGGATGATATAGTCGCGGGTAGACGGGAAATCAATATTGTCGATCAAAGCGGAGGTCGGGTCCAGATCGGCGGCGGTCTTCCAGCGAGCCACACGGGATTGGCCGGCGTTGTAACGCGCCAGCCCGCAAATCAGTGTGTCGCGGGAATCGCGATACATGTCAAAGGAGTCCCTCAGATACCAGCACCCAACCTCGATGTTGTGCTCCGGGTCCAGGAGTCGTTTTGGATCGTAAGGCAGGTCACTCCTCCGCGCCCAGAACTCCTGGCCAACGCCGGGCGTAATCTGCATCAGCCCGATTTCGCCCCTGCTGCCCCTGGCATTCGGATTAAAGTTGCTTTCCTCGTAAATTACGGCTTTGACGAGATGAAAGTCCAGGCGGTATTTCTCTGAGTACTTCCTGATTAGATCGTCGTAACGGGTGGTTCTCCAATGAGCGAAGCCGCCCCAGCCTGCCACCGCCGCCAAGACGCCGAGGATAACCCACTTCCTCACGTTCAGCAATGTATCACGAAACGAGGTCAGTTTTGGGAGTTTTGGGACACAATCAGGGAACGACAACTTCAATGCCGCGCGGGAAGATCGAGAAGGCAGCCGGCAGACGACCGACCAGTTCGCCGTCCATCTGCACGGGTAGTTGCGTGCCTGTCACCCGGATGGTACGCGCTTTCCGGTACACGACGTCCGGGTAGTCACGCAGGTCGCCGCAAAGCGCGCCCCAGAAGTATTGCACATACCGCAGTTTGCGATGACTGGTGAACACGCAGACGTCAAGAAGATCATCGGCGATGTTGGCGTCGGGCGTTATACGCAGGTTTCCGCCGTAATTGCGCGCATTGCCAATAATGGCGGAGGTCCCTTCTATTAACTCCCGGGCCGCCTCGACTTGTATCATCTGCGGTCGGTAGTGAATGAAAGTCTTCAGTCCCGCGCACCAGTAGGCGCCCTCACCTAAAACCCGCTTCAAGCGCAGGTTCAGGGAAGCCACCACCGACGCGTCGAAACCTATGCCTGCCATCAAATGAAAGAAGTGGTCGTCGGAGCACCCGAGGGAGATGCGGCGACTCCTCCCCTGTAGAATAATTTTGATCGCCTCCTCGAGGTTTAGCGGGATGCCGAGTTCGCGCGCAAGAACATTCGCCGTGCCGGCGGGTAATATGGCGAGTCGCACGGACTGTCCGGCCGCCTGCTGAATCGCATGATGAATGGTGCCATCCCCACCGTACACGATGAGCAAGGTTTTGTTGCGAAAGTCGAGCTGGGGCGAGGCTTCGAAGCCGTGCCCCACGACCACAGGCTCGCACCGGATTCCAGCCAGGCAGAAGCGGTTGCACAGGCGCTCCAGCCCTTCAGGTGAGAGGTACCGCCGACCGGCCGATAGGTTACAGAGAAGAATTGCATCATTCATCCAGTCATTAGGAAGGCAATCCCCATGCCGTTATTACACGGAAGTCCACCGAGGCCAGTGGAAAGGGTAGGCCTTAAATCGAACGATTCACTTCGACCGGAGAACGTTCGATCGAGGCCGCCTGAGGCGGAACTACAAACAGTTTGTAGTACCGGCTTTAGCCGGGCCTTAAATCGGTCAGATAGCACCACCTGAGCGCTGAGCGAACTGCCCGGCTAAAGCCGGTACGACGACCTTCGGTTTGCCTCGAGCCCTTACCCGGCCGAAGCAATTCGGTTGAAATACGGTTGCTGTTCCGGAATGGCGGCCAGCCTCGTAGCTAACGAGTCGCGAATACGCCGGAAAGGTTCGGCATATTTTGCCGGTAACGGCGCCTCGGCAGGCGCTGACTTAAGCTCGGTAAGCGGATTCAGGTAGCGCCCGCGCGCATCCTGAACGCGGTAATCCAGGTGCGGTCCGGTCGACAGGCCGGTGGACCCGACCCGTCCAATGACATCCCCCTGCGAGACAGCCTGCCCGACGCGAACATGAATGCGGGAAAGATGGGCGTAACTTGTGACATACCCGTTCGCATGGCGAATGCGGACGGTGCGCCCGAAGCCGCCGTGATAACCAGCGAAAACCACCACTCCGCTCGCCGAGGCAATAACCGGGGTTCCTATCGGCGCGCCAAAATCAATGCCAAGATGTGGACGGCGGATTTTCAGGATAGGATGAAATCGAGAATGAGAAAAGCGTGATGTCACCCGCGGGTTGAACTGAAAAGGAACCTTCAAAAAGGCCTTGCGGACGCTGTTTCCATTCTCATCGTAATAGTGATCTTTCCCTGTCTCGGGATCGTGGAACAAGAACGCGTAATAACTCCTCTCACCACGACGGAACTCGATGGCGTGGATGCGGCCGTACTTAACGAAGCTGCCATCCCGATATTTTTTCTCGACGATCAGTTTAAATGAATCTCCAGGTTGGATGGCGGTAAAAGGCACGTCCCAGCGCAATATATTGATCAGTTCGATAACAAGTCGGTGATCTTCACCTTGAGAGACAAGTGTGTTCCAGAGTGATCCTTCAATCCTTCCGTAGAATTCCTCAACCACGGTGTCGAATTGATATTTGTCGCGGGTAGCCAGGTAAGCGCCGTTTTGGCGGACAATGGTCAGAAACTCCTCGTCGCTGATTTCGTAACGCAGGGATCGAAATTCCTTGTCGGCAAATTCAATCAGAACCTGATTCCCCGCCATGACGCGGTTCAGGTTGTATACGTCGCGCGTCTCGTCTATGAGACGCTGCGCCTCCTGGGGACTGAAGTTGTATTTCAGAAGAAGATCGTGGACAGTAGATGACCTGTCAAACGAGTCTTCAAAGCGCATGATATCGCGCTCCTCCGCCTCGGCAGCACTGCTCTCAACGAGGAAAGTCTTGAGATGGTCCAGCGTAGACGGGAATTCGGTCCGAATCAAATGGGGATATGAGTTGTGGACAATCAGAATAACGCAAAAATTGAGGAGAACTAAAAAAGAAAGCCGGTTCTTCCTGAAGTCCATCGAACTACTCCTTTCACACCGCACAGCGACAAATAATGTCCCTACACTTGATTACCCGAGTCCTTTCGCTGAATCCGCTTCTGGAGAAAACGTTCCACCGAGGCGGGAACCAACCCTGAAACCGATCCACCCAGCGCCGAAACCTCCTTGACCAGACTGGAACTGAGATAGGAATAAGGTTCAGCCGGTACCATGAACACCGTCTCAATGGTGGGCGCCATACGCCGATTCATGAGTGCCATCTGGAATTCGTACTCGAA
>Ga0116188_1002175_pt1 | contig 15776 bp, 14 predicted proteins | sample AD_JPNTR2_MetaG_FD_89807 | JGI IMG/M metagenome (GOLD analysis project Ga0116188, IMG submission 89807) | Active sludge microbial communities of municipal wastewater-treating anaerobic digesters from Japan - AD_JPNTR2_MetaG | ecosystem: Engineered > Bioreactor > Anaerobic > Digestate | place...
CGTGGCCGACAACGCGGCTTGTGAGGGATTCTTCGGTAGGCTCAAGAACGAGATGTTCTACAACAGATCATGGATGGGGGTCAGCATAGAGGAATTCATAGATATCCTTCACGAATATCTGGTCTGGTACAATGAGAAAAGAATCAAACTATCGTTGGGTGCTATGAGTCCGTTGGAGTATAGGCGAGACCTCGGTTTGGCCGCCTAAACAGTCCAAGAAAACGTCCGCACCCCCCTTATGTCCATTTTAGGTTGGCCATTAACACAAAAAAACAAGAGTGTTGCCCAAGAGCGCCTTGGGTCAGGCTATTTCCTATTGCCTGAATCAGTGGGACAAGTTAACGACGTTCTTGCAAGACGGCCGGTTGGAGATCAGCAACAATCGCTGTGAACGCGCCATCGGACCGTTCGTGATCGGGAGGCGCCGCAACTGGCTGTTCTCGAACACGCCGCGTGGAGCCCACTCCAGCGCAGTCATATACAGCATCGTGCAGACGGCCAAAGAGAATGGATTGAACCCGTTTGCTTACCTTTGCTACGTGTTTGAGAGAATGCCGAACATCGATATCAACGACCCGGCTGCACTCGATGAGCTGTTGCCATACTCCAAGAGCCTACCCGACGCCTGCCAGACGCCAAGATAGCAACAAGATCATATCCTAGCCCCCGCTTGATATCCAGGTGGGGGCTATTTGACGCTTACTTTCATGCACATTCAGATGATTGAAATAGCCGCGCAACCTGCCCGGTAGCGTGGACGCAGCCTTCGTCATGCAGGTTCCGCCTTTGACGCCGATCAATACTGAGAGGTCTTCTGGAGGTGTTTCTTTCTTTAAACAGAAGTTGTAGTCTTTAAGCAGAAGTGGTCACGAGAACGGACTTCATTGTACGCAAATACGGCAGCGCGAACCCCTAATCAGTTGACCGCCATGCTTTGCGATGATAAATCAATAGCCGTTCCAGAGGTCAGTGCCTGGATGCAGGGAGGGGAGCCTCGGGCTACCCGGGGACCGGGGAGAACTGGCACATCAGCCGCTCCATTGCGCGGCCATCGTGATCCAAGGCAGCATTGGCATCAGTCCAAAAGAAGTGGGTGTTTTGTATGAGGTCAGAGATAGGGTTGATCGGCCTGGGAGTGATGGGGCAAGGCCTGGCTGTGAACATGGCGATCCACGGCCATCGGGTATCTGTGTTCAATCCCACTCCCGAACTCTTCGATGAGTTCATGCGGGGCCGGGCTGCCCTCTATCCGTCCATAGAGGGAGCTGCCGATATCCGTCAATTAGTGGACTCGCTGGAGTGCCCAAGGCGCATCATGCTAATGATCAAGAGCGGCCCGCCAGTGGACAGTGTCATATCGGAACTGGTGGATTTCCTGTCTCCTGGCGACATCATTATCGACGCAGGCAATTCTCATTTTAAGGACACAATCAGACGCACGCGGGAGCTTGCGGCCAGAGGCCTGCTTTACCTCGGAATAGGAATATCCGGAGGCGAGGAAGGGGCTTTGCACGGCCCGAGCATCATGGCTGGAGGGTCTGAGGCAGCGTGGCGTTCTGTAGAAAACATACTATCCGATATTGCGGCCAAGGCAGGCGGGACGGTGCAATGCAGCGGCTATCTTGGGCCCGACGGTTCGCGCCATTTCGCCAAGATGGTCCACAACGGGATCGAATACGCAAGCATGCAGCTGGTAGCTGAGACTTACCATATGATGCGCTGCTTTCTGCGGATGAACCCGGAAGAAATATCTGATGTTTTCCGCATCTGGAATACCCGGAGGCTTCAATCATATCTTATCGAGATCACTTCGAGCATATTGGCGCATTCAGACGGCTCCACAGGCAAGCCCATAGTTGACATGATAAAGGATGCTGCGCAGCAGAAGGGAACTGGGATGTGGAGTGTGTTTGCGGCCTTGGAACTGGGCGTTCCCGTGCCAACGATAGCAGCGGCAGTTGAGGCAAGAAACATGTCGGCCCTCAAGGAGCAGCGCGAGAGGGCCTCCGGGATCCTGGCAGGCCCAGGCCTTTCATCACCCGTAAGTGTGGCGGAAGCATCCAGGAAGGGGCAGATGATCGAGGAAATTGAAGATGCCCTGTACGCATCCTTAGTGTGCGCTTACGCACAGGGATTCGCTCTCCTCTGTGCGGCCTCCATAGCATATGGCTGGAATCTGGACAGTGGACAGATTGCTTCTCTGTGGACCGGGGGGTGCATCATAAGGGCTGCATTCTTGAACCAGATTCGAGAGGCATTCGACCGCAACCGCGGCCTCTGCAATCTTCTTCTCGACGAGTTCTTCGCCGGCGAGGTTGCTTCATGCCAGGATGGCTGGAGATCTACAGTAGCTGCTGCTGCAAACGGAGGTCTGCCGGCGCCTGCAATGGCCTCGGCGCTTTCATACTACGACTCTTACCGCTTGCAGGTGCTGCCCGCCAATTTGATTCAGGCGCAGCGAGACTACTTCGGCGCCCATACTTACGAAAGAATTGACGCTGATGGTGCATTCCACACTCACTGGCCGACAGGCCGGGAGAGGCCTGTCGGCTAAGTAAGTCTGAGCAAGTCTTTCCGCTATTGATTAGCTTGCGCTATGATACCTGATAACGAATGTTTGGCATCTAAGGAACTCTCGACAAGTTTCCGTGCAATTCCCGGGTCTGCATTGCCCGCAATTCAGAGCCTAGCCGCCCAGTTAAGCCAGGATGCCTTTTGCGAGTTACCTAGATATGTTCCACAAGGTTCGGGGGCGTTTATCCCATTCTCGCTGAGGCAACAGCTTCCACGAACTTCCTTGAATGCGCGGCAAGATCATCCCAACGCTTCTCGCGGATCATTGCCTTATCGGTAAGGGCGCTTCCCACACCAACGAAACTCGCCCCAGCCTTAATGAAGTCTCCAGCATTCGACAGGTTCACTCCGCCTGTTGGCGTCAGCCTGATATCCGGGAACGGGCCCCTCATGTCCTTGAAGAACTCCGGCCCTAGCTTGGTGGCGGGGAAAACCTTGACTGCATCTGCGCCTGCTTCCCATGCCAGGAGTATCTCTGTAGGCGTGAAAGCCCCCGGAATGACTATCTTTGAGTACCGTTTGGCCATGGAAAGAATCTCGGGTTTGTAGACAGGGGAGACGACAAATTCGGCTCCGGCGAGAAGTGCCAGCCTGGTCGTCTCTGGATCAAGAACAGTACCAACGCCGACAACAACGTCGTCCCCAAGTTCGGCCACAACCTTTTCTATCCCTTCAATCGCGTTGGGAACCGTCATTGTAATCTCGATTGCCTTTACGCCTCCTGCGCTGACCGCGCGCGTTATATCCAGCAATTGAGATGAATCATTGGCACGAATTACCGCAACAACTCCGCAATCCACGATTACTTGAAGATTATTTTCTTTGGATGGCAATGTCATTACTGCTCCCCCCCTAACATTCAGTATGGTCTAATGCCCACGTCAGCCTATCAATTCGGCACAGCTCCGACTAATACCTTCAAGCCGATGTCGAAAAATTCGATATTCCCAGGGAGGAGTTTTGGGGATGATGAAGAAAATCTTTTTCATACAGCGCGCACATGATTGACCGGTTTCAGAAGTGATGCAGATGGGGAGAGGTTCAATGACACGTAGCCACGCGTGGGAAGAGGCAAAGAGGATCCGCAGGGATCTGCATCAGCTGGCCGAGACGGCCTATGAAGAAGTGGAAACAGGTAAGTACATCGCAAACTTCCTTTCAGTTATCGGTGTGGAAGTGGCGTATCCTGTTGCAAGGACCGGGGTTGTAGGCCTCATACGAGGCGGACACCCTGGCCCGACAGTAGCCTTTCGTGCAGACATGGATGCCTTGCCGATTCAGGAGAAGACTGGCGTTGAATGGTCATCTATTAACCCCGGAACAATGCATGCCTGTGGCCATGATGTACATATGGCCGCCTTACTCGGAGCCGCCATGCTTCTGGTAGAACATGCCGAGTCACTGAAAGACAACGTGAAGCTGATCTTCCAGCCTGCAGAAGAGGCTCCGGGTGGGGCTGAGCCTATGGTGGCTGAGGGCGTCATGGATGATCCTAAGGTAGATTACATCTTTGCTTTTCACGTAACCCCCGACCTTCCAGTTGGGAAGGTGGGCATCAGGACCGGATATGCCACGGCGTCACATGATCGATTCGTTGTTAGCTTGAGGGGCCGCGGGGGACATTCTTCAGCTCCCCACAAGACTGTGGATGCCGTTGTTGCGGCGTGTGAGTTCGTGTGCGGACTCCAGACCATAGTAAGCCGCAGGGCTGACCCGTTCGACCCTGTTGTGCTCGGGATAGGGCGACTTTTGGCTGGCGCTGCATACAACGTAGTTGCTGACAGGGCTATTATTGAGGGATCGGCAAGGACTGTTTCCGACCATGGTCGCAAGCTCGTAAAAGACCTAATTGAAGATCGGGTCGCTGCTATCGAAAAGGCCACAGGGGTTGAGGCCGAACTCGAGTACGTATATGGATACCCGTCAGTGGTCAATGATCCTGATGCTGTCGACTTGGCGAAAAAAGCAATTAGTAATGTGCTTGGCCCGGACGGTCTTGTTGACCTTCAGACCGCGTCCTTGATCGGCGAGGATTTCGCCTTTTTTACCAGGCATGCGCCGGGCGTACTGATGTGGCTGGGTGCTGCCCCGGCTGAGGGTAAGGTGTACCCATTGCACAACCAGTCCTTCCTAGCCCATGAGGAGTCGGTGTCTATAGCCGCAATGATCTATCATGCTATTGCTTTGGAATGTCTTGCGCGGACGGCTGATCAGGACGAGTAAGAGCGCCCGAGAGAAGCCGCGGAAGCAATTGGGAGGCTTAAAGATGCGCATAGAACAAGTAGATCTGGTTCACGTACAGGTGCCGTTGGTTGAGCCATTTCGCATTTCCACTGCTTCGGTCGATGTCAAGGATGCCATTATATGCCGTATCCGATCGGAAGGGATTGAGGGGATTGGGGAGTCGTCTCCGATGTCAGGCAGCTTCTACTCGGCGGACACTCCCGAATCATGTATTGATGTCCTAAGGGAGCTTCTGATTCCGCGCTTGCTCGGTAGAGAGATTTCAGGTCCGCAGGAGTTTCACGATGTCATGGCAGACGTCCCAGGCAACCTCTTCGCCAAAGCTGGCCTGGAGATGGCTCTCTGGGACCTTGAGGCGCGCAGACTGGAAAGACCTTTGTATGATCTTTTGGGTGGAGCTGGCGGAGACATACCTTCCGGTGTGGCGATAGGCATCTACGACACTCTGGATGCTCTCCTTCACAGGGTTGAAACGTTTCTTTCCCACGGTTACGAGAGGGTGAAGATCAAAATCAAACCGGGTTGGGATGTGAAGCCTGTTTCAGAGGTCCGCCGCGTGTTCGGGGACATTCCCCTCATGGTCGATGCCAACGCTGCATACTCTCTGGCAGATGCCCGTATCTTTCAGGAGCTTGACGAATTCCATCTTACAATGTTCGAGCAGCCGTTTCCCGGACATGCTCTGGACGATCTGGCAACCCTTCAATCCATGATAGAAACGCCGATCTGCTTAGACGAGGGCGCGGAGACTCTGGAATTAGTCCAGCGCGCAGTATCCATTGATGCAGGCCGGATTGTCAACATCAAGCTGCAGAGGGTCGGCGGGCTGGGGCCGGCTGTGAAGATCCATGACTACTGCATGGCTCATGATGTCCCTGTTTGGTGTGGGTACATGCCAGAACTGGGAGTTTCGACCGCATGCGGGATCCATCTGTCCACTTTGCCAGGATTCGCTGTTCCTGGAGACATAGAACCTAGTCTGCGCTGGTTCATAGATGACATTACCGACCCGTTGATAGCGATGAGCTCTCCTGGGAGAATAGCAATTCCTGATCTGCCTGGCATCGGTTTCGAACTGGATGCAAAGAAGGTCGAGAAATACAAGGTATGGGAAGAGAGCTTCAGAGGTTGAATGGGAAATCCGGCGGCCACTGCAGTGATGCCGCAAATCAGGAGGGTGAATGCTGTATGAACAAGTTTGCCGCTAGAATTACTGGCAAGATAGTGCCTGCCGTTCCAGTACCCTGGTCTGCCGATGGTAGAATTCATCGTGCCGCGCAGGAATCATATGTTCGCTATATGGCATCTCAAGATGTAGGGGGAGTCGCAGTATGGGCACATACTGGCCGAGGCCTTCACCTAGACAGAGATACTCGGCTTGAGGTAATGAGGTCGTGGCGGGAGGGCCTCTCTGACGGAGAAGTTATCATTGCCGGCGTTGGCGCTCTGCCTGATGATTCTCTGGAGGAAAGCGCCAGAATCCGGAAGTTTGAGGACGACACCATGCGAATGGCAGAGGATGCAGTGGAACTGGGAGCAGATGCATTCCTGGTATATGCGCCGGTAATCTACCGCGATAGGCCTGATCAGGATGAGAAAGTCATAGAGTACCACCGTAGAATAGCTGGGCTTGGCGTTCCTATCGTTCTCTTCTACTTGTACAGGGAGGCGGGGGGAATAAGCTACAGCCCTGAAACCCTGAATCAGCTGATGCAGATACCGGAGACATGCGCCATCAAACTTGCTACCCTGGATAGTGTCACTACATATCAGGACGTCTCTCGAATGCTGCGCGAGAAGTTCCCGAACGTAGCTCTGATTACAGGCGAGGATCGCATGTTAGGGTACACGATCATGCGGGGCGGAATCGCTGCACTGATAGGGATGGGATCCGCATGCACAGCCCCCCAGGTCGAGCTGATGGACGCCTACTTCAAGGGCGACGCCGGCAGGTTTATAGAGCTATCTAATCAGATAGATGACTTTGCCGAGCTGACCTTCTCTAGGCCTCTTGACCGTTACGTCGTGCGAATGTTGTGGGCCCTGGCCATCGAAAGCGTGATACCGGAGGATGCGGTAAACGACGTTCTCGGGCTGTCTGTAACAGCGGAAGAAGTCAGGGGGATAGCGGCAGTGATGAGGCGCAACGGCTGGATATAGGGGGAGCTGATCAAATTGAGATTTGGCATTATCGGCCTGCGCCATTTCCATGTTTACGAGATGATAGATGGCATGATGACGGTCCCCGGGGTGGAAGTATGCGCGGTGGCGGAGCCCGATGATGAAGTGTACAGACGTGCGGGTTCAGAACTGGGACTGCCTCGATACGGGGACTGGCGTCGTATGATCATTGATGCAGGGATAGATGCGGTGGGCATAGTCAATGTCCCTGATGAGCGTGCCGAAGTGGCTGCAGAATGCCTCGATATGGGAGTACATGTATTGTGCGATAAGCCGGCAGCGATCGGATGGGACTCGCTATGTAGGCTTGATGAAGTTGTAAGCAAGTCTTCTGCAGTCTTCTTCCCGTTCTTCACAGTAAGGTATGACCCGCCGGTGTTAGCTATGAAACGTCTGGTGGATGCCGCTGCTCTGGGCGATATTGTCAGCTTCACCTCATTTAGGCCTCATAAGCTGCTCGCTGAGACTCGGGCCCCCTGGTTCTTTCAGCGGAGTCGTTATGGCGGGGTCATCGTTGATCTGGGCATACACGATGTGGACGTGTACAACTGGGTAACGCATCCCTTCGAAATTGAGGTTTTTGCTGCCCATTCCAATGCCACATGTCGTCAGCATGGCGGATTTGAGGATATCGGTCATTTCATGATTCGCCCATCGGGCAAAGGCGCGATTGGCATGTTCAGAGCCGATTGGCTGACTCCAGCAAGTGAAGTAATGCATGGGGATTGCCGCTACTTTGTCGTGGGGACCCGGGGTGCTGCAGAGGTGAGGACTACCGGTGGCCTGCTGGAAGAGGGCGGATCCATAAGCTTTGTTAACGACTTGGCGGAGCGGACTGAAATAGAGCTTGAGTACCCAAAAACTACCATATACAAAGACTTCGTGAATGCTGTTTCGGGCGGGGAGCCAGCAATAGCTGCTGCTGATCTACTGTGGGCCAATGCGATGGTGCTGGCTGCCCGGGATTCTGCCGACAATGGGGAAATTGCCGTGGTGCGGCGGGATGAAAAAGGTTTCCATCGAATGCGCCCAAAATAGAGGATAATTTCCGCCAATGGCGAATAGGAGTACAAACGATTGATAAAACTAGCCCAGAAAACCAGGCAAAATGGGCCAAGTCGGCCCAGTAAATTACAGGGAGGTAACTAAGCTGTGACTCAATCTGCGACTGAAAGCAATGGCAGAGCCGCTATGGAAGCTGACGAAAAGAGGCGGGCAATGGTGGGAGGCCTTCCGATGTTGACGTCGATCCTTCCGAACCTGAGGAATGCGGAGCAGAGGGTTGCAGAATACATTATCGCCAATGCCGAAGAAGTGGTATATCTATCCATTACGGACCTGGCGGAACGTAGTGGAACTAGCGAGGCCACAGTATCGAGACTTTGCAGGCGTCTGGGGCTCAAAGGGTATCAAGAGCTGAAGATCTCGCTTGCGATGTCAATTCTTCCTGAGTCCAAACACGTGTATGAAACTGTGATAGATGATGATGATCCATACACCATATGTAGCAAGGTGATTAACTCAAACATACGAGGCTTGCAAGACACTCTTTCTGTCCTTGATCCTGAACACCTGGAGACTACCATTGAGCGTTTGGCGGAAGCCAGACGGATCGAGTTTTACGGCACCGGGGGATCTGCGGCAGTTGCGAAAGATGCGCATCACAAGTTCGTGAAGACCGGAGTCCCATGTGTTTTCTATGAAGACCCGCATATGCAGGTGATGTCTGCATCGCTGCTAACACCAGATGATGTAGTAGTAGCGATTTCCTACTCAGGAAGCAATCGTGACATTCACGAGTCGATGCAGGTGGCCCGAGACCAGGGAGCGTTCATCATTCTGATTACCGGGTTTGCCAAGTGTCCCCTTGCGAGGCTGAGTGACATAACTCTATGGGTCTCGGTGGGAGAGACCTTCAAGAGCGAATCGTCCCGGTCGCGCATTGCGCAGCTTTGTGTGCTCGATTCTTTATATATCGGAGTCATGATGAAGCGTGGAGATGCAGGGATGAAGAGCTTGCAGAGCACTCGGGAAGCTGTAGTAGGCAAACGATTCTAACAGTGTTAGGAAGTGAACTGGCAATGACGGAAATACTCGTCACATCTACATCTTTCGAATCTGCTTGCCGGGAGGCTTGCGAACTCTTGACTTCCAAAGGGTACAAGATCAGAGCCAATGGGACTGGAAAGCCAATGGAAGGCGAGGTGCTCCGGTCGGCACTTGCAGGCTGTGCCGGCGTCATTGCCGGACTGGATCATTTCAGTGTTGATGTAATTGAAGGTTGTCCGGACTTGAGGGTGATCTCACGCTATGGGGTCGGCGTGGACAGGGTAGATCTTGAGGCTGCAACTGAGGCTGGAGTAGTTGTTGCTTGTACTCCAGGTGCAAATACTGATGCAGTTGCGGATCTGGCTTTTGCGCTGATGCTGGCTTGTGCTCGGCGGATTGTTGAGGCTGACCAGCTGACGCGTCGTGGCCAATGGCCCAAGCTGTACGGGAGGGCGGTCTCGGGCAAGACCATCGGAATTGTGGGAGTAGGATCGATTGGAAGGGCCGTGGCGCGACGGGCGGTTGGGTTTGACGCCAGGGTGTTGCTGTATGACATACTTCCGGATGAGGAATTTGCGCAGTCGATAGGTGCAGAATTTGTGGAGCTTGATATGTTAATTCAATCATCCGATTTTGTCTCAATCCATGTTCCGTTGTCAGACACGACGGAGGGGTTGATTGGCGCGCGTGAGCTCTCAATGATGAAACCAAGTGCGTACCTTGTAAATACCGCTAGGGGTGGTGTTGTGGATGAGGATGCCCTGGTGAGAGCATTGAGAAATGGGACAATCGCAGGTGCTGGGATTGATGTATACTCCGAAGAACCCCCTATAGACAATGAGCTTCTGAAGATGAAGAACGTGGTAGCAACGCCGCATATGGGGTCTTACACCTATGAAGCGTTGGCAAACATGGGAATGATGGCGGTGGTCAATCTCATCGATGTGCTTGAGGGCAGACGGCCGGAGCATGTGGCGAATCCTGAAGTATATCGATACTTATTGTCACAAGGAGGATCAGAATGTGGGCAAGATTCGAGTAGGAATAGTCGGATCTAAGTTTGCAGCTGAGCTTCATGCCAGGGCATATATGAGGTGCCCTCAGGCTGAGATGGTGGCTGCGGCTGCTCCAGACAATTTGTATGAATTCGCTGACAGGTACGGCATCCCGGAGAGATATGAAAGCTATGAAGAGATGTTGGCCAAGTCAGAACTGGACATGGTGAGCGTATGTGTTCCTAACTTCCTGCATCATCCTGTAGTGATAGCTGCCGCAGAGGCTGGCTTGCACGTCGTGTGCGAGAAGCCCCTGGCAACAACGATCGAAGATGGCGCTGAGATGGTCAGAACATGTCGGGAGCGCGGCGTGAAGTTGATGTATGCAGAGGATTGGCTCTTTGCTCCTGCAATAGTCAGAGCCAAGGAGATAATTGATGAGGGCGCCCTCGGAGAGATTTTCTACGTTAAGGCTAAGGAAACCCATGCAGGGTCGCACTCGCCCTTCGCTCAGAAGCTGTCGACATGCGGGGGCGGGTCGATGATTCACCTGGCCATCCATCCGGCGGCATTCGTCAGATGGCTTGCAGGGTGCGAACCTGCGGATGTCATTGGCAAGGTCAGTGGCGGCCTAGGTGATAACTTTGTGCACAGGCATTTTGAGGGAGAAGACTGGGGCGCCTCTGTTATCACGTTCGAGAATGGCATGAAGGCGCTTATCGAAGGCAATTACATTACCGTTGGTGGGATGGACGACCGCATAGAAGTATACGGATCCAAGGGCAATCTCCATATCAATCTCACACAAGGATCACCAATCTCTGTCTACAGCGAGGTCGGCTACGCCTATGTTTTGGAGAAGGCGGATATGTCGACAGGCTGGACCAGGCCTGCAGTAGACGAGGACGCGTCCCTGGGATACGTGGCGGAGATAGCTGAGTTTGTGAGATGTGTGGCGGAGGGGACGGAACCACCTGCGGGTGCATCGGGAGAGGATGGCTTGGCTGCGCTTGCCATGATATTGGCTACATATCAGTCCTCGAAAGAAGGCCGAAGTGTGAATCCGCAGGATCTGTGGAAGGAGCTGTTGTAATTGAGTTCGACGTCTGTGGAATTTGCTGGCCTGAAGCTCAAGAATCCTTTTGTGATTGCATCAGGTCCGGTTACATCTTCGCTTCGTAAGCTAAAAGAATGCGAAGCCAACGGAGCCGGAGGCGTATCAGTAAAGCTCACCCTGAAGAAGCAGCCCTGGGCTGCTCAGCTGAGGATGTACTCAGTACCCGATGAGGTGAGCATAGTCTGCCATGACCGAAGACTAGAAGAGGGAGAAGGAGTAGACCTAATAAGGCAGGCACGGGAGAATACCGACCTCACGGTCTTCGCCAACATGGGACATGCCGGAGAAGATATCGAAGGTTGGCAGGAGCTGGCTTCCGACCTGGCTAATGCGGGGGCACATGCCCTGGAGCTTAACCTAATCTGCCCTAACCTGACGTTTTCGGCAAAGAGAATGGGCGAGAAGGTTGGCGCCTCATATGGAGCTGCGGCCGGCCAAGATCCCGAAGTTTGCTATCAGATAGTGAGGGCTGTTAAAGCCGTTGTAGATATTCCAGTCATTGCGAAGCTCACTCCCAACGTTTCAAATATTGCGGACACTGCTACGGCTTGCGAGAGTGCCGGAGCAGACGGCATATGCCTGGCGGGAGGACAATCTGCTCTTCCAAGAGTGGATTTGGAGAACGGAGGAAAGCCCCTCTATCCCTATCTCGATGGGGCTTCCTTTGGCAGCCTTGGAGGACCTTGTACATTGCCACAATCTTTTGCGCTCGTGGCTCAGACTGCTCGGGCAGTGAATATTCCGATAATCGGCGGCGGTGGCCTATCGACGTGGCAAGACGCCATCATGCTCATGATGTGGGGAGCGACGCTTGTTACGGCTTGCACCGAGCCTATGTGGAACGGATTCGGCGCCATTCGTAAGATCACCGCCGGCATGGAAGCATACATTGAGTCCCACGGTTATTCCTCTTTCAAGGATATCGTGGGGCTTTCACTTCCTTACCTGAAGGCAAGCAGGGATCTGAACCCTGCCCAGGTCTATGCCACGATAGATCGAGACCGTTGCATAAGGTGCTTGAGCTGTGTTGGACTAGGCCATTGCGATGCCATAGTCGAGAATAACGGAGAGCCCTTCGTGAAGAAGGACGAATGCGTGGGATGCGCCATCTGTGTCGGGATTTGCCCCCAGGGCGCAATCAGGATGGAGGACAAGTAAACATCTATCGGAGGTGACAGGATTGTACGATCATAGAAACACTACTCGCGAAATAGAGGAAGGTAAACCGAAGATAGCCATTTTCTCAGTAGGGGCAATAGAGCAGCACACTGCGGTTCTTCCTGTTGGAACGGATTTCATGGTCGTCTCCGAGGTCGCCAGGAGAGTTGGCAAGAAGCTTAATGCCTATGTGGTTCCTACGGTGCCCTTCGGAACCAGCTATGAGCATAGAGGTTTTGCCGGGACTGTGAGTATACGACCGGATACGCTATATCGTTTTGTAAAGGAGATGATTGTATCCTGTTATGAGCAGGGAATCATGAAGGCAGCTGTGCTCCTCGGCCACGGCGGGCTGTGGGCGGTGAAGCCGGCGATCAGGGATCTCAATTACGAGCATCCTGAAGGAATGGCCATATGGATGTCGCCGTTTGACAGGGCGATCAGGGCTCAAGGCCTGCTGGATGGAGTAATGGAAACAGCTGACCAGGAGGTTCACGCTGGCGAGATAGAAGTCTCCTGTATGATGGCTATCGATGAAGAGACTGTGAAGATGGAGTATGCAGTTGACTATGTACCTGATGTATCTCGGGAATTCCTCGACTATGTACCTATGAAGGCGATAAGTCCCTGCGGTGTGTGGGGAATTCCATCCAAGGCGAGCAAGGAAAAGGGCGAAAAATGCTTGGAGGCATATGCTGAGACCACTGCGCAGTACATCCTGAAGTCGTTTCAGGATATCGCTAGTGCTAAGTCTACATTGGAAGGGAGAACAGACTGCCAATGAAACGTCTAGTTTCTGTAGTGACATGTTGTTTGATGGTAGGGCTATTGTCGCTGAATATTGTGGCAGCCAAACCGGAACCGATTGTCATAGGGTTCATAACTGCCCTTACTGGGCCAACGAGCCTCTGGGGCACGCAGGAACGAAACGGCGCCGTCTTGGCCGCGGAGGAGATCAACGCAAAGGGAGGCGTACTTGGGAGGCCGATCAAGCTCATCGTATACGACCACAAGGGCAAGCCTGAAGAGGGTGTGTCGGCCTACCGCAGGCTCGTTGACCAGGACAAGGCAGTAGCGATAGGCGGGACTCACTTCAGCAATATCAGCCTTGCGATCGTGCCTGTGGCCGAGTCAAAAAAGGTGCCCATTATCGGCCAGGCCATTGAACCTAGGATTACGGTGCCGGCGCCAGGTAAGGTTAATGCTTATACGTTCTTGGCTCAACCATCTTCGGCGATGCAAGGAGAGATCATGGCTAGGTTTGCGTGGGAGGACCTTGGGGCCAGAACGGCTGCTTGCCTCGTGGACAAGTCCAACTCGTACTCTACCTCACAGGGAGAAGCTTTCCGCGATTACATCAAGGCTCGCGGAGGGCAAGTTGTGTCATACATCGAGTATGCAGGCGGCACTGTGGATTTTCGTGCCTTTCTAACTCAAATGAAAGCAAAATCGCCCGAAGTCATCTTCCTGCCGCAGTATGCACAGGGTGGTGGACTCCAAGTGCGCCAGGCTCGAGAATTGGGAATCAATGCGACTATACTTGGTTCGAACAGTCTTTCAGACCAGAACTTCATAGACGCTTGTGGCGGCATCAAGAATGCGTCAGGAACATTTTTCCTTTTCAATGTTAATTTCTCGGATCCGAAGTTTGAGAGATTCCATAGGGCATATGAGGCGAGATACGGTGAGCCAGTTGCGACCTATCATACCGTGTTCGGATATGACGATATATACATAATTGCTAGGGCGATTTCTTCAGTCGGAAAGCCGGATCCCATAGCTATTAGGGACGCCCTCGAGAACCTGAAGAATGTGCCTATTCTCGCCGGAGATGGGTCATTCACAATGAACCCCAAGACCCACCAGCCTGTGAATATGCCATCATGGGTGTTCAGATGGGGTGAGGACGGATCAAGAATCCCTGTCAAGCTGTCGTATCCTGCAGAGTAACTGAGGGGCAATACAATTCTTCTGCTAAAGCAAACAGATTAGTTATTTGGAGGTGTCCAATACAATGAAGCGTAGAGGGATAGCTGTTTTGGCCTTAGTGATGTTGGTAGTGCTTGTGACTCAGTTCGGAGCGGACGCCGCTCGTGATGTCATTGTAATTGGCGAGATAGCTGCGCTCACTGGTCCCACAATGCAGCAGGGTACACAGGAGCGAAATGGATGCGTATTGGCAGTTGAGGAGATCAACGCAGCAGGCGGTCTCCTCGGAAAGCAAGTTAAACTGGTTACGTACGATTTCAAGGGACAGCCGGCAGAAGGTGTTTCAGCATATAGAAAACTGGTCCAACAAGACAAGGCCAGCGTGGTAATTGGCACCAACTTCAGCAACGTCAACCTTGCGATAGCTCCTGTGGCAGAACAATTGAAGGTTCCAATTGTATCGAACGCTATGGAGCCGTTGGTAACCGTTCCTTCCCCAGGCAAAGTAAATAAATATCATTTTCTTGCTCAACCAAGCTCAATCGAGCAGGGTCAGATTGTTGCGCGGTATGGCTTGAAGGATCTTGAACTCAAAACTGCTGCATGTATTGTGAACAAGGGCAACTCATTTGCCACGTCTCAGGCTGAGGCGTTTAGGGACTACTGGAACGCCAACGGAGGAAAGGTAGTGGAGTATATTGAGTACCCGGCGGGTCTCATGGACTTTAAGGCCCAGCTGACGAAGATCAAGGCAGCTAACCCCGATTGCATCTACATCGCGCAGTATGCTCAAGAGGCAGGTCTTCAAGTGAAGCAGGCTCGGGAACTCGGAATCAAGTCTGTTGTTCTCGGTGCCAACACCCTTACTTCACCGCCATTCGTAGAGGCTGCTGGAGGCTATGATGTAGTCTCAGGGATTTACTACATTTACAATGCTGACTTCAACGATCCACGTTTGGCAGACTTCATGGCTAGATACGAGAAGCGGTATGGTGAGCCGGTAATCACCATAAACGTGCTCTTCGGTTACGACAACGTCCATATCGTAGCTGCAGCCATAAAGAAGGCAAAGTCTGATAATCCGGAAGCTATCCGTGCAGCATTGGAGACCCTAACCAATGTATCTATACTGCAGGGTGATGGGAAGTTGAGCTTCGATCCCAAAACGCATAGGCCGGTCAATATGCCAGCCTGGATATTTCGGTGGGAGCCTGATGGTTCGGTGAAGCCCATGAAGTTGGTATACCCTGGCGGAAAGTGATGGAAGACAGAGAATCCTAGCTAACCGCAAATCAGCAGGCTAGCTTTGTCTAGTGAGCTAGGCAAGCGGGGCGCCGTGCTCGGGGCCCCGCTTGTGGCCAAGCTTGGCTGGGCGGCTATGGGGGAGGGCAAACGGTGTTTATACAGCAAGTAATAAATGGGGTATCTGTTGGCTCAATGTATGCTCTCTTAGCGGTGGGTTTTTCGCTGGTATACAACATACTGGGAATTGTTAACTTTTCCCATGGCGCAATCATAGCTTTGGGAGC
>Ga0116188_1002177_pt1 | contig 15771 bp, 10 predicted proteins | sample AD_JPNTR2_MetaG_FD_89807 | JGI IMG/M metagenome (GOLD analysis project Ga0116188, IMG submission 89807) | Active sludge microbial communities of municipal wastewater-treating anaerobic digesters from Japan - AD_JPNTR2_MetaG | ecosystem: Engineered > Bioreactor > Anaerobic > Digestate | place...
CAGGGCCCGTGCCGCTTCGGCCAATACGCGCCGTATCTGAAGCAGGTATTGGAGCAGGAAGGCTACGGCGAGGCGCTGATTCTCTCGCCCAGCAGCGCGTCGAATTACGACGAGCTCGGCGACCACGCCAGCCAGTTGATGCGCACCACCTGGATGGGCATCGTCGTCAGCGATCTCGTCAGCCGGTACCTGTTAAAAACGCGCCCGTACGAGCTGCGCGCCGGCGACACCGACGAGGTGTTCCGTGACTCGGTCGAGCGCCTCTGCCAAATCCTCAGCCGCCGCGATCTGACGACCAAGGAGCGTCTGCGCGCTCTGACGGCCGAAAACGCCGCCATGCGCGAGCGGTTCCATGCCATACCCGCGCGCTACGAAAAAGGCCGCCCGTTCATCGGCCTGGTCGGCGAAATCTTCTGCCGCCTGAACACCTTCAGCAACGAGAACGTCGCCCGTCGCATCGAACAGCTCGGCGGTGAATGCTGGCTGTCCGACATTTCCGAGTGGATCTGGTACACAAGCTGGTCGCGCGAAACGGACTGCATCCGCGACAACGGCCGCCTGAACTGGACCTTCCTCAAGCTGAAGCTCAAAACGCGTTTGCAACAAGTTTACGAAAAGGCCTTGCTGGCCCCCGTACACGACGATTTCAAGGGCTACGAAGAACCGCACGACATTCGCGAAATCCTGCGCTGTTCCGAGCCCTACCTCCCGGCCACCGGCGCCCTGGGCGAAATGACCCTCAGCGTCGGCAAAGCCATCTACCTCTATAACAAGGGCATCGACGGCGTAATCGACATCAGCCCCTTCACCTGCATGAACGGCATCGTGAGCGAGGCTGTCTATCCGGCCGTTAGCGCCGCTCACGACAATCTGCCCATCCGCTCGCTCTACTTTGACAAAGTGAGCACCAAGATCGAGCGCGATCTGGAAATCTTCCTGGACCTCGCCCGGGCTTATCAGCGCCGCAAAACCCGGCCGCGCACGTACCCGGATTACTTTAAGTAGAGCGAAACGCCGCCTCTTGATCCCGACCCCTTGATCCCTCGCGATGTCTGGCGGCCTTGGCGCCCTCGGCGTCTTCGCGCTTGCCTTGGCTCGCACCCTTATCACCCTATCACCTTATCACTTTATCACCCCAAGCAGGCGTCTCGCCGCCACTGCCGCACAACCACGCCCAACCATCAACAATCCGCGCCCCTCCCTGCCTGCATGCCTCCGGGCCCGCGTGCCCGAGCTATATCATCTAGAAAAGATCGGCCCCGCGCGCAGAAAGGTATTGACTATGCGGCTTTCGAAATGTGCCCCCTCCTTACCTCTCACCTACCAACTCTCTCCGCGCAGCCGCGCCTCAGGTTATCAAAATCGAGTGCACAAGAACCATGAGTGCCTGATCATCTGCCCCCGTGGCCCGATCCCACACGCTTTTTTATCAGACCGCTTGATCACCTGGGGTAAGGCCACGCAGCGAGTTATCGGCACTTTGCCAAACCCGAACGCGCAACCTCGGGCTCTACCGGACGGGCGCGGACCGCGGGGTGGGACGGCGCGAATGCGAAGGCCTTTGGCGGTACTCCAGGGCAGCACGCCCCGGCTCCGCTCTCCACGCCTGCTTCCAATGACAACGCGCTCAGCTCGCGTACAATACCGTACCCGAATCATCGGAACGGAGACGCCATGGCGGACATAGCACCTAACAGGCAACCCCGCGGTAACACCGACCCCCGCCGGACTGCCAAACGAGTTGGTCCAAGCGGGGACGGACGGACGGCTCCAGCGGCTCGCAAGCTGATTGACATTCCGACCATCGAGCGTGCTTTCCGGGAGATTCTGATCGCGATCGGCGAAGATCCCGACCGCGAAGGCCTGCGCAAGACGCCCGCCCGCATCGCCCGCATGTACGCGGAGCTCTTCGCGGGTTTGCGGCAGGATGCTGAAGAGCATCTGCAAGCCACCTTCGACGAGGGACACCATGAGATGGTGGTGCTGCGCGACATCCCGTTCAACAGCATGTGCGAGCACCACTTCATGCCCTTCGAGGGCAAGGCCCACGTAGCCTACATCCCGGGCGGCAAAGTGCTCGGACTCTCGAAGCTGGCGCGCATCGTGGACGTCTACTCGCATCGGCCGCAGGTTCAGGAGCGCCTGACGTCGCAGGTGGCCGACCTGCTCGCAAAACGGCTCCAGGTGAAAGGCTGTGCGGTCGTGTTGGAGGCCGTACACACCTGCATGACCTGCCGCGGCGTCAAGAAAAGCGGGAGCGTGATGATCACCTCCGCCTTGCGCGGCATCATGCAGACCAGCCAAAGCACCCGCGCCGAGGCGTTGTCCCTGTTAAACCGCTGATCACCGCCTTAATCGCGAAATCTCATCCCGCCGCGGTGCCGGCTGTTTTCGTCGTCTCGCCGCCCCGGTGGCCGGCCCTCAAATAACGATCCGACAGCGGGCTGAGCACAGGCGCGACTGGGCCGGCGTCGGCCCCCTGTTCCAGGGGAGACGGGACGGATAAGATTACGGTTTTCCCTGCAGCTTGGGCGCAGGGGCAGACCCACAAAAAGGAGCGCAGGATGCCGGTTCCAAGCGATCGCAAGTATTCGCAGACGCATGAGTGGTTCAAAGCCGACGGAAAAATCGTGACCATGGGCATCAGCAAGTTTGCGGCCGACGAGCTGACGGACGTAACCTACGTCTCTTTGCCGCAGGTGGGCAGTCAGATCGAAGGCGGCACGCACTTCGGCGAGGTGGAATCCGTCAAGGCGACGAGTGAGCTGTTCACGGCCGTTTCCGGCACGGTGCGCGAGGTCAATCCGCGGTTGGCGGACGAGCCGGAGCTGGTGAACAACGACCCGTTCGGGGAGGGCTGGATGCTCAAGGTGGAGTGCACGGACCTGTCGCCGCTGGACAAGCTGCTGGATGCGGCGGCCTACGATAAGATGATTAGTGAAGCGTGAATGGCGTCCTCAAGTTCGCCAAGTCACGACGCTGGGCGCTGGAATCATTGTGACTTGACGACCTGGATTTGATGACTGATTTCCCCGCCCGGAGTTCCCCGCGATATGTCTACTGACTCGAACCTGCCCGATCTAATCGGTCCCTCGGATTGCTTTGTCGACCGCCACGTTGGGCCGCGCGACGCGGAAATCCGCGAAATGCTCGGCCTTTTGGGCTACCGCAGCCTCGACGAAATGATTGATGCGACCATACCGGCGGCGATTCGGCTGAAGAAGCCGCTTAACCTGGGACCGCCGCGGGGCGAGCGCGAGGCGCTCGAAGAACTGCGCGGCATCGCGCGGCAGAACCAGCTCTTCCGTTCGCTGATCGGCATGGGGTACTACGGCACCATCACGCCGCCGGTGATTCTACGGAACGTCCTGGAGAACCCCGGCTGGTACACGCAGTACACGCCTTATCAGGCCGAGATTTCACAGGGCCGCCTCGAAGCCCTGATGAATTTCCAGACGATGGTGTGCGACCTGACCGCCCTGCCGCTGGCCAACGCTTCGCTGCTGGACGAGGCGACTGCGGCCGCCGAAGCGATGACGATGTGCGCCCGCGTGAGCAGGGGCAAAAGCAAGTGCTTCTTCGTCGCGCAGGATTGCCATCCCCAGACGATCGCGGTGGTGCAGACGCGGGCGCGGCCGCTGGGTTTCGAGGTGGTGGTCGGGGACCCGCTGAAGACGGATTTCTCGAAGCAGGCCTGCTTTGGGGCGCTGCTGCAGTACCCCACGACGGACGGACGAGTTGAGTGCTACGAGAAGACGATTGAGCAAGTGCATGCCGCTGGCGGGCTGGCGGTCGTCGCGACCGACTTGCTGGCCCTGACGCTGCTCAAGCCGCCCGGCGAGTTCGGCGCCGATATTGCGATTGGTTCGTCGCAGCGTTTCGGCGTACCGATGGGCTTCGGCGGCCCGCACGCGGCGTTCATGGCGACGCGCACTGAATACACGCGGCAAATGCCGGGCCGCCTGATCGGCATGTCGAAGGACGCCGACGGCGGGATGGGTTTCCGCCTGACGCTGCAAACGCGCGAGCAGCACATCCGGCGCGAGAAGGCCACCAGCAACATCTGCACGGCGCAGGTGCTGCTGGCGATCATGGCCGGGATGTATGCGACGTACCACGGGCCGGCGGGCCTGCGGCGGATTGGGAGCCGCGTTTTCGCCCTGACGCACGCGCTGCGGACGGGGCTGCGGCAACTGGGGCATGAGATCAACGACGCCCACGTGCGGTTCGACACGCTGCGCGTTAAACCGGTCGGCCGCACCGCGGGCGACGTGATTCGTGCGGCCCGCGAGCGTCGCATCAATCTGCGGGACTACGGCGATGGCACAGTGGGCGTGTCATTGGATGAGACGACTGATGTCGCCCTGGTGCAGGATGTGCTGGCGGCGTTCGGCGGGCGCGGCGATGAGGACGTGGTTGCGCTGGCCGGCTCGCCGGACAAGCTGATTCCGGCCGCGCTGCGGCGAACGAGCCCGTATCTGTCGCACCCCGTCTTCAATAGTTACCACGCCGAGCACGAGATGCTGCGCTATATCAAGCGGCTGGAGTCGCGCGATCTGTCGCTGTGCCAGTCCATGATTCCGCTCGGCTCGTGCACCATGAAGCTGAACGCGGCCGCGGAGATGCTGCCGATCACGTGGCCGGAGTTCGCGTACCTGCACCCGTTCGCGCCGGTGGAACAGGCGGCGGGCTACATTGAGCTGTTCCGGCAGCTCGAAGGCTGGCTGGCGGAGATCACCGGTTTCGCGGCGGTTTCACTGCAGCCGAACTCGGGGGCGGCCGGCGAATACGCGGGCTTGATGGTGATCCGGGCTTACCACCAAGCGCGTGGCGAAGGGCATCGCAATGTTTGCCTGATTCCGGTTTCGGCCCATGGGACGAATCCGGCCAGTTCGGCGATGGCGGGCTATCAGGTCGTGCCGGTGGCCTGCGATGAGCACGGGAACATCGACGTCGCCGACTTGAAGCGGCGGGCCGAGGAAAACCGCGACAAGCTGGCGGCTCTCATGATCACGTATCCCTCGACGCACGGCGTGTTCGAGGAGGCCGTACGCGAGTTGTGCCAAATTGTGCACGCCAACGGCGGCCAGGTCTACATGGACGGCGCGAACATGAACGCCCAGGTCGGGTTGTGCCGTCCGGGCGACATCGGCGCCGACATCTGCCACCTGAACCTGCACAAGACGTTCAGCATACCGCACGGCGGCGGCGGCCCGGGCGTCGGGCCGATCGCGTGTGCGGAACATCTGAAGCCGTATTTGCCCGGTCATCCGGTCGTGAATCCTGCGGTCGGAAGATGGGAATGTGGGAAGGCGGGGACGGCCTGCTGCTCTGATGCCGGCCGCGTCGGGGCGGTCGCGGCGGCGCCGTTCGGCAGCCCAAGTATTCTGCCCATTTCCTGGATGTACATTCGCATGATGGGCGAGCCGGGGCTGAAGAAAGCGACGCAGGTCGCGATTCTGAATGCGAACTACATGGCGCACCGGCTGCGCGAGCATTACCCGATTTACTATGCCGGCAAGAACGGACGCGTGGCGCATGAGTTCATTCTCGACTGTCGCGAACTGAAGAAGGCGCACGTCGAGGTCGAAGACATCGCCAAGCGGCTGATGGACTTTGGTTTCCACGCGCCGACGATGTCCTGGCCGGTGCACGACACGCTCATGATCGAACCGACTGAGAGCGAGTCGAAACAGGAATGCGACCGGCTGGTGGAGGCGTTAATCGCGATCAAAGCCGAGGCCCAGGCGATCGCCGAAGGCCGGATGGATGCGGAAAACAATCCGCTGAAGAACGCGCCACACACGGCCCGGGCGGTCACGGCGACGGAATGGAACCATCCGTATTCGCGTGAGCAGGCGGCCTTCCCGACCGAGTGGCTGCGCCACTACAAGTTCTGGCCGCCGGTGGCGCGGATTGATAACGTCCACGGCGACCGGCACTTGTGCTGCGCGTGCCCGGCGGATTGGGGAGCGTAGGCACAGAGCCAGGTTTTCCGAGCCCGAAGCGCCAACGAGGGCGAAGAAGCCGTCAGAGCCCGAAGCGCCAGCAAGGGCAAGTAGCCCTCGGAGCCTGAAGCGCTAGCGAGGGCAAGCCCTGGCGCGCGCTCGTGCTATTGAAGGAGACCGGTCCGACAGCGGGGTCAGCGAAACGGACTTGCGGATTGCCTCCAGGAAGTCGAGGACCGGCTTGTCCCGTTGCTGCTGAGATCGTGAATCAAATCACGGGGCGGTTCGCGGGGCTTGCGGGACCGCCGCGGTTTCAGGACGATAGCGGCTGGAGTTCTGATACTTTGGCCAAAGGGAGACCGCTATGAAATACGGTGCGCGGAATCAGTTGCGCGGCGAGGTGGTCGAGATCAAGAAGGGGACGGTCATGTGCGAGGTCAAGGTGCGCGTGACCGCTCCGGCGCAGATGGCTTCGGTGATGACCCTGGAATCGCTTGAGGAACTCGGGCTGAAGCAGGGCGACCAGGTGAATGTCGTCGTCAAAGCCGTCAACGTGCTGCTGACGAAGGACTAAGCCTGGATTAGAGCCGCTGCTGGGGATTGTGATCGTTTGATGCCGCACAAGAAAGGGCAACCCGCCGGGCCGCGTGCGAGCGGTCGATCGGCCGTGGCGAGCCCATCGAGTACGGACGTTCGCGCGGAGGCCGGCGGCGTCAAGCGGAGCGTGGGGGCTGGCCCAAAGCGGCGTCCCCCAGCACGCGGTCAGCAGACCTTCGCACTCCCGGCGGGCGGGTGGAGCGAGCGGCGGTTCTGGCTGATTCTGGGGTTGATCTGCCTGGTCGCGCTCATCTGCCGGCTGGCGATCCTGGTGGAGTACACGGCCCGGAACCCGCTGGCAGCGTCGCCGATCAATGACGCCCAGACATACTGGGATTGGGCGGAGCGCATTGCGCAGGGCAAGCTGATACAGGATACGCCGTTCTTTTCGGCACCGCTGTATCCGTACTTGCTGGGGCTGATTCGGGCTGCGGGCGGTTCGCTGCGGCTGATTTACCTGTTGCAGATACTGGCAGACCTGGCCACGGCGTGCCTGCTGGCTTATGCGGCGCGAGGGCGCTTTGGGGCGCGCGTGGGACTACTGGCGGCGGCGTTGTTTCTGCTGCTGGAGGAGCCGGCCTCGTTTTCGTTACGCATTCTGACGTGTTCGTTGCAGTTGCTGCTGCTGGCGATCACGTATTTGCTGATGCTTCGCGCGCAGGATGCGATGACCGCTCGCCGGGCCGGCGCTTCGCAGGCAGTGACGATCCCGGAGGGAACGCTTTCAGACAGCGGGACAGCCGTCAGTTGGATTCCCGCGCGATTCGCGCCGGCTCTGCTGGGGGTCGCGCTGGGCTTTTTGTGCCTTTCGTATGCGCCCGCCATTTTACTGGTGGTGGCAGTCGTGCCCTGGCTGTACTGGCAGTCCGGCAGAACGCGGCGTGATGTGCTGCCGGCGCTTACGCCCTTGGCTGTCGCAACCCTGCTGATTGCGCCGGCCACGCTGCACAACTGGTATACCAGCGGTGACTTCTTTCTGATTCAATCCGTCACGGCCGTCAACTTGCGGCAGGGGAATCAGCCGCAATCGATTGGCGTATACACGCCCATACCGGATACGACGATCGGGCGCGAGCGCCTGTTCGATGATGTGGCCCGGCAGTATGAGCTAGTGCATGGCCGGCGCGGCACGTGGGCGGAGATTGACCGCTATTACCGCGACTTGGTTTGGAAATTCTGGGCGGACGATCCCGGGCGGGCGGTGAAGCTGGCGGCCAGGAAGTTCTATTACTTCCTTACTGCGCGGGACTACGGCGACATCTATCAGCCGCAGGCCGAGCTGCGGGCCGGCATGGATCGGCTGTTCTGGCTGACGCCGCTGCCGTTGGCGTGGCTGATCGGGCCGGCGCTGGTCGGCTTTGTGCTGCTGCTGCGGCGGCCGATTCGATTCGCGCCCGAATTGCTCATGTTTCTTATCCCGCTCATCGTCGTAACCGTGCACTGGTACACGCCGCGCTATCGGCTGCCGGCGATGCTGGCCGTCGTTGTTGTGGCGGCATGGGTGTTTGACACGGCCCTGCGCTGGCGCGTGCAGGGCTTGCGGGCGGTCGGCCTGGGTGCCGTTGCGGCGGCCGCGCTGGGCGCGGAAATGTTGCTGGGGCCAATCAACCGGGCCGCGGGCATCGACGTGTGCGATCCGGCGGGCGTGATGTTCCATGTCGGAGGTGTGTTGGGTCAGCAGGGCAAGCCGGAAGACGCGGCCGCTTTGTTCCGCCGGGGCCTGCAGATTCGTCCCAATGACCCGTTGGCGCGTGTCGATCTGGGCGACGTGTTGCTCGACCTTGGCCGCCGTGACGAGGCGCTAGCTGAATTCGAGCACGCCCGGCAATTCGCGCCGGATCACCCGGAGTTGCTCGGGCGGATTGCCATGCTATTGATGGAACGGCAGCGCTTGCCAGAAGCGCGGGCCGCCCTGGAGCGCGCCCTGCCGCGCGACCCGCGTAACCCGGTGCTGCTGCGGCTCGCGGCCGATTGTTACCAGCGCATCCTGCGGGCCGATCCGAACGACGCCGCGGCGCGCAACAGTCTGAATTGGGTTGAGCAGCAGTTCCCGACAGGGCGGCCGGGCGGACGGCCGGAAGCGATTCGCGCGTCGGAGCGGCCGTAAGCGATCCAAGCAACGGGCCGGCGGAGCCGCGGGGCGAGCTTGGGCCGCAGGCGGTGCGTGGTTCGGTTATACTAGTATTCGCCGTGAGGAGAGGTGCCCGAGCGGCTGAAGGGGCCGGTCTTGAAAACCGGTGAACCGCAAGGTTCCATGGGTTCGAATCCCATCCTCTCCGTTCTGCAGATCTCGCGCCCTTACGTGCGCCCCGCGATCCGATAATTGTTGCGACTCCGGCTGCGAATAGGGCGGCTCGTAGCGCATCTGAATAAAGCCCTCCCCAATGACGATAACTTCTGCGCGCCCGCTGGACCGGCTACGGAGCGGCCGGCCAGCGCAGGAACAGCGAAAGAGGATGGTGGCCGGCTCGGCTGGGTTGCGCGCCGCGCCCGCCGAGCCGCGGCCCCGCCGGTTCAAAACTGCGACGGCCTGAAGACTGCACCGGTTGAAGCCTGCAACCGGTTAAGGATCGCGAGCGGTTGAAAACGGCACCGGTCGAAAACCGCTCCCAAAAGGATTAACTCCGCGAGGATTGTTATGCGCATCTCCCGAACAATGTTGGGCCTGTTCATCGCGACGATTCTCTTTGTACTCACGCTCGCGGCGCGCGGCGCTGCTCAGCCCGCCTACCGCGCGATTGAATTGGGCACGACCGGGGGCGATCAAAGCGAGGCCTACGCGATCAACGACTACGCCGAGATCGTCGGGCGGTCTTTCGACGCCACCGGCGAGGCCCAGGTGTTCTACTGGCAAAATGGCCAGATACTGGCGTTGTTTCACGAGATGCCCTGGGGGCGCATTCCGATGCCCGCCACGAGGTACTCGGTCGGCTACGGCATGTCCAACACCGGCTACGTCATTACGTACGTTATGGACGAGTCGGAGGACGACCCGGGTCTGCTGGTCCCGAGCGCGGTCATCTTTCGCCCAACGCTCAGCGACTTGACCACCCCCTACCAGGCCCAGGCAATCACGTACATCGGCACGCTCTGCAGCCCGACCGGCATCAGCTCGTCGGGGCGCTACGTAGTCGGCTGGGGGCAATTGGACTGCTCGAGCCGGGCCGAGGCATTCCTGGTAACGCCGATGAATGGCACGTGGGCGGTGCCCGACGGGACGTGCGTCAACAATGCGCTGGTGATTGGCCTCGGAACGCTGGAAGCTTTGGACATGGTCAGCACCGCGACCGCCGTCAACAACCACGGCCAAGTGGTCGGCTGGTCCTATAGCGACACCGGCGGCTATCAGGCGTTCCTGATAAACCCCACCGTCGACGTCGACGGCAACCCGGTCGCCTGGTTCACGGATGACGGCGAAGGCAACAACGCACTCATGACGCCTCTCGGAACGCTGCCGGGCACCGGCGGGGAATCGTTCGGCACAAACAGTTTGGCACGCGACATCAACGACGCCGGCCTGATTGTCGGTGAGGCGGACACCGGCGATTACGTGACGCACGCCTTCCTGTACGCAAACGGCGCCATGCTCGATCTGGGCACGCTGGGCGGACCGGCCAGCAGCGCCTGTGCGATCAACGAGAACGGTCAGATCGTCGGCTGGGCCCTCAACGCGGCCGGCTTACCGCGGGCATTCGTCATCATTCCGGCGGATGCCGACGACGACGGCGCGCCTGACACGTGGTATGCGGACGAAGACGAGGACGGCATAAACGACCTGATGATCGACCTTAACCACGTGGTCAACAGCGGTTTCGCGCTGCAACTCACTGAAGCACGCGACGTCAACATCCACGGCCAAATCGTTGGTTGGGGAACCAGCGGAACGGGCGACCTGGCGCTGCGCCTGGCGTTCCTGCTGACGCCGGCCGCGCCTGCGAACGGCAATAATGACAACGGGGACAGTGGACCGGTGCTGGGCGACGTGAATCTGGCCCCGCTGCTGAGCGATCCGGCCGAGCAGCCCGAGCAGCCCGGCGAAAACCCCCAGGCGCCTGCCCCAACGCCGAGCCTCGGACTCGCCCATTGGCTGTGCGGCGTGGGCATGGTGCAACTGTTGCCACTGATGCTGGCGGGCTTGTGGGCGATGAAGTTGAGCTTCCGGCGCCGCTAGGACAGTTCGAATCGGAATGAACCAGGCGAGCCCGATCCGCCGGCGGATCGGGCTCGTTGTTTTATTACTGGGCGGCGGCATGCCCCCCTTTTCTACGCCTCCCCGCCTGAAAACCCGGGCCGCGTGAAAAGCGCCTGGCGGCGCGATACAGTACTCTGCATGTTTGACGCTCTTTCCGAGAAATTAACCGGAGTCTTGCGCAGTCTGCGCGGACGCGGGCGCATCACCGAGGACAACGTGCGCGAGGCCATGCGCGAGGTGCGCACGGCCCTGCTCGAGGCCGACGTGCACATCGAGGTGGCCCGCAAGTTCTGCGACGAGTGCCAGCAGAAGGCCCTCGGCATGCAGGTCCTCGAGACCCTGCGGCCCGAGCAGGTCATGATCAAGGTTGTGCACGATGAGCTGGTCCGCCTCATGGGCCCCATCGAAACCCGCATCCCCTTCGTCTCACAGCCGCCGACCATCATCCTCATGGCCGGCTTGCAGGGCTCCGGCAAAACCACCACCTGCGCCAAGCTCGCCCGCTACTGCTTGCAGAAGGGCAAAAAGCCCATGATGGTCGCGGCCGACCTGAAGCGGCCCGCGGCTATCGATCAGCTTGAAGTGCTGGGCACGCAGGTCGGAGTACCGGTCTACGTCGAACGCGACCACCAGAACGCCGTGAAAGTCTGCCGCAACGCGGTCATGAACTCGCGCAAGCTGGACCGCGACGTCGTCATCCTCGATACGGCCGGGCGCTTGGCCATCGACGAGGAGATGATGACCGAGGTCTCGAAAATCGCCGAGATCACCCAGCCGCACCAGATTTACCTCGTTCTTGACGCCATGACCGGCCAGGACGCGGTCAACACGGCCAAATCGTTCGATCAGCGGCTGGAGCTGGACGGCGTGATTCTCACGAAGTTCGACTCCGACACGCGCGGTGGAGCGGCCCTGTCGGTCAAGCACGTGACAGGCAAGCCGATCAAGTTCATCGGCGTCGGCGAAAAGCTGGACGCGATCGAAGAATTCCACCCCGACCGCATCGCCAGCCGCATCCTCGGCATGGGCGACGTGCTCAGCCTGGTAGAAAAGGCCCAGCAGCAATTCGACGAGAAAGAGGCCTTGGCGCAGCAGCAGAAGATGGCCAAGGGCACAATGGGGCTGGATGACTTCCTGGTCCAGCTCGAAAAGCTGCGCAACATGGGGCCGATGAAGTCGATCCTGAAGATGATCCCGGGCGTCGGCTCGGCGCTGAACGACTTGGAACTCCCGGAAGAGGAGCTGAATCGCTTCAAGGGCGTGATTCACTCCATGACGCCCAAGGAGCGCCGCAACCCCGAGCTTATCGAAGCCTCGCGCCGCCGGCGCATCGCGCGCGGCGCCGGGGTACAGCCGCAGGACGTCAGCGGACTGGTCAAGCAGTTCATACACATGCGGCCACTGATGAAAGCGATGGCCGGCCAGGGCATCGGCGGGCGCATGAAGATGATGTCGCAGCTTTCGCAGATGGGCATGATGGACGGGGCCATGCCGAAGCTGAAGAAGGGCACGACCAGGTACAACCCGCAGCGGGACAAGAAGCGCAAACGCCGCAGGCGGAAGTGAATTTCCAGACTCGATTGGCTAGCCGGGCGAAGAGCCCGGTAACTTCGCCAGCGCGATGGACGCGCTCCGGCGGCGGGGCTTGGCGGCAGCCCCCCTTGTCGCCTAACATTAGGAGCATGAACTGGAGGACCCTCTCAGCGTTCGTGATGCTCTTCACGCTGCTGACGTGCCCCGTGTTCTGTCTAGGGGACATGGGTTGCGCTGACGAAGAGCCGGCGGAATCGGAACACGATCCAGGACACGCTCATCACCCCTGCCTGTGCAAGGGCGCGTTTCCCATGACTCCTTCCGCCGATCTCCAGCGTGCGATAGGTCTTTCCGCCTTCGTCCTGCCCGCCGCTTGGCCACTGATAGACCAGCCGGCCGATGTCTGTGCTCTGCTGAACGCGAGCGAGCTGCTCCACAATACACTTGCATTCGCGGCGCTTTATCCCCTATTGATTTGATGCGCTCCGACCGTTTCCTCGATTGAGGGCGCCGCGCCCTCACGGTTAATCCTGCGCACGGCCCTCGAGGCCGCCGACGCACCGTGGACGCCAAAACTACTCAGGCTGGAGGATTGAGGTTTGAAGCACCGATTGATTCGAGCTTCACTGATAACACTTGCGGCGACTGCTTCCGGTTGCGCAACCGTCAATCCGCGACCCGACTATGATCGAGCCGCCGAAAAAGTGGAAGCCGCGACCGGGTACTGCTTTGAGTACCGGCCGGAGAACGACGCCTGCACTCAGCAGCGGGTGTGTGAGCTGCTGGAAGGCGGCCTGACCGCCGATGAGGCAGTCCACGTCTGCCTTCTGAACAACCGCAAGATTCAAGCTGCGCTGTACGAGATCGGCGCGGCCCGGGCCGACCTGGTCCAGGCCGGTCTGTTGTCCAACCCGACTCTCGCGATCGCCGGCAAGTTCCCCGATTCCGGCGGTCTGACGAAGATTGAAGCGGCGGTCGTGCAGAACATCGCGGATTTGTGGCAGATACCCACGCGCAAACGCGTCGCCTGCAGCGCGCTTGAGCGCGTCATTCTCCAGGTCGCGCGCGATGCGAGTATCGCCGCTTACGACGCTAAAGCCGCCTACTACCAGGCCAAGCAGGCCGACCGCAAATGCGAACTGGCGGCCGAAAGCATCCAGGTCGCGCGGCACGTCCTGGACCTGGCCCTGACCCGCCAAGAGGCCGGCGCGGGCAGCGAGATTGATGTGAACCTGGCGCGGGCCGAGGTGCACAGTGCGGAGCTGGCCTTCGCGGATGCCAAGCTCGCGGCGCTCGCGGCCCGCTCGGCTTTGGCTCGCCAGCTCTCGCTTCCCAGCGCACCGGAGGAACTGGAGCTGACCGATCCATTGCCCGAGCTGCCGCACTGGTGCCTTGATGAAGAGGCGCTGCTGCTCCTCGCGGCTGACCGGCTGGACATTCAAGCCGCCGCCAGCGCCGTCAAGGCCGCCGTGGCGCGCATCAAGGAGGAGAAACTTAAGCTCTTCCCAAATGTTGAAATTGGGCTGGCCTTCGAACGCGACGAACGCCGGGCGCCCGAAGGCCGCAATATACTCGCCGACAGCGTACTGGCCTCAATCGCCGAGCGGGCGCCTACGGTCGAGATCGCGCCTATCGAGCGTCTCTCTTCGGACACACTTACCGGCCCGAGCATCGGCTTGGAACTGCCGATCTTCAACCAGAACCAGGGCAACATCGCGCGGGCCGAATACGCGTGTCAGCAGAACCTCAAATTGCTTGATGATGTAGTCCTGGCCGCGACACAGGACGTGCGCCTGGCCGCGGCGCAGGCCCGCGCCGCGTGGAAGGTGCTCGACTTTTATCGCGACGAAGTACTCCCGCTGCGAGAAACAAGCCTCGACCTGGCTCGCACGGCTTACCAGGCCGGCCGAACTCCGCTGCACAACGTGCTGGAAACGGAGCGCGCCCTGCTGACGGCACGCGTGGGTTACGTCGATTCGCTAGGGGACTGTGCGGCGGCCCTGGTCGAACTGGAAAAAGCAGTCGGTCAGCCCCTTCAGCGAATTTTGCCGGCGGCGGGGCGAGCCGCCAATGAAATGGACATGGACGCGTCGCCGGGTACTGAAGCGGCGACTCAAAATTCAGGTGAAGTACCATGAAGATCGGTCAAATTCTCATCGGACTTATTCTCGGCGCCGCAGTCGGCGCCGGCGGGGCCTGGCGCTTGCTGAACCGCGCCGGAGAACACGACGGCCACGAGCATGCGACGCACGCCACAGCCGAAACCCACGACGATCACGACCACTCCGCCGGTCAACACGACCATGACGCCCACGAGGACGGCTGTTCGCACGGGCATGGCCATGAGCACGGCGAACACGACGAGGGGGGCGCCGTCGTTCTGAGCGAGAAGGCCACCCGCGAGGCGGGCATCAAAATCGTTGAAGCCGGCCCGGGCGAACTCGAAGAGACACTAACCCTGCCGGGCGAAATCGGGCTCAACGCCGATAAGGTCGCGCACATCGTGCCGCGCGTCAGCGGAATCGTCCGCCGCGTTGAGAAAAGCCTCGGCGATGAAGTGCAAGCCGGCGAAGTGATGGCCGTTCTCGAAAGCCGCGAGTTGGCGGAAGCCAAAGCGGATTATCTCGCCGCCCGCCAGCGCCTGGCGCTGGCCGAAGCCAATCTCAAGAGCGCGCAGGAATTACACCAGAAGAAGATCATGCCCGATCTGGAATTCCTGACGATCGAAAAGGACAAGGCGGAGGCCGCCATCGCACTTCAAGCGGCGGGCAATAAGCTGCATGCGCTCGGGCTGGCGGAGGATCAGGTCCCGCAGTCGTCCGATCCGACCTCCAGCCTCGCCTTGTACGAGCTGCGCGCCCCGTTCGCCGGCACGGTCGTCCAGAAGCACTGTGCCTTGGGCGAAGTGCTGACCAGCGAAACCGACGCCTTTGTGCTGGCCGACCTTTCGACGGTCTGGGCCACAATTTCCGTCTACGCCCAGGACATCGGCCGCGTGCGCCCGTCCCAAACCGTACATATTCGCGCCGATGGAGCTGAGATGACCGCCTCGGGCGAGATTTGTTACATTGCTCCAGTTGCCAACGAGGCTACGCGTACCGTCTATGCCCGGGTCGACTTGCCCAATACCGCTCGCCAGTGGCGGCCCGGCACTTTCATAACGGCTTCGATCGTACTTGACCGCAAATCCGTGCCGGTGCTCGTACCCATCGAAGCAGTGCAGCGTGTCAAAGGCCAATCCGTGGTCTTCGTCAGCGACGAGCACGGCTTCGAGCCGCGCCCCGTTGCGGTCGGCCGCACGAGCAGCACACATGCGGAAATCGTGAGCGGCCTGGCCGCAGGCGAGCCTTACGTAGCGCAGGGGGCGATGATTCTTAAGGCGGAACTGGGCAAGCGCGGTGCAGTCCACGAACACTGAGGCCGCATAAACCGTCAACTGTGAACATTTGACCGGATATTTGGAATGATCGCAAAAATCCTCCAATTCGCGGTGCAGCAGCG
>Ga0116188_1002179_pt1 | contig 15770 bp, 11 predicted proteins | sample AD_JPNTR2_MetaG_FD_89807 | JGI IMG/M metagenome (GOLD analysis project Ga0116188, IMG submission 89807) | Active sludge microbial communities of municipal wastewater-treating anaerobic digesters from Japan - AD_JPNTR2_MetaG | ecosystem: Engineered > Bioreactor > Anaerobic > Digestate | place...
AGGCGGTCAAATAAGCCGTGATGAACTCCAGGATCTTGATGGTAAGGCCTCCCCAGGATCAGGATACCGATGCGTCCTTCCCTTTCGAGCATCTCTAAAACTTCTTTCCCCCGACGGCGCAGCTCGCTCTCGAAGCGCTCCTGCGCCGCCCAAGCTTGCTCAATCGCCCTGTTGTTCTCTTCCGGAGTCAAACCCAGCAAGGCTTCCCACGTTTCGAACATCTCGCCGGCCAACAGAGCGCGATCCGTAAGATCCAGCAACGGTGCCAAGTAGACGACTCCTTCCTGCTCAAAAACATCCACTTCCCGCGTCATGGCTGCGCGGACAGTTTGGGGTGTGGCCGCCACGGTACAACATGCGTCTTCTCCCGAACTGTCGGCCACCCAACATGGAATCTTCGTGATCAGTGGGAAAAAGATACAGTCCAGTCTTTTCCGACGATGTTTGACCACCAACAGGTTATGGACATGGGCAAGAGCCACCTTGGCCGGGTAACATGGATCGATGACACCTCGCTGGGCACCCTCCCGGTAAAGCCGAGAGCTGGTGTAGTCGGAGAATACGATGTTTTCGGGCCGAACTCCCAGACTCTGAAGGTAGGCGGAGAAAAAGGGTGCGTATTGGTAGAAGTTCAAAACCCGAGGGATACCCACACGAAAATTTCCTCGCCGACGAATCAGCTCGGACCGCCGCCGAACCCAAGGTCTGAAGCTCCAGCGACGCGGCTCGTCCGCCACCCGCAGAGGATGTTGAGGCTTCCAAACCTCACGGGCGGCCGTCTCGGCAAGATTCGGGTTGGCCGCCTTCACCGAGTCCAGTCGCGCCTTCACCCGCCGAAGGTCCTCCACGGACTCGGCGGCACCTTTCTCACAGCTCGCCGTAATGAGGCGGCGCACCTCGGTCCCGGGGACCTCCACGTCGAGAAACGTACGCACGCAACGGTTGGTGCAATAGAAGCAACGTGTCTGTTCGTCACATCGGGCGTTAAAACGGATTTCCACCGCCCGGTCTAAACCGATGAAACGGCTCTCCCTTCCCGAGCGCCACAATCGGGCCGCCTCCAAGGCCGCTCCGACGGCTCCGGCTTCGCCACAATGTGGGTGCACTGTGATTTGCGGCTCGACTCCCGATCCGCGGAACTGCTCACGGATATAGTCGACTTGAGCTTTGACTGCAGCCAGGTTCCGATGCGTCCCGCCCTGCAGAACGAACCTGGTGCCCAAGGAGGGAAGATGCGGTATACGAGCAACGTACAACCATACGTTCTTAGGCAAGACATAGGCCAAACCCGCCAGGATTTCTTCCGGACGCCAGCCTTGGCGTTGAAAATTCACGATGTCCGCCTGGAGAAAAACGGCGCATCCGTAACCAAAGTTCGGCATGGCCTCGGCGCGGAAGGCGACCTCGGCGTACTTCTCCACAGGGTAGCCAAACCCTTCCGACGTAGCCTGGAGGTAAAAGCCGTTGCCCGCCGAACACTGGCTGTTCAGCATAAAATCTTTGACGTGGCCCTCTCGCAGGACCACCAACTTGATGTCCTGCCCCCCTACGTCCACGATGACGTCGACCTGTCGTTGAAATCGCAAGGCGGCCTTGGCGTGGGCCACCGTTTCAACCAACGCTACGTCGGCTTGGAGAAGATCTCGAAACAGATCCTTCAGATAGCCGGTGGTACCTACTCCCAAGAGCCTGAGTTCGACCTGCCTTCTGAGAAAGTCCCCCCGGATTTCCTTCAAAACCTCGATCAGGTCCTGCAAGGGATTTCCGCGTGACAGGCGATAGGCTTTCGCGAGCAGTTTTCCGTGCTCGGAAATTACCACGGCCTTCGTTGAGGTCGATCCACCGTCAATGCCCAAAAAACCGGAGATCAGTCGACCCTCCGGCCATTCCGACGGCTCCCAAGACGGGGGGCGGTAAGCTTCCAGGAAGGCCTGCAAATCTTGCGGCGAAGCCGCCGGCCCAGGAAGACCCTCCCGACACTTTGTAACCGACCTCAGCTGATTCCCCGCCTCGTCGAGAGACCGCCATCCTCGATACCAGCCTTCCTCCGCGGCTTCCTCCAGGCCGTAAGCAACCGCTCCAAGGGCTCCGAAATACTGCGCGTCGGGGGGAGCATAAATCCGCCGATCTATCTCGTCCTCCGGAACCTCCTCACCTCTCTCTCTCCACAGTCGCGGCAGGTGAGCCCTCCAGGCCTCGACCAAGCCCGGGAAGAAAAAGTGAGGCCCCCCCAAGAGCAACACGTCGGGGAACAAAGTGTTCCCACGCGCCAGCACCGTCAGGTTCTGGAGAACAAGAGCGTCAAACAGAGAAGCCACCAGTTCCTCCGGTGGAACCCCGCGATTGCGCAGGTTGGTGATGTCCGTCTCGGCGAAAACTCCACATTTCCCGGCTACGGGGTGCAGAGACCTTCCCTGGTACCGTACGGTCCTGACAAACTCGGGATCAAGCCCCAGTTTCGCCGTAATCCGATCGATAACGGCTCCCGTACCCCCGGCACACTTGTCGTTCATATGCGAGATCTTTCGGGTCCTGGCGGTCTTGGGACTTTGGCGGAACAGAATGATCTTTGCATCCTGTCCTCCAAGCTCGACAACCGATCGCACTCCCTGGTGGCTCCTCTCCACCTGCAGCGCAACCGCGTGCACCTCCTGCACATAGCGCCCGCCCACCAGAGGAGCAATTTCGGAGGCTCCCGAGCCAGTCAGAAAAATCCGACAGTTCTTAGGAGAGATGCCCGGCTCCTGCTCGAGTCCGACCAACATCTCCCGGAGCCGCCCCCGCTGATTGGCTCCGTGCCGGCGATAGTCCTTCCAGCAAATCAATGCATGCTCGCAGTCCCACAGCACCGCTTTCACGGTAGTCGACCCGACGTCGACTCCCAAAACAAAACGAGATGCCGTCATGATGCCTCCCTTCCAAACGTGGACTCATCCTCTTTCGGAAGGTTCTTCACTGCTCCCGGCTACATTGCTTCCCCTTGTATCGCCATTCATGCGTCGGGAAACATGCAAAATGAACCGGGCCGCAGGTGTCACAAAGTCTCGTTCTCTTGGGACCGGATACAGGGCCCGCCGATACTCCGGGCGAGATTCGACAAACCGCCGTAATTCATCCAAAGAACGCCCGGTGCGCCGCAGAGCCGCTTCCACCTCATCCCTTGCCGCCCTACGAGCCTCCGCCAAAGCCATCTGCACGCGGCTCTGCGCCAGAACCAGGCCGTCTCCACTTGTTTCCAGCGACAGAAACAGCAACTCTGGGTAGCGCTCCTGAACCGCCACCTGGACACCGTCCGACTGAGCCGACGGCATACAGCCAAACGGTTTGAGGCTCAGCACCAGGTGGCACTCCCGCAAGAGGGTGTAGTAGATACTTTTCCCCACTTCGAGGTGAGCTTCCCCTCCGCGCAACACGGGGTGGTAGAAGGGCGCCGCCAGACGCGCCAAGTCAGCTTGTGCGGGGAGAGGGTGGGCCGTTCCCCCGAGGCGCCGCCGGAATAGGTCATAGTGGTGGACATAAGCCTTCTCGGCGAACCACAAGGGCATCGCCTTTCGCCAGTGAGCCAAGCGCAAACGCAAATCTTGCTTCAAGGTGGGCGCCACTCCACACAGCATGGCCGACCTGTGTCGCCCTTCGTTCCGACGCTGATACAGCAGGTGAGTCAGCATGGAACCTATGGGATCGGGAAACACCTGAGCTCCCTCTTGCTCGAGAAACGAGAACATGTCGTAGTTGCCAGGCCCTTCCGTCAGGTGTGCGAAGAGTTCCCCCGTCAACTTCACTACCGGTTTGACGCGGAATCGGTCCACAGTGATGGAATCGATGTCGCGGCGGCACTCGTCCAAAACCTGCACGAAATCGGAGCCGTGCAGGTGCCGGTGAACCGCCTTGAAACAGTTCCACCAACGGCCGCCTCGTGCCGGCTTGGGGCTCACAGACACCGGCGTTTTGGAGCCCCCTTCTCGGTCGGCTCCGCTCTGCCGCAGATGCGCATAGATTCGGTTGAGGCACCGATGGAATACCTCGTCCGTCTGACCAGGCACCACCTCATAGGGTCGGATTTGAAAGTGAAGATCCCGAAAGATGTCAGCCAACAAAACAGCCTTGTAGACCCCCAAACCGAAGTCGATGCCGTAACGAAGCCCCTTCTCCTCGTCCTGGTGGATGCCCGCGTTCAATACAAAGGGAAGCACACGGAAGTCCGCAAATCCAGCGGCTTCGAGGGCCAGGCGATAATCCGCCTCATACATACCGAAGCGGCAAGGTCCGCAGGAGCGGGCGATGAAGAACACGTAACGGCGACAAATCTCGTCACGGTCGAGTCCCTCTCGAAGCAGTCCCCTCAAGAACTTCAGTAAGCTGCCGGCTGTGAAATAGACGGGATTGCATTGACCGGCGCTGCAAAACCTCCGTCCCAGCTCGTAGACTTCTTCGTCAGGGAACGGCAAGGTTTCACAACGGTAGCCCGCAGCTTCAAACACGGCTTTCGCCAGGAAGTCGTGGCGCCAGTTCAGACCGCCGAACACGATAGTCGTGTTACTCCGCTCCTCGGGAGCGAAGTATCCTTCCGGGGGACGGCGATAATGAAGGATGTTCGCACTCTTCCGAACGGGCGATGAATCCTCCGATTTCACCTCCGCGCAATCTTTCGCCGACATGGCCAGGTACACTACTGATGAATCAAATTTGCGATCACATACCCGCCGCCGGAAAGAGTCGCCGCCGGCAGAACCGTTGCTGTGATTATACCTGAAACCACTAGGGTGACGGCTGATAAGCTGAAGGCGACATTAAACTCCGCCACGGTCGTGGCGGCCTTCCTACGGCCCGTCGGCGGACCTCCGACTCCGCCCGGGATCCAGCACACCTATCGGCTGGAGTCTCGAGCCAATGCTCCGGGATATCCTCCCTCCGTCAGCTCTAGACGGTTGGAGCCGCCTGAACGTAGATGCCGCGGATTCCATTCACCGAACGAAACGGCTCAAGGAACCTCGAGAGAGAGCCGATCTCATAATCCGCGGGTCCCGCCGATTCGCCTCTCGGCAGTCAGTCACGTGTGCGCCGTTCAAGCCAAAAGCACGTTTTCTCGAAATGGTCGAAGGCGAAACCCCGCGGCAAATCTTCAGCTCTCTCCCAGCGACAAGAATCTTGCGGAAAGTTCGTTTCTCCCAGACTCGGTCCCGGCGGCGAGACACCCAACAACTCCCAGCCGGGAAATCACCGTTTCGCCCTCTGTTACGGAATCCGGCTTAGTAGTTCCTGGAGAACGACTCCAGCCCGTTCCCGATCCTTCACTGCGGCGACGCCGGCCAGATAACGCCCCTTCAAACAGATGCGAATCTCCCCTAAGTAACGGTCTCGTCCCTCCAGTCCCGCCTCGCCGCAAGTGACGTCACGCCCGTCGTCAAGGCGTTCCGCCAACTGTTCGTAAGCGGCCCTCATGGCTTCCGGTGAAGTCTCCCGCACTAAGAAAAGCCGGCCGAAGCCGTAGTCGGCCACGTAGCCGAAGCGCAGGAACTGCAAGCCCAACACGCTCTGGGGCACAAGCCGGAGGCTGCCCTCGACTCTGTCTTCGCTGGGCAGCCAACTCAGTTCCCGGGGCGGCGTTTCGTCACCGGGAACCCGAGTCGAGAGCGACTCCGCAAAGGCCCTCAGATCTTCCGTCATATCCTCCGCTCCGCTCCCCATCAATTCGACGTAAAACGTTCCTTTCGAAAACGCCGCGCGTCGAGGCGTGATCTGTCCCGCCATCCCCAAGTCTTCCAAGGGGAAGTCGGGGTGGCGGGCACTGAGAAAAAGGCCGTAGGCCATCTCCGGAGATCCCATTTCCGAGGCGTCGATGACGATACGTCTTTCGCCGGAGGTACAGGTGATCGTCCACAGGCGGCGAAAATCATAGATGAGGTAACCTTCCGCATTTCCGTTCATGTAGTCGAACAGATTGTCCGGCTCATACGTCTCTGAGGTTCCCCTAGGCTCCCACCCCGGTACAACCCCGCAATCCAGCCATGCAGGCTGAGCCCACAAGGGCTGACACAGCCACACGACCACCACCGCTGTCCAGCATCGCTTCATGCCAACAACTCCCTCGCTTTCCGCATCCTCTCGGCCACCTGAATCCCGTGCGGGCAGACTACGCGGCATTCCGGGCAAAGATCGCATAACCCGACCTGCACCTGCTGTTCAAGTTCGAGGTATCTCTCGCGGGCGAGAGGGAACTGGCCGTAGCCTTCGGCATACGTGAGAATCCGCAACACCTCCTGGACGGGAACTCCCCCGGGACAGCGACCGCTACATTCGCCGCACATGCGGCAGTAGAAGGGGCGGATGGCCTCCAGTTGTCCCGCCAGTAACTCCTCGTCCCGACCGCTGAAGGGTTCACGTAAGGCGCTGAGGTTCTCCTCGAGTTGTTGCATATCGGTGATACTCGGGATGGCCGTGTCGACGTTCGGATCTTTGAGTACCCACTTCAAGGCCGCCACGAAGGCTCCCGGCCGCTGCAGCTTGTCACGCAGGGGACTCTCCCCGCCGGCCCGCCGGAACCCTCCGGCCATCACTTTCATCGCTACGATTCCCTTTCCGCTCCGGCGAGCCGTGGCAACCGCCTGCTTCATCTCTTCGTCCATAGTGAAATTGTAGGCCGTCAGGATCACGTCGATCTGAGGATTTTCCGCCAAAGCCGGAAGCAGAGCCTTCTGCCCCGAGTGCGTGCTGACTCCGGCAAACCGGATCTTGCCCTCTTCCTTAGCCCGAGCCATTACTTCCAGCAGCTCATCGGAAACCTGAGAAATGGAGTCTTTCGAGTGGAGATACCAAATATCTACGTAGTCGGTACCCAGTTCCCGAAGACTGGTCTCAAGATCCGCCCGCAGACCTTCCGCGGTTCCCGCACCGCTCTTTGTACCCAAAATCACTTTCGAACGGACCGGTTTCAGAGCGGCGCCCACCATGCGCTCGTTGTTTCCCCGCTGGTAGCCCCGAGCGGTGTCAAAGTAGTTGATGCCCACGTCGACCGCCCGTTCGATTACCGAGGGATCCGAGGTGAGCATGCACCCGAAACCCAAAGCCGTAACCTTCACACCGGTCGAGCCCAATGCTCGATACTCCATCTCGGGCTGCGACTCCTGAGCCGCCTCCCAACTCACCCTCCCGGCGGGAACACCTACCACAGGAGCAGCCAGGGTTACGCCCAAAAACTCACGACGAGATGCAGAGAATCGCATAATAATTTCTCCTTGATGCTATTACTTGGCTCCCATCCGCTGGTACCATAATAGCGGCGATGTTTTGACTTGAATAGCCTAGACCATTAGCAAAGGACAACAGGGCAATGAAACCGAACCGTCGCGATCTCTTTCGTTTTGCTGCGGGATCCATGCTCGCGCCCGTTTTTGTCGCCAGGAAGACCGTTTCCGCTCAGTCGGCAACCAAATCTCCGGTTGGGCTCATCTACGGCGAGGATCGACGCCGTAACGTGTATGAAGCCTTGAAGCTGGTGGAGTCCGAGTTGGCCCCAGGCCTAAGGGCCAAAGATTACGTGCTGATTAAGCCCAACAACGTCTCTGTACGAAATCCACTTGCCACGACGCAGGCCGACGCCATCCGCGGGATTTTGGACTTCGTCGAGCCCTACAAGAAGCCTGTGGTCATCGCCGAATCATCGGCGGGAGACACCTTCCACGCATACGAAGAATCCGGCTACTTGCAGCTACCCCAGGAGTACCGATCCCTCAACCTCCAGCTCGTGGATTTGAACAAGGAAGCTCGGTTCGAGCTGTTCTACGTTCTCGACGGCGATTTGCATCCGGCGCCCGTGCGGTTGGCGGCTCGGCTACTCGATCCGGACGCGTTCATTATCTGTGCACCGGTTCTAAAGACCCATAATGCGGCCGTGGTGACTCTCTCAGTGAAGAACATGGCTCTCGGGGCTCCTCTCCGTTCCGCGCCCGGCGAGAGGCCGATGTGGAGCGACAAGCGGGTATACCACGGAGGAGTCCGCCAGACCCACTACGATATTATGCTGACGGCTCAAAAGCTCTCCCCCTTCTGGGGAGCCACGGTCATTGACGGCTTCGAAGGCATGGAAGGCAACGGGCCCTCCTCGGGCAGTCCGGTGCCTTCGCGCATCGCGATCGCTTCGCCTGACTACGTCGCGGCGGATTGGGTCGGCGTCGAAGCGATGGGGGTTGATCCTTCCTGGGTGGGATACCTCACCTACTGCGGACAAGTCGGCGTCGGAGCCTACGATGCCGAACGAATTGAGATCCGCGGGGAAAGTCTGGACAGGGTAAGACGCAAGTACGCTCTGCATCAGGACATCGAACGACAACTCCGGTGGATGGGACCCATGGAGGAACTGCCGCCGAAACTGGGATAAGGCCTCCGTCGCCACCGGGTCGGCGTTACTCCTCCCGACTTTCGGTACTTCAAACTGGCGGGCGCCGCTCCACCGCCCGGCACGCAGCCCCGCGTAGTCAGTCCGCCGGCCCGGTAGGCGACAGAGTCCCCGGCAACCGAGACGGGCGGCACAGGCTTGCCCGGCGTTTTGAGATTCAGCGCGCTCCTTACGCCTCCTCGAACAACGGCGTGCTCAGATACCGCTCGCCGTTGCTCGGAGCCACAAAGACAATCAGCTTCCCCGCGTTCTCCCGACGACGCCCGATTTGGAGAGCGGCCCAGGCAGCTGCACCCGAGGAGATGCCAACCATTAATCCTTCTTCTCTTGCCAACCGTCGGGCCGTCGCGAAAGCGTCCTCATTACCGACCTGAATGACCTCATCGATTAGAGACGTATCCAAGACATCGGGTATGAAGCCGGCACCGATCCCTTGGATCTTGTGGGGACCCGGCCTGCCTCCCGACAGAACCGGGGAGGCAGCCGGTTCCACCGCCACAATGCGCAAGGACGGTCTCCGCGGCTTGATGACCTCCCCTATTCCGGTGAGCGTACCTCCTGTTCCTACGCCTGCCACGAGGATATCGATCCGCCCCCCGGTATCCCGCCAGATCTCCTCAGCCGTTGTGCGGCGATGAACAGTCGGATTGGCGGGATTCTTGAACTGCTGAGGAATCCAGCTGTCAGAAATCTCCGCCGCCAGTTGCTCGGCCTTGGCGATGGCGCCCTTCATGCCTTCGGGACCCGGCGTCAGCACCAGCTCGGCCCCAAATCCTCTCAAGAGCTTTCGGCGCTCCAAGCTCATGGTTTCCGGCATGGTCAGGATCACTCGATAACCCTTGGCCGCCCCCACCATGGCCAAGCCGATCCCGGTGTTACCGCTGGTCGGTTCGATAATGACCGTTTTCCCTGGAGTAATCCTTCCCTCCTGCTCGGCCGCCTGCACCATAGCGTAGGCGATACGGTCTTTCACACTACCTGCGGGGTTGAAAAACTCCAACTTGGCGGCGATGACCGCCTCGCTGTCGTTGACGCGATTCAATCGCACCAGAGGCGTGCTTCCAATCGTATCCAAGATAGAGCCCAGGATCCCCGTTCGGGTTTTCGAAGAATCAAGCGTCATAGCTACATCATCCTTTCGGTAAGCGACCGATGGTAAGGAAATTTAAGACTAAATCGATCGATCTAGTATAGCTCCTTTTCCCTTCGTACGTCGTTCCTTCCACACGGTCCGTCAACCCCATCGTCCGGAGGAGGCGTCAAGACCGGCCGGGATGCGAAGACGAACCGAGCTACAGCGTTCCAGTTGCGTCTCCAGGCGGTTAACATCGTTCCCTCGCAGGACTACCCGCCATGTTTTCGCAGGCTCATCATCCTTACAGTAAGATGAACTATTGCTCAACGAATCCCGTTACCTTTCCAAAAGGAGGTGGAGACATGAAAGTACACCTGATCACTGTAGTGGGATTTCTCAGTATCTTGGCCGTCGTTACCTGCCTTGCGCCGGGCCTATGGGCCGCGGCGTCAATCGCGGGCGAATGGGATGCCACGGCCAAGACGTCTTGGGGTGAGACGTATCAGCTTACCGTCGTGCTTGAAGAAGGACCCGACGGTGTCTCCGGTCGTGTCCTGGGGCCCGGCGGAGAGGTCTCTCCTTTGAAGGATGTGAAGTACGAAGGAGAGCAGCTGAGCTTCTCGGTGGAGATCGGCTACACGACATACACGGCTCAGCTCAAGGTCTCGGGCGACACCATGGAAGGCGAGTGGGAAGGTGGAGGGGACTCCGGGACGGCCCAAGCAACGCGAAGAAAGTAAACGACCGTTCCTCAGCGCCTCTTCACAGCGGCCGCACTCTGTGGCACACCCGGCGACAGACCCCGGCCGACGAATGGACGGTGGAACGCGTTGACGGGCCCGGGAAAGGGAGTCTGCGGGCGACGTATCGTGCCGGTCTGGATTCCCTGGACTTCGAAATCCCGGGCCCGGACTCATCCAAACAGATAGAGACTGCGCCGTTGTGCGGGAATGCGATCGGAGGCCGTTCCGGCTCGGCTAACTTACCGGGAATCCGGCCCGGTTCGTTGGCGAAGAGCCCATCCGTAGCGCGTAATCAAGGGCTCGATCTCCTCCCTTTCAACTTTTCCGATTCCTTCGGTCAGCTCCGGAGCCTCCCAGGGCGGCGTCTGATCTTCCTGGAACTCTCCGAACACCAAAACGGGCGTGCCCCACATCGCGGCGGCAGAGCCCGACAATTCCAGCCAGCTGTAGAGCCAACGAGCGTCCTCCTCCAAAAGTCTGATACACCCATAGCTGGCAGGACGACCCGGGAGCGCGTACTGATGGAACGCCACGCCCATCGACGTGTGGAGATTCACGTACCACGGCATAAGCCAGCTTCGGTTGATGGTGCTCCGCTTTAACCGGCTCCGCCAGTTCGCGTGGTATAAACCGTTCGGCGTCGGATGGAGCTTTGTCCCGGTACTTACCGCACCCCAGCACACTAGGCGGCCGTTCTCGTAGGCTGCAAAAGCCTGTAGGCGTTGAGAAACCAACACCAGTTTTGGAACAAAGGAAAGCTCCTCCAAGCAAGGCGGAAAAGGGCTGACCCAGAGCAACGGCACCGCTTCCTCGGGGTGTATCAGCATGCCGCCCCGCCTGAGGTAGGCTGCATCCTTCCGATTAACCTTCTGGACTAGGAGCCGCATGTGCGCATCCCACCGGTTCCATAGGCTTCGGAATTCCGCAGGACGGCTCCAAACAAAACGCGCCCATTTCACGGAGCGGCGGAGGAGATCATCCGACTGGCAGTCAGCCGCCGCAGAGCCTCTGCCGCAAAGAACCGCCGCTACCATGACCAGCGAAAGTCCGGCCCGAGCAAAACTTCTTCTCACCGCGGCGCCCTTAACCTACCACCCCAGGACCGTTGCGCCTTAACCATCCGGACATTAGGGGAGGCATGGAACGCTCCACTCGCCGTAGGGGAAACCTCTCCGCCTCAGGCCGACTGTCTCTGGCGTAGGAAATCTTCAATGGTACGAACCACCGTGGGCAGGTAGGTATACAAGCTGCAATCGCCGTTTTCACGCGGACTGCAAAAGCCTGCGGCGTCCCTACCGTGACAATGAGGGCAGACGTCCCGGTACATTCTCTCGAAGTACTCTTCCATCCAGGGACGATGTCCCATTTCCGCCACCATTCGCACAAGACGATCGAGGAACATTTCAATGGGACATTCTTCGAAAGCTTCCTGCCGACAAGTCCCGTCCAGAGAGTACGAGACGCAAATCGGGCAGACAATCTCTTCAAGGAGAGATCGTAACTCGGCCCGTTCGTCCTCCGCGAGGATCGGCGCACTGATCTTGCGCTGCTCAACTTCGCGGATTCTCTCCAGCCACACTCGGCCGGGGGCCGCCGGCTGCCATTGGGATTCGATCTCTCTCCAAAGATGTTCGGCTTCGTCCCAAGGGATTTGCGGACGGTCGAATTGGTCCTCGGGCAGATCGTGTAGAAGCTGCAGATACAGAGCTTCAGCCCGTAGATCCTCGATCCGCCGAAGCAGCTCTCGAGAGGCGACTGACTGCTGCCGGACCTCGGCCAGAGCGGTCAACATCTGTCGAAATGATTCTTCCGCCCGATGCTTCAAACGAGCCATCTCTTCTTTGATGTCCATTAGACGAGCTTGAGGGCCGCTCACCTTCTTGTCCTCCGTCACTATTGTGATCCTCCTACCGGGATTATTCCCGATCTAAAGAAGGAATTCAAACTGAAGAAAGAAATCAATCCCTCGATCCGGACAAACATCCACGCCCGAGCCCTCTCCGACACATAGCTTGCGCGGCACAAAAAAGAGAGTGGGCGCCGAGGAAACTTCCCTCGCGTGGTTCCCGACCAGGGGGAACCTACCCGTCACGCCAGTGAGGCAAAGACCGCCCTCGCCGCATCAATCGTCTCCTCGACCACTCTCTCATCGTGCGCACAGGACACGAAACAGGTCTCGAACTGCGACGGAGCCAAATAGACACCCCGGCCGAGCAGACCGTGGAAGAAACGAGCGTATCTCTTAACATCCGAAGCGACTGCGGAACGAAAGTCCGTCACCGGCAACCGGCTAAAGAAGACCGTAAACATGGATCCACAACGGGAAATCTGGACCGGTACCCCGCATTCGGCCGCGGCCTCTTCGATACCCCGGCAAAGCCGAGATGTCAGTTGCTCGAGTCGCGCATAAGGCGGATCGGCTTCGAGTAGCTCAAGGGTCTTCAAACCGGCCGCCACCGCCAACGGGTTGCCGGACAACGTGCCGGCCTGGTAGACCGGCCCTTCCGGCGCCAAATGCTGCAACACTTCAGCCTTTCCGGCGACGGCACCCAAGGGGAGTCCTCCTCCGAGAATCTTGCCTAAGCAGGTCAAATGTGGGCGAAGACCGAACCGCTCCTGCGCCCCACCCAAAGCGAGGCGAAAACCGGTGATGACTTCATCGAAGATCACTAGTGCTCCGTGGGTCTCCGCCGTCTCGCACAGGGCTGAAAGAAATTCTGGCCGTGGCACCACCACGCCCATATTCCCCGCCACAGGCTCACACACTACTGCAGCTATCCGATCGCCGTATCGCTCAAAGGTCTTTTCAAGCGCCGCCGCGTCATTGTACGGCAGCGAAAGCGTCAAGCCGGCCACCGCTTCCGGAACGCCCGGACTCCCCGGAATCCCAAGGGTTGCAACACCCGAGCCGGCCTTGACCAAGAAGCTGTCCACATGACCGTGGTAACAACCTTCAAACTTCACGACCAGATCCCGTTGGGTATAGCCGCGGGCGAGTCGCAGCGCCGTCATCGTGGCCTCGGTTCCCGAGTTCACCAGACGAACCATTTCGGCGGAAGGCACCAAGGAAACCACTTTCTCGGCGAGAGCCACCTCCCGCTCGGTCGGAGCGCCGAAACTTGTACCCTGGGAGGCGACCGCCTGGATCTTGGAAACGACAGCGGGATGGGCGTGCCCAAGGATCAGCGGTCCCCAAGAACCTAAGTAATCGAGGTAACGGTTTCCATCGACGTCGACCACCCGGCAACCTTCGCCTCGCTCCAGAAACCGCGGAGTTCCACCCACTCCTCGGAAGGCCCGCACCGGACTGTTAACCCCTCCCGGAATCACTTTGCAGGCACGCTGAAAAAGGTGTTCGCTGCTGGTACAGTCCATGACGTCTCCTCCCGGGTCATCGTAGGGGGGCAAAAATGGAAATGGCGGTGGAGGGACTCGAACCCCCGACTCGACGGATATGAGCCGTCTGCTCTGACCGACTGAGCTACACCGCCGCCAAAGTCTTTTACTCTAATCGATTCAAGGATCGCGGTGCAAGATGAGGTCGACCACTGCGACATCCAAACCAGCTGGGACAAATGGACAGCGACGCTCGGAAACCCAAGCGGGAAAGGAGGACAGCAATCGCCCGCCTTGAAGGAAATCTGCAGTCACTTGAAAGGCCCGCGGCGCCTGCCGCCCGACTCGAACGTCGGAAGCCGACTGGCAAAACATGCGCCGAATTTGAAAACCGTGTCGGATCCAAGACCCCCGGATGCGGTACTCCGAGCGGGCAATTCCCCGGCAAGTGTTTCCAGAATTGCAGCGGCTCTAGCACAACGCAAGAGGTACCACAGAATGGAACCAAACAGCCGACTTGATACTCCGACCGGCCAACGCCGGGACAGATCCGCTCCTCCCGAGAGCGGAGGTGTTTCGGCGAGTCTGCCTTTCTCGGGCGGCAACTTCTCCCGGGCGGATCGCCGGGGTAGAATGCGATTGTGCGGATCGCATCCCTCCAGGACTATGTTCCCGCCCAACTGGCCGATCTGCTGAATAGCGAGGCGGATTACTGGCGATCTGTGTTGTTTTGGGATTACGGCCCGATACGAGAGGTTCTCGAACGCTACATCGGCGCGCGGCTACTGCCGGGTTTCGTTTTGCTGGACGGCGACATCCCGGTAGGCTACAGCTATTACGTGCTGGGTTGTCCGGTAGCCTTTGTCGGAAGTCTTTTCGTCCTGGACGAGTATGCCGGTGCGATCACTTACGCCTCACTGCTTTCGGCTTGTGGACGTCACCTTCAGGGACGACCGGAGGTGCAACGCATAGAAGGGCAACTTTTCGAGTTCAACTACGCTTTCACCGATCTCTGGGTGGAAGCCGGCTTCCACCCGGTAGCCCGCCGGTTCATGGTGTGTGATCTCGCGGAGCAGACCTCCGTTTCCCAGAGAACCGAATCGCACCACGGGCAGCGCCTTCCCCCGGGGTGGAGGGTCTCAGCCTGGCGGCCCTCTTTCCTGGACAGCGTGGCCTTCGTGATTTACGACAGCTACCTAAACTCCCTGGACGCCGCAATCTGTTACGACTACCGGACGTTGACCGGATGCCGGCGGTTTTTGTCGAACCTGGTGGAGAATCCGGCGTGTGGAACGTTTCTGCCCGACCAAAGCTTGTTGCTGTGGGACTCGTCGGACAACTTGGCGGCGGTGCTGCTGGCCAGCCGAATCAGCCCTTCCACCGCGATGATTCCTCAGATCTCGGTAGTGCGTCAATATCAAGGACACGGGTTCGGAAGGTTTCTGTTGGATCGATTTCTTTCAGCATGCCGGAAACGAGGCTGGCACCGCGTAACACTCTCCGTTTCCGAGGAAAACGAGCGCGCTTTCAAGCTGTACGAACGGTGCGGATTTCGGACCCACAAGCCTTTCAACGCGTACCTTTGGAACCGTACAGGTCCATTCACGTTGGAACAACCGGATCTAGGCTCCGTCGTGCCGCCACGGCTCTAACCCGCGGTCGGTTATCCCGCTCTATGCCCACGGATGCTCTCCCCAATGCAGGGCGGAGCCCCGGCTCGACACCTCGTCGACCCGGCGTGGACTTCCGGTGCTTAGTCCGCCGGATCCGAGCAGACCGGATTCTTTAACACCCCGATCTTCTCAATTTCGACTTCCACCAGATCTCCCGGAGCCAGAAAGACGGGCGGGTCACGAAAGACTCCGACTCCGCCCGGTGTCCCGGTGTAGATGACGTCTCCCGGTTCCAGCGTAATATTCTCGGAGATGAATTCCACCAGTTGATAGGTGTCGAAAATCATCTCGGACGTCGTGCCGTGCTGGCGCACCTCGTCGTTGACCCTAAGCTCGATTCGAAGGTTGTGGGGATCGCCCAACTCATCGGCTGTTACCAGGAGTGGACCTAAAGGAGCGAATGTGTCGCAGGACTTACCTCGCACCCACTGGCGATCACCGAACTGAAAGTCACGTGCACTGACGTCGTTGCCCGCGGTGAATGCCACCACCTTGCGGGCTTCCTCGGCCCGGATGCGCCGAACCCGCCGGGTTATCACCGCGCACAG
>Ga0116188_1002181_pt1 | contig 15756 bp, 11 predicted proteins | sample AD_JPNTR2_MetaG_FD_89807 | JGI IMG/M metagenome (GOLD analysis project Ga0116188, IMG submission 89807) | Active sludge microbial communities of municipal wastewater-treating anaerobic digesters from Japan - AD_JPNTR2_MetaG | ecosystem: Engineered > Bioreactor > Anaerobic > Digestate | place...
CGCGGCTCGAATCCTATTGAGAGCAGCCGTAGCAGCGCTTCTTAACGCGTCCCATCCCGGCGTGGGATATCCGGAAACAGCCGCTTCCGTAATAGCGGCGGTCGATGCGGCTCTGGCGAGCGGAAACCGAGATACAATGCTCACCCTGGCCGACACACTGGATTTCGAAAACAATCTGGGTTGCCCCTTGAATTAAGAGCCGTCGACCATCGTGCAGCTCGAAAAATTGGGGGCGGTCGGAAGTGACTTCATCCGCGTAATCCGTGCAATCCGTATTATCGCGGGCGTGATACCCACGGATAGAACGGATAGCGCGGATTACGCGGATGGAAAGCAACATCTGCCCGTCGGCAGCTGTGGAGGTTGACACCCGCCAGACCGAAGTCTGGTGGAATCAGAGTCGCGGCCAACTGCCCATCGTCTTAGAACGCTTTCCTGTGCAGAACCAACGCGGCGTCGAACTTCCCGACCTCCAGCTGTTCAGAACCTGCCCGACTGTTTCGTGGCTTGGTACGGAAGCTTAGCTATAGCTAGGCACGATTCCTGTAACCGGCCCGGCCTATCGGATCGAAAGCAGGGTTTCAACAGAAATATCTTCGTCGACTGATTCCCAGTGGATTCCGATCCCACCACCAATAAGCCGCCAGTCCTTGCGCTGCTCGTCTGTTGCTCGGCGGAGCCGTGGAAAGCACGCTAGTGGAACAAGAATCTCTCGACCATCTGCTAACACCACACGCAGTTGGTGAGCTGTAAAGGAAACGTCGATCGCCAAGGGATCAACTGTCACCGGCAAAGAACTCATGCCATTTCTCCTCAAACGCATCCGCGTTTTCCTCGATTATATGTTGGATATCACTTAGTTCGTTGCTCCCGAAACGCACGCGACCGCACCAAAGTTACCGGTCTGAGCCAGTATTTGGCGTAAGCGTCGCCCTTGTCGACATGAACATGAATCGGTTCGGTGCGACCCAGGCTAAAGAAAAAGAAACGATAACCTCTAGTGCGAGCTATCGTCGGCATACCGCCTGATTGTAACCCTGAACCGCCAACTACGCGAGGGGGCGTCCCAGCCTGGAGCCGCAACTGGGCACCTAGAGAGTCCGGCGAGGCCGGGCGAGGGTGGCTGAAACCGACCGCAAGTCTATGGACATTCGTTTACTCGCTTGCTATACCGCAATCCTTGAGTATTTTGTCTCTGCTGTCGTTGACCTGTTTACGACAAAGCGTGTCTGCGAGGAACCGCCAGGAGGAAGGGATTCGGAGTTCGCACTCGGTGCAGACTCCGGCATTTACCTTCATCACATTTGGGCCTAACTCAAGCCCGCACACAAAACTGTCAGATCTTCTACAAACCGGACACCGAAACGACCAAGACGCACCAAACTCTCTCTCTAGCTCCCACTCCAACTTCTCTTTCTGCACGGAAGTCCACTCAGACTTCACACCCTCTATTACAGCGCTGATTTCCAAAGCCGGCGCTAGGATGTCGCGTATTGACCAATTTACTAGGTGACCAAAAGCATTCAGGCAATATGAGGCGTCCAGGTCGGAGATATCACGAACCTGCCTCATAACCTGTCCGGCAACTCCCAAATGCCAAGAAAGCTCCTCACAAAGCCCTTTCTGCAGTGAAAAATCCGCGTAGACCTGATAACAGACATCCAGGAAGGGAAAGCCGGTTTCGAGTAGTTCGACAACCGCCCGCGCATCATCTTTCGGACTATATCCACGGTGGACGATCTCATTCCTCAGGGTTCGAAAGCTATCCAGTCGCGCGAGCTCAAACTCCGCCAGAATTGGAGATCCTTTAACGGCTTGGCGCATCAACTGAGCCAGGCCAGCGGTGCAACCGGACAACTCTCTTAGTCCAAACGTCAGGACACTCTCAATACTGAGGCGCACAACACGAGTGCGTGCGGAAAGCGGTGCTGCGAAATCAGCAGGAATGCGGATTCGAGGCTCTGTAGCGAACTGGACAAAGAAGGCGAAATCTTCGTCTCCTCCGGCGTTGATCGGAAGAAGATCAAGTACGGATCGTCAGCCGTTGTCGAGTCTCCTAACCGGACTGCACATTCACGTGGCAGATAGGACGAATGTTAATACTAAGCGCTCCGGAACTCCTACCGAATTCTACGTCTTGCTGTACCACGAGGACAGCGGGTAGCGGAGCATCCGGCCCTTGGGCCCACTCCGATACTTGTTATGGAACAGAAGCGCGTTCTTTCAATTCGGCATTACTCACGACCTTGGCAGAAGGATAAGGTCGCACGGTACTGCCAACAGGCTCGGCATTTCACCGCTCGGCTGATTAGAAGGGTTGGGAACACTGCAACATGAAGAGTCAGAAACGTGGGCCAGAAAGCATCTCTCGAGTCTGTCTTGCGGTCGATCGCCTGACAAATCCCGGTTGCGGCGGCGCTCACCGGCAACACCGCCCACGATTCAGCTCAGTAAGTGGGCTTTGGGCGAGGCGCAAAATGGAACAAGGTGGGTTTGCGAAGGAAATCGGGCGGCAGCCACCGTTCCAGAAAGGCGAAGCGACTCCATTGATTCCCCATCCCTTCTTTGAGGTCCGTCCATAATGCCTCGCAGACGCGTCTCGCGGAGTCGCGAGTTGGAACGTCGACCAAGCCGCGTTCCTGAAGAAAGTCATACAGATGCAACATGGCCACCACTGCGGCCGGAGCATGTAGGTGGTCCAGGCAGAGGAACTCTAACTTCGCAGCCAGGAACGGCTCAAACTCCCTCCGCTTCAGGCCGGTGAGTAACCGATTTACCGGGTGCTTGCTGAAAGTGAGGTACTGCAAAAGGATAAGGCGAAATTCGTCGCTCACCACCGCAGGCAACCCCTGAAAAACGCTAAGCCATCGCCAAAAGTCCACCAGCAGCAAATACACGTTTTCGCCGACTCGGTGTCTGTCCTGCGCGGAGAAGTCTTGGCTGGACCATTGCCGGTCTATTTTGCCGGCCCAAGAAAGCGCAAAGGCACGTTGGCGTCGACGGGTCTCGTCGCAGTCCTTGATGCCCAACCGCAACAAGTACTGATATGATTCCTCTATAGCCTCCTCGCTGGCTCCGGCGGCTGCGCAACACTGATACGCCTTAAACATAGCCCAGTCTACCAACTGGTCGAGGCCCCACGGCGTCAGACTCGAGGACTCCAGCAAAGGAATGAGGGCGTCGATCATCAGCTGCGCTGCGGTCTCCTGACCTCCCAAACGCAACATCGAGATAAGCGCGAAGTGAGTATCGTCGATTTGCTCCGTGACACTAGCCACGTGACCAATGATCCGCTCCAGCCTTTCAGGTGGATCATCCGAGATGCGGGCGGTCGCGATCGAGAGTGCGTACCAATCGGACCGGGGATCAAATACATCCGGGCGGCTGTCGAGTAGCTCCTCCAGGAAGGCCACGTATTGCTTGCGGGAAAGCGACTCCCCCAGTTCAATGATCGCCTCGGGAAACAGATTCTTGTACCAGGGATGATCGGGTTTGACCGTTTTGAGCGCCTCGCGGGTCATCCGCAGGCGATCCTCAGGGCTGGCCCCAGAGAAGTCATCCCACCAGGCATCGACCGACTTCTTCACCTGGGGCGCAGTGGTGAAATCCACCAGTGCCGCGGCCTCTTTCCTAGACCTTTTTCGATTACGGCCTGATTTCGGCTTAAGTGATCCAGCGGCCGCCCGCCATTGGGATCCTTCTTGTTTCCTGTTTATCTTCTCGTCGTTTCCGGACATGATTGCCTCCCTGGTGAAGGATAACCCGTCGGTCCGACGAGACGCGTCTTGTTGAGGGGGAGTTCATCCGCGTAATCCGTGCAATCCGTATTATCCGCGGGCGTATACCCACGGATAATGCGGACTGCACGGATTACGCGGATGAGAAAGCGCGGCGCTCCAAACGCATCCGACCCGTCCGCAGCTTACAGCGACAACAGAAATTCGGCCAGCTCTGCTTTTTCTGTCTCGGTCAGGTTCAGGTTGAAGTGATCGTTGTAGTGGTTGATAACGTCAAGAAGCGTTGCGAACTGACCGTAGTGATAAAAGCCTCCCTTGGTGTGCGTCCAAAGTCCCTTCAGAGGAGCCGTGCGGTAGCGGCGGTCGGGCGAACGGTCGGCCTGAAAACTGTCGATTCCGATCTCCTCGGCGGTATGCATGTTCCAGCCTGGCTCGGTGTAAAGCGGAGGTACGTGACAGGTGGCGCACTGTGCCTTGCCGTTAAAAAGCGCTTCCCCCCTTTGGGCAGCAGCCGGATCAAAGCTTCTGGGAGGGGGTTTTGGCGCCTGCAGGGCCAACTGGTAGAAATGCAGCGCCGGGAGCTTCGAGGTGACGAGATCTGGATCGTTGCGCACATTGTCCAGTCCTAGTTTAGCGGCGATCGGAAACTGGCTGTCATCGGCGAGACGGGGATCAAAGAAGGTGCCTTCACCGTGCATTTCGAGGTTCGCGACCAGAGCGTTCCAGTGAGTAACCGAGCCCCAACCCGTCCAAGTGTGAAGATTGACCCCAGCCAATCCGAAGGCAGGCGGAATCAGGGTGGCGGCAGGATTTCCGTCAGGCTGAAACGCTTTCCCGTCAAAGACCAGTTCTGCGTCGAACTTTCCCGGGCCCCAGCTGTTCAGGACCTGCCTGACCGTGTCCTCGCTTACACCCAGGGCTTCAGCAAAGAAGCTCAAATCGGGCGCCAGAGCGACAATGGCGCCGACGTTCAGGTCGCGATTCGCCCAACCGTCCCGTCTAAAACCTATCCCGGGGGCCAGCGAATCGTTGACAGTGGAATGGCAGAGAGCGCACTGAATGCCGACGGACTCGAGGTTGCCCTGGTCGTCGAAAAAGCCTGTTACGCCGACAACCGCATTAGCCTTAAGCAAATCTATAGTCGTCGCAGGATCAGTAAGATCGACCCGGCCGCGACGCAATGCCTGGATGGTGGCTTTCGGAATTGCGTTCAGGTCGACTTTCAAGCCAAGTGACAAGGCGGTCTGAGGACTCAAACCCGGGCCCACGCCTCCCAGCGCTTCTCCCTTGATGGCGTCGTGAAGCCGCAGTTCTCCGCCCCAGAAGTCTTCATCGCCAAACGTATCGAACCGGAAAGTCTCCTGACCTTCTTCGAGCATCTCGTGTGCACTGGCAAGAAGACCACGGTCTAGTCTGAGCGCCAGCGGTTGGGCTGCTTCCTGGGCCTCTGACGTTCCCGGGAAAAGAAAGAGGATGCCCCCGACGGCAGTGCAGATTACTGCGAAACCGGCGAGCATCAGCACTATACGACCCCTTCGGGACATATATACCTCCATGCGTACTCGTTGCCGTAGGAGCGGTCCCGCTACGGTTCATGTTTGAAGTGGTCAAAGAAATGAGCCGGAATGCTCCAATGGCTAAAGCATTGGACTCGGGAAGTTACCGTTTGGTTACACTCATGGCAGAGTTAATATAAGACCCGCTATGCGACTGAAATCACCCAGCGTCCTTGTCTTATTAGTTATTTTCGCCTTGATGGGCACGCCGATGGCCACCGCCCAGGACCAGGACTTCCTTTCTTATGATCCGGCCTTTCGGCCGACGCCTGTTCGAATCGTGCCCGAAGAGGACCTGGATAAGGTCAAGGCACCGTTTGTGGTCGCACGTCTGAAAAACGGCAAGCTCGCCTTGATGGCTCGCGACGCCACAGGCAGGATGGCGCCGTTTTTCGTGAAGGGAATTGAAACGGGGTTCTGGGACACCCGTGGACGCGGTCAGAAAACAGACTGGGATGAAGTTTTCTCCAACTACCGGAAGCTCGGAGCCAACGTGTCTCTGTTCATGCTTCATTGGAAGGACATCGAACCAGAGGAAGGCCGGTTCACCTTCGACTTTTCGGACGAGATTGTGAACACCGCTCGTCGATATGGCGTGAGGATCTGGTGGGTCTTCTTCATGCATGACAACGGCCAGTTACGCCGGGGACGGGACTTCTGGGTGTTTAATTACGACAATCGGGGGTCGGCCAACTATGCGGTTCAGTGGGTGAAGGACGAAAACGGGAACATCCTGGACTCGTTTGATAAGATCCGCGCGACCCAGGCGGAGCTTCTGCCCTGCTATGCGCATCCGAAAATCTTCGCCTTTCAGAATCGCGTCATTCGCCAGTTGGCACGCCGTTACCGGGATTCGAACGCTGTCATCGGGATGCAGACCGGGAATGAGGAAGGCTTTATTCCAAACGTCCCTCTAAACCGCGAGGTCGACGTAAATCCGTATACACTTAAGTTCTACGAGGACTGGAAGGCCAAGACCGGGAAGTCAGACTGGAACGCGTTTAAATTTAATGCGGTGGCGTGGTGGTGGCGCCACTTCACGACCTCGTTCCATGCCGAAGACCCATACAAGCTCACTTCTTTCAATCTGTGGGGAGCGTTTGGCGAGCAGGGACGGACCGAGGTCATTCGCAGTCAGGGGGCCGATCACACCATTTACGCGCTTGGCAACCTGGACGTCATCGGGTCCATGTTCTATCGGGACGAAGCGCGCGCCGTCTGGCCCAACCTGGATGCCTTCTATCTCGACTATATCTTTAACCTGCCGATTCTTCTGCCTTCGGAAATCGGGATCGGAGGCGAGGGTCCCCACACTGAAATCGTTGGTGGGAGCAAGGTCATTTTCCAGGAATATACGATTAACGCACTCGAGCGCGGCGCGCACGGCTACTCGGCCTACTGCTATGGCCAGATGATGGACGACAACGGCAGGCCCGACGCCTACGCCGAGGCCTATCGCAAGCTGACGGCTATGGTGACTGCCGTTGAAGACATTCTGCACCCGGGAGTTCCCGGACCGGGTGGCGTGGCTTTTTCCACCGGGGCGAAGGGGGCAAAAATCAGCCATCTGAACCGGCCTGACGGCGCCACTGTCGGCATTTTGAGATTCCCGGAGGCTGCTTTTGACAATCAGGCGCCCGATCCCTCGCGGGTCAGCTTCGTTGCCGATCAAAACACAGCAAAATTCGATCTGACGGTCGAAGTCGGAGCCCGGAAAGAAGGTAATTACAAACTGGAGGTCTTTCGCGACGGGGAACTGGCTTTTTCGAAATCGGCGACGCTTAAAGCGGGCCAGAACGTCCAGCTCGATCTCACCGACGTCCGGGCCACCGAGGCGGTCTTCTTGAAGGCTACTCCTCGGACAGGAAGAATCACTGAACCTAAGAAGGGCATTCCCAGAAGGGGCCGGCCTTTATCGCCCTGAGCACCAGCTGGTTTGACTGTACCAGCGAGGTGGACAGAGGGCTTCTGTGCATGCCTTGGGTGATCGGGTCAGCGGCGACCTAGATGGTGATTGTATGGTCCGCCGTCATGAAAAGCCCGGCAATCTCTTCCATGTCACCGATTCGACCGACTTCGAGCGAGTCCTTGAGCTGGAAGAACGAGATGCAGGTGCCGCAGGCGACCAGATCGACTCCGGCATCTGCAAGCCCTTTTAGAGCGTCGAGAACCGTTGAGCCGCGCGCCAGGAGTTTCACTCCCGAATTGTAGAAGATGATGACGTCAGGCTTCTGCGGGCGAGCCCAGAGTTTTCTCAGGAAAGACCCGAGCAGCCTCTGACCCAACTCGCTGTCTCCCCGTCCCATCGTCTCACTGTTGATCACAACAATCCGCATCGTCTCTCCTTTTGATCTCGTTTGCTTCTCGTCGCCGGCAGCCGGTTCTTTTTCTGTCTGCTCGCGATCGCGCTTAATGATAAGGGACGGGAAATCGTTTGAGGAGGGTTGTTGCGCTCACTTAGAATTCAGTCCATGCGATGTTTCCTATTGAGTGTGGTCTGCCTGTCATCCTTAACCATTGTCCCGGCCGCAGAAAACCCGAAACCCACGGTCCAGGACAAGATCCGTGATCGATATATCCCGGCTACTTTTGAGAACCCGGACGCTCCGGGTTACCTCGCAGAAAGGATGAAGCTCAACACCGAACTGCGTCTTTTGCGACTCGATCTGGATAGCATCCTGAAACCCTTCCAGCAGCGGCCGGGCGCGCAGGCATGGATGGGAGAGCACGTCGGCAAATTCCTGCACGCCGGCTCGCTTGTCTGGCGCCAGACTCGAGACGAACGCCTGAAATTGCGGATCGACAAGGCCGCCCGTGAATTGATGGCGACCCAGCTGCCTGATGGCTATCTCGGTACTTATCGGGAACAGGACAGATGGACCTCATGGGATGTCTGGACTCACAAGTACAACATGATCGGGCTTCTGAGCTATTACTCCGTCACCGGCGATGTGGCAGCCCTGGAGAGCTGCCGCAAAATGGCGGACCTGCTTTACCGTGTCTTCGTCGAAGAGAAGCGGGACATCATCCGATCGGGTGAGCATGTGGGAATGGCGCCCACGAGCATTCTCGAACCAATGGCGGTCTTATTTCGGCAGACTGGAGAGCCTCGATACCTCGAGTTCTGCCGGTATATTCTCCGATCCTGGGAGCAGCCTCACGGCCCTAAGATACTTTCCTCCTTGCTGGATCACGGCCAGGTCAACAGAACGGCAAACGCCAAAGCCTATGAAATGCTGTCTTGCCTGGTAGGCCTTCTGGAGCTCTATCGACTGACTGGAGAGCCCGATTACCGAAAAGCCTGTGACAACGCCTGGGATGACATTGTCAAGAACCGCTTGTACCTTCACGGCAGCGCCAGCTGGGAAGAATTTTTCCAAACCGATGGGGACCTACGCCCCGATGGTACTTACAAAGAGGCCAGATACATTGCTGGCGCCGAAGGGTGTGTCACCGTTACCTGGCTGCAGTTCAATCTTCACCTGCTGCGCCTTACGGGTAACCCGAAATACGCAGACGAACTGCAGCGCACCATTTACAATGCGCTTCTGGGCGCCCAGTCTCCGCTGACGGGCCAGGTGTGCTACTTTGCACCGCTTCAGGGTAGAAAGCGCTATGGCGAAGTCAACCACGGCATCCTCCCCGACGTCTCCTGCTGCGCCTCGAGCATTCCCAGGGGCATTGCCCTCATACCCGACTCCCTCGCAGGATGGATCGACGGAGTGCCTGCGATTCTCGACTACACCAACGGAAAGCTGATTTTCCATCCAATTGATGGACGTCCTGGCCTTAACGTAACGGTCAGAACCGACTACCCGCTTAGTGGCTCTATTGAGCTGATCGTCGAACCGGAGAGCGAAACGGCTTTTCCCCTGCTTTTGGCGATTCCCGAGTGGGCTCGGGACTTCGAAGCCAGAGTCGGCGATCGCACGTATCGCGGAGAGCCCGGCCGGTTCCTCAGAATTGAAAAAAACTGGGCCAAGGGCGAAATTGTCCGGATCAGCCTGCCCCTGGCCGTTCGAGTGGTTGCCGATAATCACGCAGGATCCAGTCGAGTGGCGCTCTTTCGCGGGCCCCAAATGTTGGCCGTTGACGAGAATATAGATCTGGTCAAGCGTTTGCCTCGGTGGGGGTGGCATGGGAAACAGCTTTACCGGGTCTCAGGTGTGAGGGATGGAAAGCCGGTCAGCCTCTTCCTTGTCCCATACGCCGAAGCGGGTCAGAGTATGGCTGACTATCAAGCCCTGGTGGAAGGCTTCACGTCGCTACGCGAAGAGTCGCCGCAAGCCTCGCCAGAGTAGTATCCGGTCGTCAGCTGCCAGGTTCGTTTGGCAGATGGTGAGCCAATTGCAAAAATTGCCTCGTTGAGGATTTCGACGCCGAAAGCATACCGGCGAGGAAGGTTAAGATCGGATTCCATCCGTGTCATCCGTGTGATCCCTCTTATCCGTGGAGAAGAAGCCCACGGATAAGACGGATCACACGGATGACGCGGATGTGTTGTCATTTGATCCGGAATTCAGCAAGAAAGCCGGGGCCACGTTTTTTTTGGCAATTGCCTCACCATTTTCCATTTAATCCTTCGGGGCTGCGACCTCCGGCATCACTCCTTGAATATAACGGGGATAGGAAATGGCAAAATGGAAAACGGCAGGTGGCAAATGGGGAAATCGTCCACGGGGAACTCGAATGAGTAGCGGCGTCTACAGCCGTCGTCAGTTTGCCGGAATGCTCGCCGCGACCGCGGCGCCGGCTTTTGCTGCTTTCGCCCCGGACGCCAATCCTCACATCGACAGAGCCATGAAGGCGGTGCGGAGCGCGATTCCTCTGGCCGAGTCTGATCACCGAAGACCGGTCTACCACTTTCGCCCGCCGGCTCATTGGAACAACGATCCGAACGGGACAATCTTCTACAAGGGCTGGCACCACCTGTTCTACCAGCACAATCCCTATCAGGCGGTCTGGGGGAATATGCATTGGGGGCATGCGCGCAGCCGGGACCTGGTGAACTGGGAACACCTGCCGATTGCTTTGTGGCCCTCCGTCGAGAAAGGGGAGGATCACGTCTTCTCCGGGTCCGCGATCCTTGGTCGAGATGGACGTCCCCGCCTGCTTTACACGAGCATCGGAAAGCGTGATCCGGAACAGTGGATGGCCATTCCTCTGGATGACGATTTGATCCGCTGGGAGAAATATCCCGGAAATCCAGTCGCCACCACCAAACTGCATGGCGCCCGAGCCGTGTTCGATTGGCGCGACCCTTTCCTTTTCCGTGAGGCTGGAAATGTCTACCTCGTCTGCGGGGGCAATTGGACCGGGTGGTCACGGAGTGGCGCAAGCGCAATCTACCTGTACAAGGCGACCAGCGAAAACCTCGACCGGTGGGAATTCCTCGGTCCCGTGTTCGAATACAGAAACAGGCAATACAGCAATATTGAGTGTCCGAACCTGTTCCGCCTGGGCTCGAAGTGGGTGATTCTCATATCGCCCCACAAGCCGACCGAGTACTTCGTTGGTGATCTCGATCTGGCCGCTCCCCGTTTTTTGCCGGAAATGCACGGGGTGCTCGACCCGGGCGCCTCCTACGCCAGCAATGTCTCGTTCGACGAACAAGGCCGTTGCATCCTCTGGCTCTGGGGACAGACGCTGAACCCGCCGGAGCGCGGATGGAATGGAGTCATGACTCTCCCGCGCATACTCTCGCTCGGAAGCAACGGCGAACTGCTGCAGAATCCCGCCCCCGAGTTTGAGAAGCTTCGCGGGGAAATGCAAACTGTGCCGCCCGCCACTCTCGAGGGGAAACCGATGCGGCTGGACGGGATCTCAGGGGACTGCCTGGAGATCGAGGCCCAATTCTCGATTGAGAATGCCACAAGTGTCGGCCTTAGGCTTCGCTGCTCCTCCGCCGGCGCCGCCGGTGTCGTCGTCCGATACAGTACGGAGGGCGGGGGCGGTCCCTATGCCAACGGAGGTACGTTCGGCATTGGGTCAGCGGGCGCGGTCCTTGGGCGACAAAAGGACATCCGCATGCGGGTGTTTCTGGACAAGTGCGTCGCGGAGGCCTTCGTCAACGAGGGCGCTGTGGCCGTCTACTCGGAGGTTTCAGCCGGGCAGGCCGACCTGGGGATTGAAGCATTCGCAACCGGTGGAACGGCGCGCCTCGTGTCGCTGAAGGCCTGGCCGCTCAAGCCCGCCGAGTTCAGCCTTGAGCACTTCGGTTAACGGCCAAGGCAGGTCGCGACGTGTTTTGTTCAATGATACACACACCTCTCTTGCTCGCGGCCACAATGTTTACCCGCCACAATGTTTACCCTTGACAGACCTAAGAGCCGGGAGTATCTTTTGCGCTGTCCCCATTTGAAACGTTTCAAATTTTGTCGTCGAAGAAAATTGAAACGTTTCAAAAGTTTTTTGGGGCGAGAGGCTTCCCAGGCTCGATCATCCTTTTGAAGGGAGTTCCCTATGTCAGCACGCAAAATCGCGTCTATTCCATTGGTTCTTCTGCTCTTCTTACTTACATCGTCCGCCGGTTGGGCGCAGTTTACTCAACGCGGTACCATCACCGGAGTCGTCACCGACCCGTCCGGCGCGGTCATACCGGGTGCCAACGTCACCCTGACTGATCTCGACCGCAATCAGACTTTGGAAACCGTAACCGGTGACGAAGGAACGTACACCTTCGCTAATGTCACGCCAGGTCGGTACCAGGTATCTGTCGAGATGCCTGGCTTCAGCAAATCGGTTTCGGACCAGATCAATCTGGCGAGCCAGCAGACGCTGCGCGTTGACATGGCGCTCCAAGTAGGCGAAATGTCTGAGATCGTCGAGGTCCGCGGGACCGCGCCGCTCCTCAAGAGCGAGCAGGGCTCGGTCGGACAGGTCGTCGATCGCGCCTTTGTAGAGAGCCTGCCGACCAAAGGTCGGAACTTCACCGCCTTTGTTGCACTCGCACCGAACATCAGCACCTTTCCGCGCGGCAACTGGGGTGGTACCTGGGCAGTTGGCGGCCACCACGTGATCGGCGGATTGGATTATGTGGTAGGCGGGGGTGGCAACAACGGCTTCTACATGAACGGCGTGAACGTCAACGAAAACTGGGTCGGAGGCCTGAGCTACGCCCCGTCGGTGGAAGCGGTGGCGGAAGTCAAGGTCGACGTGGCCGGGTTTTCGGCCGAAAACGGACGTGACATCTCGACGTTGAATGTCATGACCCGCGGAGGCACGAATCAGTATCACGGGGCAATTTTCGATTATCTGCAGAACGACAATCTGAACGCGCTCAACTCCTTTGACAAGGCCATGGGCGCCACCAGCGGAGCTTTTCTCCAGCGCAACCAGTTTGGTGCCAATTTCGGCGGTCCGGTGCGTATCCCGAAACTTTTCGACGGCTCCGACAGGCTGTTTTTCTTTGTAAACTTCGAAGGGACGCGAGAGAATCGCGGTGGCGAGAATGCGATTTACCGAGTTCCCACCGATGAAGAGCTCCAGGGAGACTTCAGTCACCTGTTGCGACGCTTTCCCGGCGATCCTTACTACGTCATCTATAACCCGTTCTCGACGGTAATTAATGAAGACGGCGACAGCATCCGGGAACCGATCCCGAATAATGATCTTCGCAACGTTCCGGGGCTGATTAACCCGTTCGCGCGCGAGATGCTGGAGGGGCTGTTCCCCAGGCCAAGCGGCTATACCAATCCTGCAGATCCTGACGATTTGCGCAATCACCTGACGTTCCAGTCCTGGGCCAACAACAATTACAGGATCGATGCTCGGGTCGATTTCAAGATTACGGAGAATGACAACCTGTTTGTAAATGTGTCCAGGTCGCACGGCATGGATGACAACAAAGGAGGATTGTTCCCGGATTTGAATCTGAACGTGGAAGACAGTTCCACCTTAGTTACGGCCAACTACGCAAAGACCATCACTCCGACGCTGACCAATGAATTCATTTTTGCCGTGGGCAAGGGTCGCATGTACAACGTTGACCAGGCGGCCATCGACTATATGAGCCGCAGTGATACCTTAAGGAACAAGTATTTTAAGAACCTCGGAGTGGGAGACGATTACGGTCTGTACGCGATGGAAATCGCGGGTATCGGGACTCTGGGTTCCTGGGAGACCTTCATGTCTTCCAACCCGACACTGCAGTTATCGGACAACATCAATCTCCTTCGCGGCCGTCATACCGTCAAGGCGGGCTTCAATTATTTCCGTAAGGAGCAGCGCGACTGGGATGTCTTCCGCGGCGTCGTGTTCGATAACCAGTTCACCCGTGCCGGCAGCGTGGATAATTCAATAGGCGGCGACTCGCTCGCGGGCTTCCTGGTGGGAATTCCGAGTTACATGCGTCAGAAATACCAGTTAACCGGGGGCGATGATGACCTGTACTTCCGGATGCCCTACTGGGGCTTCTTCGTGGAAGACAAGTTCCAAGTTAACCCAAAGCTGACGATCTCGGCCGGTCTGCGATACGACCTGTCCATTCCCACCTTCTCGCCGAACAAGTACGGAAACGCCGTCATGGACTTCGATTACCCGGGCTGGCAACTGAAAATTCCTGGAAGAGCGCCGGGGCTAAACCTGCATTACCTGCCTGCGGATAAGAACAACTTTGCCCCCCGGATCAGCATTGCGTATCGTCCTACGTCGGACCTGATCGTTCGGACCAGTTACGGGATCTTTTACGATCTTGGCACAACCGTCGTGGGTGGAGACCGGATGGGCGAAGCCTTCAACAGCGTACCCGGATATGTGGGCTCCGATTATGCGAATTGGAGCATCGGAGTTCACGACGATATCCCGCATTTCACCTTCGACGATGTCTTTCCGGAAGCGCTTTCCTTTCCGGTAGGCAACTACCCGATCTCGACCGGGCCTGGCTCCGGTTACTTCGACTGGATGGCGAGTCCGTACTATTCAGATTTGGAATCTGAGGTGACCCCCATGTACCACCGGTACATGCTGGAGATCCAGAAGGGCTTGGGAGAAGACATGGTCGTGTCTGTCTCCTATTTCGGCGGACGCGGGATGAAGCTGCCCTACTGGGAGAGCCAGAACCAGCCCGCATACCGGACCGGGTGGCCTTCTGATGATGCATTCAACGAAGCGCGTCCCAACAACAACGGACGCTTTGCCGATCCCTGGGTGCTTCGGCACGGTCTAAATTCCTTCTACAACGCGGGTACCGTGAAGGTCGAAAGGCGGATGAGCAGCGGGCTGCAGTTCGTGAGTCACTACACCTTCTCCAAGACAGTCCAAGACCGCAGTTATCGCTACCACCGCTGGCTGGGACGCGGCGAGGCTAATTTCTCTCATCCGCACCGCTTCTTCTCAGCCGTGACCTGGGATGTGCCATGGGGCAACTCGCTGCCCAAAGCTGCGCAATACGCCCTGGCGGGCTGGCGACTGACCTTGATGACCACGTTCGAATCGGGCAATGCCGAGACGGTGTGGAACTGGGCGACCAGCGCTCGAGACATGGAGCCCGATCGTCCGAACGTCTCGGGTAATCCGAACCTGTCGAGAAGCGAGCGCAACATGATTCGATACTTCAACACCGGCGTCTTTTCGGCACCGCCGCAAGATGTCAAAGGTAACGCCGGCGAAGGGATCGTGCGCGGCCCGGGCGTCAACAACTGGGACATGTCCCTCACCAAGACCTTCCGAATCACCGAGAAGGTAAATGCGGATTTGCGAGGCGAATTCTTCAACCTGTTCAACCACACTCAATGGGGAGGCATCAATACCGGCTTTGACGGACGATCGAATTCCCAGTTTGGACAGGTTACCTGGGCACGTGAACCGCGCATTATCCAGCTCGGTTTGAAGATTTATTTCTAGTAAGCCGTAATCATAGTAGTCTAGGTGGGTTTCGAATCCGCACCGCGCTTTTCACGGGGCGGATTGAAACCCACCACTCCCCAGAAACATGCGGCACGCCTCCGGCGTGCCGAAACTTGCCGGAAATGGATGTTTTCACCAAAGTCCAAGAGTTCTCCGGGCCTCGATGATGTCGTTCTCGATTTTCTATCGACGCGTCAGTCCTGACGGACCTCCAACCAGAAAACTGAGGGATTAAAAATGGCAAATGGAAAACGGCAAATGGTAAATAAACAAAGGGGAATCAGCCGGCTTCGATTCTTTGCTTTCTCCTTGTCGTTACTGGTCCTCGTCGCGGCGCCGCTTTTCGCGGCTCGCCTGAAAGAGATTTCGCTCCTGGAGCTTCGCGACAAGATCAAGGGCGGCTGGGCTGGTCAGATTATCGGCGTGAGTTACGGCGCGCCGACTGAATTCAGATCCAAGGGGAAGATAATCGAAGGCGAGCTCCCGCCCTGGGGACCGGAGCGGCTTGCCAACGCGATCCACCAGGATGACCTTTACGTCGACATGACCTTCGCGAAAGTGCTGGACGAAAAAGGCTTGGATGCCACCACAGCAGACTTCGGCGAGATGTTCAAGGA
>Ga0116188_1002184_pt1 | contig 15740 bp, 21 predicted proteins | sample AD_JPNTR2_MetaG_FD_89807 | JGI IMG/M metagenome (GOLD analysis project Ga0116188, IMG submission 89807) | Active sludge microbial communities of municipal wastewater-treating anaerobic digesters from Japan - AD_JPNTR2_MetaG | ecosystem: Engineered > Bioreactor > Anaerobic > Digestate | place...
GGATAAAGTATTAACTGGTTGTTTTTGTGGTAGTAAAAAAGAATTTTTAGAAGCGGTTGAAAGAACGCATTCAAATAATAATCATGCTCAAAATTATAAAAAGTTAATCGATTTTATTTTTAATTAAACAACTCTAAAAGTCTTACCTTCGCCCTGCTGAAGCAGGGTTTAGGCAAAACTTTTAAGGGGGTAATTATGTTTAGTGTAAAAACTAAAGTAGAATTAGCTCAGGTAAAATATTTAAATGAGCTACTTTCAACTAAAAGAAATGTAGTAAATCCTGTTTTTAGATTTGCTTGTGTGACTGAATTTGAAGGGTCACGTTATCTATTTGCTACCGACGCATATCAAGCGAGGTGGATGTGTGTGGATCATTACTCTTTAGAGTGTGGTCTATATAAGTTTCAAATTGAAAAGGACTCAGCGTTTTTCATCAAAGTCGAGGATTTAGATTTAAAGTATCCAGACATCAGTTTTTTGTTAGACTGGGAAAATCCAATAAAAGACTATAAACTTGTTGGGGAAGTAAAAGCAAGTGAAAAAGATATTGCGATCTCAAAAATAATCTTTCATTTTGCAAGGGCTTTTCCAGAGATAGAAAAGATTTATATTAAGCAGGATCTTGTAGATGAGATTATGATCAAAAAAGAAAAAGATTTTTCTCTTGTCCATGGGGATGACAAGTTGCAGGTCTTTTTCAATGGGGGAAAATCCAACCCCATCGTGTTTCGAGGCGCCAATATGACAAGTGTTGTTATGCCAGTTTTTTAAAAGTATTACCTTTGCCCTGCTGAAGCAGGGCTTGGGTAAAAATAAAATGGGAAGAGGTGTTAAAAAATGACTTGTAAATGTGGAGCTAATATGATAAAAGTGATTGAGGATGAGTATAAAGGGGTGTTTTATTACTGTGCTGAATGTGGTAGATTGCACTATAAAAGAGAAAAAACTTCATATTGGATTGTTCCGACAAAAAGTCGGATTGTATAGCAATTTTACCGCCGCACTTGCGGGCAAAGGTGCATTTAAATTTTATTAAAGGAGGTGAAAGACCTCAAAGATATAATAAAGTAGCCGTTAAAATAATTGCAGAGACTTTAAAGGGAAGGTTCAGCTTTTGCCCCCTGTAAAAGGGGGCACTTTTAATAGGAGGCATTTAAATGAATATCACTGTTCCATATTCACTTCAAGAATTTGAAGTAGAAGAGGCGAAAGGAAGACTTAGATTGCTTGTAAATCGTTCAATTTCTAATGTTCCTGTGCCTTTTGATACTAAAAGTCTTATCACTTTTTGTCTGAAACAGATAAAAAGTGATAAGATTTTTAGTGTAAACAATGGTCAGCCGATTTGTCGTGTAGATGAATTGGCAGATATTGCAAGGGAGGAACTGGAATGGTTTATCCTTGTGCATAAGAAGACCGTTTTCGTTGAGAATAAAGGAGGTTTAGTTAAAGTTTTTTATCCTTATCCAGTGTCTTCTTCTGTTGTGATTGAAATGTCTATGCAGGAGGTGCGGAAAAATTATAGGAGGTTGCGTTTAAATGGAAAAATTTTTAAAGATTTAAATTTAATTGCAATTTTTACTTGACAAATTTTAAAATTTTTTGTAGAGGCTAATTATGGAAACAAAAGAAAAGATTCAAAAGATAAAATTTTATGCGCATGAGGATATAGATTGCTTTATTCTGGAGGAGAGAAAGGACAATATTTTATTTTTTGTAGATTTAGGATTTTCCGATTTGGATATGCTGAAGATTGAGAATAATCTTCGCATAGAAAAAGCGGATGATTTTGTGATAAATGATTTTAAACTTAAAGGGTATGTCTATAAAAGTAAGTCACTTGGTGATATTTATTTATATGAGATTAGTTTTCTCGGTGAAAGTTATGATTTATATGTCGCTATTGGTTCGCTTAAAAAGTTAATGTATAACGATTTAAGCCACGCCCTTAGGTTGTTTTTAAAATCAGAAGAGTTTTCACTTTTCAACATGGCTAATTCTTCAGGAGGTTTTTAAAAGGTGTATGTTTAAAGAAGATGTGCAAAAGGTGTTATTTCATTTAGAAGAATTTTTAATAGAAAAAAATAAAAATTATGGTAATTCTGCTCTGGAACCTGTGCGGATTTTTTCAAAGTTGGAAAGTGACGCAGGTATTTTTGTTAGGATTGATGACAAGTTAAGTAGGATTAAAAATAGTGATGAGTTAAGAAAAAATGATGTAGTAGATTTGTTAGGTTATTTAGTCCTTCTGTGTGTTCAGAAGGGATGGTCTAATTTTGATGATTTAAAAAAATAAAATTAAGGAGAGAAATTATGGAGCTTGAACTTGTTCCAAAAACGTTACCACAGGTTACTGGTAACTTTGAAAGCTACAAAGAAATGCTTATAAAGCAAATGGAGGTTTACAAAAACACACCATTGACTGAGGAAAATGTTCCTCAGATAAAAAGTGCTATAAGGCAGATGAGAATATCAATTGAAAAAATTGAAAGCTCTGCTATTAGTGTGTATTTTGACACACCGAAAAAGATTTTAAAAACTCAGTTTGCGGAATTGTATGCAATAATTGCTGAAGGAGAGCAGAAGGTGGATGCAATTATTGCTGAGGAAACGGCTAAACGTAATAATGCTTTAACTTCAAGGTTGATCAATTATATTCAAAACAAAATTCAAGGTATGGAGCTTGAAGAGGATGTAGTTGATTTTGTTCCGTTGAAGAAACATTATTATAACAAGACTGCAAAAGAAGCAGATATTCTAAATGAGATTGATAGTGACTTGCTCACTCTGGAAAAAAATTATCGTTCTTATAAGAGGGCAAAGGAAAAGATTGGGAAGATAGCTGAAGAGTTAGGGGGAGTTTTTAACAGAAAGATGTTTGAATTTCAGTTATCAAAATATGGGGATAATAATGATGATGTAGCTTTAAGAGCGGAGGAAGAGGCTGATAGGCTTAAAAATATTAAGATGACTTCGGCGGCAAAATCTCTTGTTAAAGAGGTTACCTCTGCGGAAGTGGTTGTTATCTCATGGGAGTTTGAGACTCTTTCAAAAAATGATTTAAAGGATACAGAAGAAATTACTATTAGCTTTATTGTCCCAAAAAAGCATAAAAAAGGTTTCAATGAGATAATTAAACATTTAAAAAATGCAGGAATTAAAACTAAGAAAATTTAAAATAAAGGAGTAAATTATGCCACAAGTAAAAAAATCTACAACAAAAGAAATTGCAGTATCTTCGGATATTGCACAGCTGCTCGCTGATGCTGCTGCTCTGGAGAAAAGCAACTTGTCTGCAATAGACTCGGGCACAAGGGTGCCTTTTATAAAATGTATCTCTAAAGCAGAAGACCCTATTTTGGATAAGACAAGTCCAGATTATATACCAAAAGCAGTATATAAAGGATTCTGTGCTCCTGAATCTAAACTTAGTTTAGGACTGGAATTTTATTTTACTGTTTTCGGTGTCTTCTCAGTTTATGAGGAAAAAATTAAAAGTGAAGATGGAGGACTACCTTCAATAGTTGGATATGTCATGCCAGAAGTAGCGAAACAGGTTCCAATGGCAGATGGTTCCTATTTTGATAGGGAGTTTGAGGATGAAGAAGGAAATGTTCATATCCTATCACCTATCTTCTGGGTGTTTGGTCTTATAGAAGATTATGAAGAACTGGGTCTCCATTCTCTGGTTTTCCGTTCTACTGCTGCCCCAAAGGCTAAAGCAGTGGCGAAAACAATTTCAGAGAAAGGCGGTATTAGTTGCCAATACGTCTTCCATGTAACATCTGAGAGGAAAGAGTTTAAGAAATACAATTCAGTTTCTTACCAGCCTATCTTGGAAATTACAGACCGTATAAATTTTCATATAAAAAATGGGAAGGTCGTTCCAGAGGAATGGTCAATAGAAGAGATAGAGGAGTATGTAAAACTGTATCACAAGCTCCACGATGACTACGCAAATTCGAGAATGATATCAAAGACCGCAACGGTAGAAGGATATTTGCAAATAACCGATAATAGTAAGGTTCGTTTTTAATTTAGTCACCCCCCTGTTTTTGCAGGGGGGGTGAATTTATTTGGAGGAGTTATGAAATACGATGTTCAATTTTCAGTCATTATTTATAAGGGAGAATATTTCATTTCTCATTTGGCTGCTGTGGCTATTGGGAAAGATTTCACAAATACAACTATTTTAAATTTTAATAACAAGTATCAATTAGTCGCTTTGAAGGATTATGAAAAGGATTTAGTTAAGCAATATCCTGTTTATAATTTGGATGCTGTGTTAAATTCTTTTATTCCAGCACAAGAGGATGCTTCTGTTTATTACGGGGATAAGAAGTATTCTTTTGTTTTTCAAGGCGAAACTTATTACCCATTAAGCAAATTAGATTATAAAAATAGGTATCAATTAAAGTATTTGCTACCGTGTGTTAAAATCTTCGGCACATATTATATTGTGTGCAACAAACAAAAAGATGTAAACACTAAACACGTTTTAAAAATTAAATAGGAGGATTATAATGTCCTCTTACATAAAAGAATTCGCAAATTTATTAACGGGACATAAGGCAAGTTTTGTTATACATGTCCCGCCCTTTACTAAGCAAGGAAACAAGGTTAAAGCTTCTCAGGTTAAATATAAAAAGTCAAACGGGCTTTTTGTTCCTCTGTCAGTGGATGATTATGAGAGGCATTTAAAAGGTGAAATCGGTTTAGCTGTCAGCCCTTTGACTGGAAATACAGACGGTTTGCGGGACAGTTGTTTTTTTGCTGTGATTGATATAGATGTTTATGATAGTGCTTTTACTATTGAACAGATAAAAGATTTAGTTAGTGAATATCCTTGTTATGTTACTCACTCTAAATCTGGGGGTTTTCATATATTTTTCTTTTTCAAAGAGCTACAAAATGCTCAGCAGGTAAGAGAGACTTTAAAGTTTATTAGTTATATTACAGGTATTAAATATCTTTTCGGGGATAAAGTCGAGATATTTCCTGAATATGACTATGTTACTGACAGGCAGGCGCATTGTATTTTTCTGCCGTTTTTTGGCGCAGAAGAAAATGAAGTTATTAAATTTATTAGAGAGGCAGATAAAAAATTAACTACAGTTGAGACTTTAGAAAAAATTAACTCTATTACTCATTACAATTTTCTACCAGTTTGTATCGAGTCAAAATTAAAAGCGAGTAAGTATTACCCATTGGTAAACAGAAATAACTTCCTGTTCTCTGTGGCTACGTTTTTATTAAATACCAGTCCTGAGGATGCAGAGTTCCTTTTTAAGGATATCAGCAAAAAGTTTATTTCTGATGATTTTCCTGAAGAAGAAGTTAATTTAATTTTTAAATCCGCTAAGTCAAAACGTTATAGCTTTTTCGGCAGGTGTAAAAGTCAGGAGCTTGCCGAAATTTGCGATAAAAAGGTTTGCGAGAAAAGAAAATTCGATGGAGTCGGTCTTTTTGAGAACAACCCAAAAGGTCGTGTTGTTACAAATGTCGACTTCGGTCAATTATACAAATATAACTCCCTGAAACCTTTCTACATCTGGGAGATAAGAAAATCAGGAACGAGTGAGGATTATAGAAAAGTAAGGTTTGATAATCTTACACAGTTGTTAAATCAAAAACTTGCTCAATCTATAATTGGTGAGACCGTTGACACTATATTTTTGACGCTCAAAAACGATATTTGGGAGAAGCATGTTGAGTTAGCATTAAAAGAAATGATAGTGATTGATGTGCATCTGTTTGCTGATTCTTCTGAATTGGCTTTAGCTGTGCGGTCTGTTTATCAGTTTTTGATTGAGCAATTATACCCGTATGAAGAACCTTATTGTATCTTTCAAGGAAGAGTTTATAAGAAAGATGATTGTTATTATTTTCTTGTGGAGGCAGTTATAGCGTATTTACAGGCAAAGGGCTTAAGCAAGAAAGTGAATATTTATGCTGCTTTGTCTAATATGGAAGCTTATACAGTAATGTTTGAAGGGATTGAGGTGTGGTGTTTCAAGGAAAATAAAACATTCAAAGATTTACTGACTTTCCGAGAAAAGGTTCGAGAGATTGAAAAGAAAACACTGGAAAAAGAAATAGAAGCGAGATTTTTAGATAAAAATCTTCTGGCTTAAAAGTGAGGTTTTATGTTTGAAGCGGAGGATATAATCAGCTATATTGCTGGTGCTGGGTGTGGGAAGACTACTGCTCTTTTAAATGATTTAAAAGAGATGTTGCAGATTTATAAACCCCATGAAATTGCTTTTGTGTCTTTTTCACGAAAGGCAATTTTAGAGATGCTCCAGCGATTGGAGAAGATGGGAATCCCTTACGACCCTGATGAGTTTCCTTATTTTAGAACTCTCCATTCTCTGTGTTATTATTTGAACCCAAGCGACAAGAAAATCATAACCAGAGAAGACATTAAAATATTTTCAAAAGTCACTGGTTGGTCGTTTGACATTCATAATTTAGCAGATTGTAAACGAGGTATGGAAAACGAAGGACAGTTATTTTTTGATTTGTTTGCTTTGGAAAGAGCTTTAGGAAAAGAACTCGATTATCGTTTAATTTTTCCTCGAAAAAGCTATGAGGATTTTAAACATTTTTACACAGACTTCAAAAAGAAATTGAATCTCATCGATTATCATGATTGTCTTGACGATTATTTGGAAAAAGGCAGTCCTATTTCTTCTTTAAAGGTTGCTTTCATTGATGAGGCGCAGGATTTAAGCCCTCAACAATGGCAAGTTTGTTTCAAGGCTTTCAAGCATGCAAAGCATATAAGAATAGCAGGAGATGATTGGCAGTCCATTTTCGGTTTTCAAGGTGCTTCTCCCGAAATGTTTATTCAGGTTGCGAAGACAGGTGTTGTTAAGAAATTGGAAACCAGTTATCGGCTGCCCGTTAATGTTGCGAACTTAGCAGAAAAAATTGTTTCAAAATTAGTAAATAAAATTGAAAAAAGATGTTTGACAAATAAAACAGAAAACGGTATAATTGATTCTATAGTCAATATTGAGTTTTTGATTCCGAAATTAAATTATGATGAAAGTTGGTATATTTTGTTTCGTTTAAATCATCATGTTAAAGTTATTGGTAATTTGTTGCGGAACCGACTTATTTTGTTTCATTATTCTGACTCTTTCTGTTTACCAGAAAAGTATTTAAAACTTATAAAAACTTTTTATAAGTTTAAAAAAGAAATTGATTCACCAAAAGGATTAGAATTTTGCGAAAAACATGAAATTTTACCGAGAGAAGATGGTAGCTGGCCTGAATGGTGGGAGACAAAATTGGTTCCTGATGAAGAGTTGAGAAATTTAATTTATTTGTATGAAAAAAGATATGGTTTTGATGCGTTATGGGCAGCATCGATTAACAAACCAAAAATTTTAGTGACAACCATTTTCAAGGTTAAAGGTGGCGAGGCGGACAATGTAGCTATTTGCATGGCTACAAACAGAAGGATTGAAGAATGGTCTTATATCGACAGAGATAACGAAGTAAGAATTTATTATACTGCTGTAACACGAGCGAGAAAAAATCTATTTTTTGTAAGGATAAACGAGCAGAATGAGTCATTATTTTTGAAGGAGGTTTTATGATTGTTTTAGCACCTGGGGTTACTTTTAATAAAGAAAAACATGAGTATTATTATAGAGGTGTTAAGTTATCAGGTATAACAAGTAAAATTAGCCCCGTTTCAGGTTATGGGTATATGTCAGAAGAGTTTAAAGCTCTTTTGTCAGAGACAGCAGAAGAAGGAACTCATATCCATGAGGCTGTCGAAGAGTGGATTAAGTCAGGTTGCACTGTGTGGAAGACAAAACATCCTTATGCTTGTTTTGTTAGAGATAAACTTTTAGAGTTGGGGAATGTTTGTTTACAATCAGAAACGTTGGTTAGTGATTTTAAATATTATGCCTCTGCAATTGATATTTTGGCGCATGTTGAAGATGAGTGGATTGATATTTTTGATATAAAACGTTCTTTTAATAGGGAGTATGTTAGCTGGCAACTTTCTATTTATAAATATTTTGTAGAGAAGTATAGTCTTTTTAAAGTCAGAAAAATGGGGGTTTTTGCCTCTAAGGACAAGAGGTTTTTTGATGATATAGAATTTAAAGGCGTTGAAGCTGTAGAGGGGCTTTTGTATGGAAAAACATATTAAATATTATGGTTTAGATATTGAGACTCATGACCCACTTTTAAAGGTTAAAGGCGACAGCTGGATTTGGGGGCAGGGAGAGATTTTAATTACTGCATTATATGATTTTCAACAAGATAAAGTTAAGTTATTCGAGACTAAAGATTTAAAAAAGTTATTACCTATTTTTAAGGATAACAATAATGTTATAATCGGAGCGAGAATTTCTTATGATATTCTCTGGCTCTGTTATGCTTTAAATATAAAGGTAACAGATATTAAAGCTAAACTAATCGATATTCAAATCACTGAGGCTTTAATAAATCCTTTTACTGAGTTTAATTTAAATGCTTTAGCGGTTAAGTATTTAAACCAGAAAAAAGGGGATGATGAAATAAAGGAAATTGCTAAATCGTTAAAACTTTCAGGAGATGCCAGAGGGCACTTGAAGTTCCTTATTGAGAAAGGTTATAAAGATGTGGTTTATAAATATGTCAGCCAAGATGCAAAACAAGCTGTTTTGATTCATTTTAAACAGATGTTAGAGATTGAAAAATTAAATTGTCTTGAAGCTTTTGAAGTTTATCAGAAAGCAAATTTTGTTTCTATGTTTATGAAACAAAAAGGCGTCCGAATTGATTATGAAAAATGGAAATTAAATGCCGAGAAAATCGGTGAGATTGTAGACTATTTGGAACAAGAATTTTATAAAAATTATGGAGAAGTAAACCTTAATGCTCCTGCACAGGTGGGAGAGCTTTTCTCTAAGCATGGTTGTCCTGTGAATTTTAAAATTACTGTGCGGGGGTTTACTCCTGTCGGTGGTGTGAAGTTTAATCTTAAAAAACACGGCTTCACACCAGAGCAAAGAAAAACGGCGTATGAACGTTTATCGGCTATTACATCTTCTTTTGTTTTAGAAAAAGAGAAGTTATTTATTGTTGTTGATAGTAGTTCTGTGGTGAGTGTTTTAAAAAGTTTAACTGCATTGGGTTATAGTAGTATTGCGACACCTATTGTAAATAAACATCATTTAAAATCTGTAGACGAGAAAATTGTGCAAGATTATTTGTTACTTAAACAAGTTTTAGAGATTCAGAAGAAATTTTTAGGAGAGAAATTCGAGAGGTATTTCAGTTTTACAACAGGAGAATGTAGACTGCACACCAGTTTTGAAACTGTAGGAGGCAGAGCAACAGGGAGATTTTCTTCTGTAAATCCAAATTTACAAAATATTCCAGCCCGAGTAGTTTTATGGGAAGGCACAGACAAAGAAATAAATATTGCTGCAATGTGTAGAGAAGTTTTTATTCCTGAAGAAGGTCATAAGTTTATTCGGATGGATTTTAGCGGGCAAGAAAACAGGTGGATGGCTTATTTTGGTATCGGAGAGGATGGGGAATTTATACGGGCAAAGTATAGACAAGACCCGATGTTTGATGAACATGACTTTGTTGTAAAGGCTTCTGGATTGGACCAAGAACACGAGCCAAAAATTGCAAGAAAATATGCGAAAGCAATTCGTTTTGCGGTTGCTTATGGGGCATCTGTCAAGAGAATCGCAATTGATAATAATTGGGAGTATGACAAGGCTAAAGATTTAGTAAATAAAATTTTGAATTCTTCTATGTGGTTTAGTAAAACAAAAGAATATTTAATCAATAGCTTGACTTCAGGAAAGGCAAAAGGAATTCGCACAGTTTTAAAGAGGTTTATTGTTTGTCCAGAAAAAGATAAAGCATATCGGTATTATAATTATCTAATTCAAGGTTCTGCTGCGGACCAGATGAAAGCAGCTATGGTAAAGATTTTTGATTTTATTCAGGAGAATAACCTATATAAAGACATAATTCTTTTGTCCACTATTCATGATGAACTTTGTTTGTCAGTATCGCCGAGAGCGTTAGACAAAGTTAGTGTATTAAAAGAGTTAATGGAAAACGCAATCCCTGTTGACGTTCCTTTTATTTGCTCTCCTGAAATTGGTATAAATTGGGCATATACAGAGGAAATGAAAGAAAGAGTTTTTGAAGAGAAAGATTTAGAGGAGGAAGATTATGTATAAAATTTTTAAATCTTTTGGGGATTGCTCAAGTGAGTCTTATTTCAAAAAGAAATATAAAGCTTTATTTAAAGCAAAAAAAGATATTTTCTTTATTGAGAATTTAATGGAACAAGGTATGCCAGATATAATTGAAGTTTATAAAGATATATTTGTCCGTTTTATTGAAGTTAAATATGCTAAATCTGGTTGGATTAAATTTCAACCGTCACAGATTGTTTGGTTTAACGAGCATCGGCATTTACCAGTTTATGTTTTGGCTTTTAATGATTTAACACAGAATATTCATTATATGGATGTAAATTATGTTTTGGAGAATGTAAAAAATTTAAGATTGAAACTTCAAGAGGAAAAAGAGTTGGAGGATTTAGATGAAAGTTCCTTATGAATGGCAGAGAAAAGCAATTCAAGAAAGAACAGGACAGGAGTTTTTTATGTTAAATTGCTCCTGTGGCTTAGGAAAGACTTTTGTTTTTATCTCTATTGCGAAACAATACGCAGAACCAAAAATTATTATCGCACCAAAGAATATTACTTATCAATGGAAAGCAGAGTTGATAGCGGAGGGTATTCCTGAAGAACAAATTTGGCTTCATGAACAGACAGAGCAAACACGCAGAAAAGAAAAATATTTAGAAGATTTTGTAAGGTGGGCAAGAAATGGCGGTCAGTATTTGATTATAGCCACACAGGTCTTTAGTTTAAATGTGAGGGCGCATAAAAATAAGACTGTTGACCTTCTCCCACAGGTTGTGCAGCTTATGTTGGGTCTCCACGGGAGGGATTTATTTGTCATTCTGGATGAATCTTCTTGGATAAAGGCTAACACTCCTGCTAAGACACAACTTTCCTCAAGGAGCCAGATGATTAAGTTACTCGGGAGCCTTGTTAAATATAGAGCTGCGGGAACGGGGACTATGATGTCAAAGAATCCTATGAATGTTTATGACCAGTTTGAATTTTTGAAACCAAATTTTTGGTCCATTAACAGGAATGATTTTTTCTTGAATCATTGTATTACAAAAACTAATTATTTTTATGGGAAAAAGAATGTCAGTTTGATTAGCAAAAAGGAAGTCGAAGAAATTCAAAGGACATTAAGAAATCCTATTAGAGGATTGTCAAAATATACAGGATATGATGATGGTGAGGATTTAAATAAGCTTATTCGTGTGGCTCAAAAATATAATTTAAAAATTGATGAAGTTCAGTTGTTAGTTGATATGAAGGGTTATTTTCCATTTAAAAATTTGTATCAGATTTATGAAAAAATTGAACCTTATACTACAACAGTCAGAAGGGAAGATGTTTTTGATATTTCTTTTGATAAGTTTGTTTATGAGCCTATTCAAATACCAGTTCAGATGAGTGCTGAGCAGAGAAAACTTTATAAGAGTTTAGTTGATCAGACTTTTGGCTCTGAAATGTATCTTGATAAGGTTAAAGCTTCTGAGCTACGGTATAGGCTTCAAGATATTTGTTTAGGGTTTTTACCAGTGAAGAGTTTAGAATCAGAAGAGGTAACTTTTACACCTTTGAAAGAAAATCCTAAATTAGACATGTTAGTTGAAAAGATTAAAGAAATTGATGAGGAAGAGCAGATTGTTGTCTGGGTTGCCAGAAAAAATGCGGTGCAAAGTATTGCAGACAGGTTAACAGAAGAAGAGATTTCTTTTGTGATTTATACAGGTGACCAGACAGCAGAGGAAAAAAGAGAGGCAGAACGGGAGATGGAAACAAAAGAGGCCAGAGTTTTCATCGGAAATATAAATGCGGGTAGTTTTGGTTTGAATGCTCTGAAGGATTGTAATTATCTTTTCTGGTATTGTTTGAACGATTCACCAGAAAGAATACATCAAGCGGCGCATAGAATTTTAAGAGGTCAAAGTAAAAATCCGAAATTTGGATATTTTATTTATGTTCAAGATAGTTTTGAATTGAATCAATTTTTAGCAAATCAACATGGAGAAGAATTTATTAAGTTTAGGAATGAAAAGGAGGATTTTTTTAATGAGAATCGGGGAAGATGAAATTCGGAGAGCATATTTTAAAGTTTGGTATGAGTCCTGTAAAGAAGTTTATAACAAGAAAAGAAAGGAAAAACGTTTAGCAGAGAAGAGGGCTAAGAAACATGGTAAGAGAAACACAGTTAAGAGGGACTGATTTTTATTATATCATTGGAAAAGAGTTTGTAATCTTTTCTAATGGAGTTACTATGAGTTTAGATGAATTTAAACATTTTCATAGTAAAGGATTGTTAGCGAAAAAGGTTGTGACTCTTGCTAAAATTCCTCAGCGGTTGTCAAATTATCAGATAGCAAAGGAGACAGGTGTTTTAACTCCTTTATATTTACCTGTAAAGGCTAAAACGGAGACGGTAGTGAGGAAAAAGAAGAAGAGAATCAGACAAGCAGAAGTTATCAATATTACTCCTGTTGCAGAGGAGAAAACTGTTGTTGAAAAGTTTTTTAATTTTTCTATTAACCGCAGCCAGATTATTTTTTATGCGATGTTATTTATTGCTTCTGGTTCAGCATTGATGAGTATTTATCATGCAACAACTTTTTTAGTAAACGGCGGCAAGCCTTTCATTATTTCTTTTGTGACGGCTTTATTATTAGTAACTTTTGCTGCGGTTGGGTTTACTACGGCAAGGTATTTTTTGGAACAAGACGGGTGGTCTAAAATCTTTGCTCTCCCTTTGATTTTGATTACGAGTGTTTTAATTGGTTATATTGCTTTTTCAACGACTTCGGTAAGTTATGAGCAATTTCGGGATAAAGAAGCAGAAAAGTCTTCAGAGGTCTGGAAAGAAATAGGTTCGCAAGAGTTGTATGATGATATGATGAAAAGTATTCAAGAAACAGAAAATTACATCCGACTTTTAGAATCAAAAAATATGACAGGGAAAACTCCTGAAGCTTTTGCAAGGCACCAGAAAGCCATTTTAAATGAAAGAGAAAAGCTTTATAAGTTACGAGAAAAGGCTTTTGCTGCAAAGGAAAAAGCAGGAGGTTCAATTGAAGAGAAGAAAAGATCAATTACTTCTGTGTTTGATTTTTTAATGGAAGTGTTTGGGGTGAACTCAAGATTTATTCGTTTTTTAATTTATGTGATCCCTGCTGTATTTTATGATATAGCAGCACCATTTGGGTTTACTGTTGTATTTTTTTTATCAGATAAAAATATTTTAAAAGGAGAGAAAGATGTTTAAATGTGAACATTGGGAATTTGATTCATGCCCTTTAGAGGGGATTGGTTATAGCTGCTCTGAATGCCAATCGCAGGAATTTTATAAAATTTTAAATATTGTTTACAAAGATTTTTTTGCTATGTTTTCATCGTTTTTTGTCCTGATGGAGTATCATCAAAAAAATAAAGGAGCGGAAAATTATCCGACAGAAGAGATTGAGAATATAATTCGTTGTTTTATGTCTTTATTTACTTATAGTGCTTTTGTTAGTGCGGATGAAATGTTGTATTATAAATTGATTTTAAACTTTTTTAAAGGTTTTTCAGAGTATTGTCTTATTGATTTAAATAATATTTCGACATTAACAATTCAATAAAAGGAGATTTTTATGAAGATTATTTTTAAGATTTTATCTATTGGTGTTGGTTTTGGTTTACTTATATCTACGGGAATTTTTCTTGTGGGTGTAGGTTTTTATTTTGTTACTGCTTTATTATCGTTTGAGTTAACAGATTTTTATTTAGAAGTTTTGACGATGATTTCTTTTGGGAGTGGTCTTTTAACCTTTTTAACTTGGATTGTTTATATTTTGTTTTGTGCTAAAAAGTTTTTTACAGAATTTTTTAGAAAGTTTTTAAATAAGGAGGAGGTGTGACAAAGTTTATTATCGGCGTTTTTGTTGGTTCTCTTTTGACTCTTTCTTTGTTTTATTTAAAAGAGAAAGATGAAAAAGATAATGTTGTAAAAATAACACAGGTGACAGGGGAGCCGATTTATCATGAGGATATTAAGTCAGAAAAAGGGATTTTAAGTTTTTACACTATTTCCGAAGGAGCAGGGGTAATAAAAACTGAAATTCCAATTACAAATATTCCAGAAGCTAAATCATGGGTTGAAAAAACACATGGAGTGATGCTTGAATTACTCTTCATTCTTGATGAAACAGTTTATGGGGTCTCTTATATGAGACGTTTTTCTGATTTTTCTGTTGGAGGAGGTGTTTTGGTTTCTGAGAAAGGTTTTAAAGGTGTGAAAGCACAAGCGCAATATTGGTTTAAAATTTAAAAGGGGAATTAACAATGAATATAAGAAAAGAATATTTACAAAAAGGGCATCCAAACAGACCATCAATTAAACTTGAAAGTCTCAAGGCTATTGTAGTTCATTACACTCAAAATGAAGATCCAAAAGCTACAGCAGCCATTAACGCAAAGTATATCGGGAGACCTTTTGAGAAGGGTGAATATTATGACGCAAAAAAGAATATGATTGTTAACGGTTACATCGAAAAAGGTTCAATGGGAAAAGGTGCAAGAGGTTTCGGGATACCTTTTAGATACGGTTCAGCTCATGTTTTTTGTGATCAGGATTCAATTGTAGAGACAATTCCTGTTGATGAGGTTGCATGGGGTTGCGGTGATAAAAATTATAAAGGTGGTTACCAGAGAGTCGCTTATAAAGTTTTCAACGGTAGACAAAATTACCAGACAATTAGTGTTGAGATTTGCAATAATGATGTTATAAAAAATAGCAACGAGGATTGGAAAAAAGCAGTCTATAATGCCTTTCTCTGGATCGGTGAGTTTATGAAACAGCATTCATATAAACTTGATTTAGAAGGTTCATTGAAACCACAAATGTTAGAAAAAGCTCCTCCTGTTGGTTCTTTATTGCTTCTTAGACATTATGATTTAACAGGAAAGATTTGTCCTAAACCTTTTGTTGATTCACAGGAAGATTGGGAAGGTTTTGTTAAATCTATTTACAATTATATTCAGGCGTAAGAGGTTTTATGGAGTTAGAAAAGGTTATTCACGGGGAAACTTATGTGATTGAAAAGACTTGTGATCATAATGATGGTTTATTTTACACTTTTTTAGTTGAAGATAAAATTTCTGTGTTAAAAGAGGTTGCTTGTATACAATGTAAAACAGTGTTTAAATTTAAAAAGAAAAGGGTTTTTCATAAGCATTTTAGAAATTCTAAGTTTATTATTACTAAACAGTGTGATTGTGAGATTGATGATTTGATTTATCAATTTCACAGTTTAGCTGCTGATCCTTTTTTAATTAAGGTTTTGTGTTACCAATGTAAAACAGAATGTAAGTTTGAAAAAATCCCCTCTTAAAGAGGGGTTTAAAGATTAAACAGGTGCAAAGAGGGCTGTGATAATAGCGTCTTGTGAAATACCTAAGGTTGAGTTTATAATAATAGAAGCTATTTTTGAAGTGGATTCTGGTGTGCCACTTGTGTCTTCTCCAATAAACCAACCGACAAAGTTAAATCCGTCTGCTGGGAAGGCTTCAAAAATTACTTCTGTGCCGTCTTTTACTTCA
>Ga0116188_1002185_pt1 | contig 15731 bp, 13 predicted proteins | sample AD_JPNTR2_MetaG_FD_89807 | JGI IMG/M metagenome (GOLD analysis project Ga0116188, IMG submission 89807) | Active sludge microbial communities of municipal wastewater-treating anaerobic digesters from Japan - AD_JPNTR2_MetaG | ecosystem: Engineered > Bioreactor > Anaerobic > Digestate | place...
CACGGTAAGATGGGACGACCCGAAACTGGAGATCTGGTGGCCGATTCGAAATCCCATCCTCTCTCGCCGTGACGCCACGGCCCCGTTTCTACCCTGAGGGGAAAGGCGTCCATCGCCGCCGAAGGTGTTGGTGTCGAAAGTCCTGGGGTTGGGAAACGAGCGCCCGTTCCCCAAGCTCTCCGGATACTTGGTTCCGGCTGGCCTTCTCACGCGGAGATACAAGGACAGAGAGGGTTTTGAAGCAACTGACACCTGTAACTTGTAACCTGTAACCCCTAACTCCCCATGAACGTCCTCGTCTTTGGCGGAAGCGGATTCATCGGCCGGCACCTCGTCCGGCGCCTGCGGGCGGCGGGGCACCAAATCGTCGCGCCAGCGTCGCGAGAACTGGACCTAACCAAGGTCAACCTGGTGGATTGGGATCGCGGTCAAAGATTCGACCGCATCTACCATTTAGCCGCCTGGACCCGGGCCGGCGAGTTCTGTGCCACCCACGGCGGCGACCAGTGGATCGTCAACCAGCAGATCAACACGAACGTGCTGGCCTTCTGGGCGCGGCGCCAACCCCAGGCCCAGCTTCTCGCCCTCGGCACGAGCGTGGCCTATCCCGAAGGGGTTGAACTCGTCGAAGACAACTACCTGAAGGGGCTACCCATCGATCGCTTCTACGGCTACGCCATGACGAAGCGGATGCTTCTCGTGGGTCTGCAAACCCTGCACCGACAGTACGGCCTGCGCTACTTGTACGCCGTGCCGTCGACCGTCTACGGGCCCGACTACCACCTGGACGGACGTCCTCTGCACTTCATCTACGACCTTGCGCGCAAGATCGTCCGGAGCCGGAAGTTGGGAGAGCCGGTGGTCCTGTGGGGCGACGGCTACCAGCGAAGGGAGTTGATTCATGTGGAGGACTTCCTTGAGCTTTTGGACCGCCTGGCTGCGCAGGAGATCAGCGACATCTTCAACCTCGGGGCGGGTGAGGAACATACGATCCGCGAATTCGCGGGCTTGATCTGCGAGGAAGTGGGGTACCCACCCGAGCAGATACAGTACGACACTTCTCGTTACGTCGGGGCTCGGTCGAAGTGTCTCTCCATCGAGCAGGCCCGGCGGGCGTTGGGAGATTACCCCGTCCGCCCGCTCCGAGAAGGCCTCCGAGAGCTCGTTCGGTGGGTGGAGGAGGTAGATTTGTGAGTGGATCCCGAGATAGCACACTAGCTAGTGCAACCAGTTTCCCCGACTACGACTTTCCCGTCTACCTGGTCGACGGCCGCCCTTCGCTGGCACCAGTCACCGTCCCGGGCAAGCCCCGGGTGCTGGTCATCAGCATGCCCAAGGCGGGAACCTATTTGCTTGCCGCGTACCTCAAGAAACTGGGGCTCGTGGATACGGGCATCCATATTAACGATGATGGTTTCTCTGATTACCGCGGCAAGACCATCTCTGAGGTGGTTTCCCGGTATCGCGAGTTTCGCACATTCTGCTCGCTCTCGACTGTCACTGACTTGATGCACGAAGGGCAATTTGCGGTTGGTCATATAAGCTGTAATTCAACAACTCTTGGAGAGGTCGCAGGTACAAGGATCATCTTCTCCAAGCGGGAATTACGAAGCGCGTTGATCTCGCAGATGCGTTGGCTGGCGCGTCCCGGACGGGGCGAAGACTGGACTTGGAAAGGAATCAAGGATCCCAAGTTCAGGCTTCTGGAGTTCTTGTATTGCTGTGGTTCTCAACTTATTTCGTGGTATGAATCGATTTCCCCGTGGAGCTTTCAACCAGGAGTTCTCACGATAAGTTTCGAGTGCATCGTCGGAGCAGATCCAGAAACCGTCCAACGTCTGGCGATGCAGGCAGGCGCCGATATGCCGCCTCAGCGAGCCGTCCGGCTTCTTCGAGATGTTCTCGAGAAACCCACCAAGACTTGGTCAGGGCGGATCTCGAAACTGGCGGAATACTGGTCCAGAGAAGCCGAGGAATTGTTCCAAAGACTAGGGGGAGCGAAGCTCAATCAGCGGCTAGGCTACCCGGCGCACCTCAATAACCCGAAAACTTTAGTCGGCGTGAGGCTGCCCTTTGAGGAGGTCCATCAGCTCCTTGCTGAGCTGGACGGCACGATGAGACTCCAGAGACAGGAGATCAGCAAGCTAAGAGAGAGCTCCGAACAGGCTCGCAAGAGGGAACTTGAGCGGGAACTTTCTGCAGCGGGCAGCGAGATTGCCAGGCTCAAGTCTGAGGATTCGGCATTTACCTGGCCCAACCTTTGCCGGATGGCCGCCCGGGCGATCGAAGCCTGTAATGAACACGGGTATCGATCCGTGGCGTTTTTCGGATCGGGAACTCACACTCAAAAGCTGCTTCCCGTCTGGCACGGTCTTGGCGGTCCCCCTGTAGTCGCACTAGTGACGGGAAGTAACTCCGAAGTTCTGGGTGCGACAGACTTTAATGTCCCCATCATTCCTGTCCACCAGGCAATGCCGCCGGAAATCGAGGCTGTGGTTCCCTCGTCTCACGCCTGGGAATCCGACATGCGGCGACTCTGGCAAGACCATCATCCGGAAATCCCTTGGGTCCCTCTTTGGGGCTCGCTTCTCACTACTATGGATCACCAGAATAGCCAAGAAAGCGATGATTGAGACGATTGGGTGTCTCTCATACGCCCCGACTGGTTGCGGTACACCCCAAATTCAGTACTTCCTACGCGCCTTAGGCAGACTCTACTGCACACGTGTGCCAATAGGAGTCTTTGCCCCTCGGTGGGAGTCTCATCCCGACTGTCACGAGCAGTTTGCAGAATTTGCCATTTTGCACTTCTGGCCGATTGAGGAGCACCGCACCGCTAACCCTTCGCACTTTTCAAATTTCTCACTCGCGCAAGAGCAAGGGGATTCCGGAAGCCCTCTGTGTATCGCTTAGCGCTGCGCACAAAGCGTCTCCTCCGGTCACGGCGAGACCGCCAAGCATCCGGGGCCATGAATCACTGAACTGCCATTGCTATCGCTTTTCCCGAGGCATCCGGAACGAAGTTGGTCAGCCTTTTTGATAAACACTTCGTTGAACACGAGGAGAGATCACCTCTCAATCGCGCTGAGATCTTGCTCCAAAGAAAACTTCCGGCTCGCTGGATCAATGACATCCGTGTCCTGCACTCTTGGCTGCGACAGCGAATCGTCTTTTCTCCCCTGTCACAGATTCCCAGTCTTCCTTTCACTCACAAACGTCTTCACTGCGCTGAGGTTTGCAGAAACCCATTCCTTGCCACAATGGGTTACCATGCTTGACTAGGCCGCACACTTGTTACCGGGTCCACGAGATCTTTAATAGTCTTTCGAACCAGCATGATACTAACCCAGTCACAGCCTCTCTTCGTCGCGGGTCTCGGCCGTTCGGGCACCACCTACACAACGGCCCAACTGAACCGTTCCGACGAGGTCTTTCTCTTTTCAGAGCTCAACTCTTACCGACTAACGTTCGAACCAGGAATGAAGCGACGCGTTTAGCCAACATTTTCTGGGGATTTCAATCGTCGCAAAGACCATGAGAGAAACACGCGGCAAAGGGATTCTCTCATACCGGATCCCCTCTCCTTCCGCTCAATCGAAGAGTTGTTTGGACACCTTACACAGCAGTAGGGATATGCTTGATAAAGACTTGCCTTCGATGGCTACCCTGTCGAAGGGAAGTATCCAGCCGAACTCTTCTTTGCCTTTCAGAGGCGAAAGTATTTCCATGCCTATGAATTGTTCCTCCATCGGCGGCCATCAGAGATATTTATTTCTCAGTTCCTGCTTTGTCCCCACATTTCTCTAACTGATCATTTTCAGTGCGTTCTTCGCACGCTTGAGCAAGTATTCGAAATGAACTGGGTCTTTCCTCGAGCTCGCCTGGCGTTCTACGAGCGCCTCGGCGAAGACACGTTCCAGGAGATTTCCACTTGGCTTGGTATAGATTGGAATGAGACATCTAAAATACCCTTTATGCCAAGAGACCGCCGAGACTGGTCTTTGCGCCGCCCTGAACTCTTTCGAGAAGTGGCTGCTCTGGCACAACTGGAACACATTTACGAGGAGCTACTTTCTGCAACCGAACCCGATCGTTTTTTTGTTGGTCGAGACGGGCCCCACTTTCAGCCGAATGCCGTTTACGACCTAGTTAACCCGAAGTTCTTCTTCTATGGAAGCGGCAACCTATTGTAAACGTTAGGGAAAGGGGGTCTTCTCCAGCGACGCTACCGGGTACGTTCTAGAGCCGGACCCCCCCAAACAGATCGAGTGCCCGTTGTTGGAGGGGGGACGGCACGGTGGTCTTGAGAAACGAGCCTGCTCCGGGAAGTTTCGGCTGCACGGTGTTCTGGACGATGGTGGCCAGGTCGGCGAGCAGGGTGGAAAAGCTGTGGACGGGCAAGCCCTCCTGGGTGAGCCGGGTGCGGGCCTTGAGCCGGACGCTGGAGGAACGCTCGGCCGGCGCGACCACCGAACGGCGCATGCGGGCGGCGGCTTGGCGATCGTCGTCGTCAAACAGGATCGGAGCCAGGCTCTGCCGCATGTGCCATGCCACGTAGTAGGCCGGCATACAGAGAAAGACGCGAGCCCGGACTCGGTCGGGCAGCCGGTGATAGAGAGGACGCAGCTTGAGGTCGACCGTCTTGGAACAGCGGAAAGCGCGTTCGACAAGGGACAGGCCCTGGTAGGAGCCGACCGCCTGGTCGGCCGTCGTCTGTTCGGCCGGAACGCTGGTGCTGACCACGTAGAGGCCGTGCCGTGAGGCGGCCTCGCGCCGGATGGGGGATAACTTTGGGCAAAAGCGGAAGAAGTCGTCGCCGATGTCCAACTCGAAGTGCTTGCCCATCTTGAATTGGTGGAGCACCCGGCCGGCCTGCGGCCCGATCTTGGCTTTCCCCCGCAGGGCCCTGCGGGGACGCTCGACCGCTTGGGCGATCCGACTCAACTCGGCTTCGGTGGCGCAAAGCAATGCCTCACGCTTGCGGGCGCGCTCGTCGGCTAAGAAAGGATTGCGGCACACCACCAGCCGCCCGCCGGGAAACTCGGCAGAGGTGATTTCGGCCAGGTCCCGCTCATCGAACAGGGAGGCCGGCAGCTCGACTCGATCCAGCAGGCCGGCGATTTGCGGAGCCTGCAGGGCCGTAATCCAGTCGATCCCCTCCTCGGCGCTGAGATCCTCGCGGATGCGGGAGCTGGTGATCAGACCCCGGTCTCCAACCACCAACCGACGCAGACCGAAACCGCGGCGTAGTTTGTCGATCTACGCCGACAGCGTGGACGGATCGGCCGTGTTGTCTTCGAAGACCTCCACCGCCAAGGGCACCCCGCGCGGTTGCAAATCAACCCGACGACGATTTGCGGTTTGCCCTTCTTGCCGTCGCGCGAGTAGCCCGGCCGGGCCGGCGGACAGCGGCTCCCCTCGAAATAGGCGGAGAATTTGAGGAACTTCGGTCACGGTTAGAATGTTTGCTGCAGGAACTCCACGATGGGGAAGGAGGAATCTCTGCGCCCTCGCGTCCCCAACGTTCCGGCACCACTGGAAGTCGCGGGACACTCGTCCTGGAGACAGACTTCCCTTGCGAAACAGAACTGCGCGAGCACTTTCGAGCATTGCGGAAGTTCGTAGAGACTCCAGACACTACTTTCAGCGACTTTCTTCAGAGATTGAGCGCCGTTTATCCCGACACCTGTCCTCGGTTGCTCGACCTTGGTTGTGGTGATGCCTCCTTTCTCAAGGAGGTTCAGGAGTTGTCCTTTCAGGTATTTGGCCTTGATGTCGATCGCGCCGCGTCAGAAGCTTTCGATCAAACCGAAGCTTCTCCGAACCTCTTTTTCTGCAATTACACCAGACGGTTCACCTTGCGGGAGAGACACTCACGAGGCACAAGGACTGCGAAATTCCAAATTATCACTTGCTGGAATATACTCGAGCATGTACCGGAGCGACAGCTTAGCGATCTTCTGACAACGCTTCGACGGCATCTCGACGTCCGACTCGGTCTGTTTCTGGCCTCCATTAGTCTGCGACCGTGTTATCTAGCTCACGGCGAGTGCCATCCTGCTGCGAGGCCGGAGTCATGGTGGAGGAATCTGTTTCGCAACTGCGGCTTCTTTCTCCTGGACGGGACCTTTGACTACCTGGGCCCGTTTCCCACACGATTCCGGACCCTGGGAGATGCGGGAGATCTGTGCTTCATTGCCGCCACCTCTAGGTGGAACAACGAAGTTGCTTCTCGAATCGACCAGCTTTCGGAGCATCGCTTCGCTGCGGCGTCGCCCGGCTGGCGTGAACTCACTCAGCGGTGGGCCTCCCTGGAATCTTCCGTGCAGCGATTGCAGAAGCTGGAGAGTTCGCTCTCGGAAGATCTGAACAGGCTCGAAAGTGGACTCAGCAGATTACTCTCCCGCTCAGCCGGACTCGACGTTTTCGATTTGCCGAACCCCTTTCTTGCCAGGGCGATGGTGGTTGCCGAGTACTGCCGCCAACACGGCATCACACGTGTTGCGCTCTTCGGTGCCGGCCGCCACACTCATGCTGTCCTACAAGCCTGGAAGTATCTCCAGGGACCACACGTCGAAGTCGTAATCGTGAGCGACCCTCAGAGCCGCGAATTTCAGGGTATTCCCATTGTTAAGGCAGGAGATCCTCTCCCTGACCCAGTGGAGGCCATCATCCCCTCCTCCCATTGTTACGAAAAGGAAATGCGAGCGGTCGCAAAGAAGGCTTATCCTCAGTTGCCTTGGATTCCGTTTTGGCGCCGGTGAACCAACGAACCACACATCGGTCCGGCTCACTACTTCCTTGGCCGGAGGGACAGGAAACCCAACCTCCGTTTGTTTCTCCTTGACGGGTGACCGCCATGCCTTGACGAGGGAAACGAAGGTTTCTCTGACATCGTGTCATGAAGGTTATTCTCAGGACAGACCATCCAGTAGCTACCGAGAGTCCTGACCATCAGTTCCCTCTCGGCACCGCAAAGGACAACTTTCGGTGGCCTCCCTTTACCAGGAAATTGATTGCGCTGTACGGTGGGGAACCCATCAAGGTGCTGGATTTGGGATGTGCAGGAGTAGGCTTCGTCAAAGAGGTTCTCGACTTCGGCCACTTTGCCATCGGCCTCGAGGGAAGCGACTACTCTCTACGACACAACCGAGCGGAGTGGTCAACCATCCCTGAGCATCTCTTCACCTGCGATTGCAGTAAGCCTTTCGAACTCTTCTTCCAACGAGGCAATGGCAGAGAGCCCGCCTACTTCGACGTCGCTACAGCCTGGGAAGTACTGGAACACTTCACTGAGGAGCAGTTGCCTACACTCTTGGCGAATGTCAAACGCCACCTGGACCCTGACCGCGGTCTGTTCGTGGTTTCAATACATTTGCACTCCTGTCTCATCGACGGAGTGGAGTACCATCCGACAGTTCGCCCGGAATGGTGGTGGCGCGACCTACTAAGAACGAACGGATTCTTTCTCCTCGATAGAGCCCTCGAGTATTTCGACGAAGATTGGGTCCGCGGACCCCACCAGAATACGCCGGGCAGTTTTCACGTAGTGGCCGGTCTTGCACACGACAGTTGGATCGCTCGCCAAGTCGATAGAATGGCCACCGGTACTTTTCCCCACGGGCGACTCCAGCGCGTTGAACTCAAGCAGCTGACTAAGGCTTTGCAAGAGCGGCTGGCATCGGTTGAAGAGGAGCGTAACCACCTCCACACTCACCTGGAGAAGTTGCGCAAGGAACAACGCCGTCTTGAGAGATTTCTCCAAGATCTAGACACGGCACTGACGCGAAAGTTCTGCGACAGCCTTGCGCTCCGCGAGCCCTTGCTCCCATTGATGTGTCTCCACGCACTCCTCGCCGTCGAGGAATGCCGTCAACGTGGTGTGAACGCCGTTGCGTTTTATGGAACCGGGACACATTCTACCTTGTTGCTTCCCCTCTGGCTTTCTCTCGGCCGCCCCTCCGTACGTGCATTTCTCGCCTCCCAACCCGACGCTCATCTCTTCAAAGGAATTCCGGTCATTCCTGCAGGCTCACCTCTTCCCTGCTACATAGATGCCGTTGTACCCTCTTCTCATCGATACGAGAAGCAGATGTACCGTGCTTTTCTAAAGCACTACTCCCACTTGGCATGGATTCCCTTTTGGACTCGAAGGACTACCCCCTGCCTTGGAGCTGACCATGATTAGGAAAATCGGGTGCTTATCCTACACCCCTCTCGGTTACGGCACTCCCCAGATCACCTATCTTCTCAACTCACTCGCGAAGATCTACGAGCCCCCTGAACCCGTAGCCGTATTCGCACCCTTCCTGGAAGATTATCCCATCCGCGACGAGTGCTTCCCCGATTTTTCCATTTTTCACTTCTGGCCCGAATTCGAGCACCAAAGGGCACTGCGCTCTGTGATGCCCGACCTCGTCTCTTATGTCCGCAAGTCTGGACGAAAAAATATCGGCATCTACGGGGCGGGAACTCACACGACGGTTCTCCTCCGCCTCTGGCGCCGCTACGGCGGCCCGCCAATTGCTTCGCTCATAACAACGCAACCTCCCGTTCGAGCCTCTTTTGAGGGCATTCCCGTGATCGGCGTAAATGACGTCACACCCGGCTCTCTCGATATGGTTATCCTATCCTCCCACGCTTTCGAGCGCGAGATGGCAGCGGAAATGCGACGCCGACATCCCGAGCTGCCATTTATCGCTATCTACAACCCGCATCTCTCACACTTCCCCCCAGATCGGAAGGTTGACGAGACAACACTTCTGCCTCACGACTACGAGGATTTTCGCTGCCTAAGCGCCGCCCAATGGATCGATATCTTTCGCCCCGATCTTCTTATCTGCACCCACTTTATCTACTTCCGGGCACTGCTTCAGGCTTCCCATCGACCAAAATACCTTATCTATTACTGCTTTGAATTACCCGGTGGCTCTTGCGGCTACGAGTTGGAGTCCCGACACTGGGAGGAACATAACTCTCTTCGAGAGCGAATCGACCTTGCAATCTTCCCCGAGAAGCATCGAAGAGATTATTATTGCGACCTATTCGACTTCGGCTCTGTACCTTCTGCAGTGATTTACAATGCCCGACCGCTTTCGGCTACAGCACCCGTCCGAGCGAGCGAGCGGAACGGCAGGATCCTCGTCCAGGGAGCGCTGAGCTTCCGCCAAAACCATATGGACTACTTAGTCAGGCGGCGCCGGCCGATTCCCCATGTCGACGTCTATGGCTTACTTCAGGATCATGACCCAACCAAAGACATACTAACCAACCCGGATATTGCAAAGAGGCATGGGTTCTCTTATTGTGGATTCCTGGACAACACGTCCTTGGCACTGCGACGCCGTTACTATTCTTACCTTTACGTCGCCTGGAAACCCTTGTCATTTGATACGCTATACGCTTGTCCAAACAAGTTCTTTGAATCCATTGGGGACGGCGTACCTCCTATTGTTGCACCCCATCCGCAGTGCCGGGAAATTGTCGAGAAATACGACTGCGGAATTCTACTTCAGGACTGGTCTCTGACATCCTTTGAGCGCGGCTTGGAGGAGGCCGAAGAAGTTTTTCGAAGCACGCGATACGATCAGTTGGTGGCGAATTGCCGGCAAGCCCACGAGGAGGAACTGTGCTGGGAGAGGCAGTTCGAGCTACTGAGGCCCTTCTTACCTGCGAGGGCGGAGCAGGTGTCCGTTCGACGGGGGGAAAGGAGGAAGAAATTCGCTCTCTTGGATCCCTCGTTGAGCAACGAGACGGGACACTTCTACCCCTATGCGCGGCATGTTCTCGGGGGAGCGCGCAGACTTGGTTTCGAAAATGTCGTAGGGACGAATCGAAGACTGGAGGTGGACCTGGAGGACGTAGATCGGCTGTATCCCGTCTATTGGCGCGACTATTGGGGGCGTGACCTAAGCTTGCCTCATCGACCAAAACGCGAGGATTCAAGTCGGCTTTTTGTCAAGCACACTAAGTTCATCCTGGAAAGAGAACAGTTCCAGGCTGAGGATCACATCTTTATCCCCAACATTTCCGACTTCGATCTAGCACAGTTGGCAATTTACCTGGTCAGTGAGCTAGACCCCGAGGCACCTACTTGGCACGTTTTCCTACGGCGTGATGTGCCGGAAGATAACTGGACGCGGGTTCATAGCCTGCGCGTCCTAGGGAAAGCAATCGACCGAGGCAAAGTGAGACTCTACACGGACACCACAGAACTTGCCGAGCAACACAGGGCGCTGACGGGATTCTCCGTGACCGTCCTACCTATTCCGATCTCGACTCAGCCCCTCGTGCCCTCACTCGCGGGTGCAGATGCACCTCTGCGGGTGGTCTACCTAGGTGACGCTCGAGTGGAGAAAGGCTTCCCGAGGATTCCGGACCTCGTGCGCGCCACCGAGACCCTCACGCAGCGAGGCGACCTTTCCTATTCTATCCAGACGTACAACGGCGGAAGCGAACCAGCATGTCAGCAAGCGGCCGCCGAGCTGACTGCGCTGGATCTCGGGCCGGAAGGGGAGCTTCTCGAGGATCGACTTTCGTCCCGGAAGTACGCCGAGCTCTTGTCGAAAAGCGATGTTGTCCTGGCCCTCTATGATCGTGACGCCTACAAGCGCCGGAGTTCACATGTCGTCGTAGAGGCTCTCTGCAGCGGGAAAGTCGTGCTGATCACGCCGGGAACTGCTCCGGCTTCCTTAATCGAGGCCGATAGCCAGTGGCTCTGTTCCTCAGTCGAAATAGCTGCTGCTCGCATCGGGGAACTGGTCGACCTGCGCAAACGAGGGGTTTCCTACTTGGGCTTGCCGGAAGATCGCCGAGCTCACCTTGCCGATTTTCACTGCGGACTGCGCCTCGTCGAAATACTGGTGGGCGAAGCGGGGCAGAGCTCAGTCTGCACCTCGGGCACCGAGGCCGAGCAGACGGCCGACAGCGCCATCTCCTTTCGCGGGACGGCTGAGTAGGATTCGGGTAGCCCTAAGACGGACTGGTAACCGTGCCCAAGACAATCCTAACGTTGGTTGGTACTCGGCCCGAGGTGATCAAGGTTGCACCGGTTGTGCACGCCTTTCGGGACCTGGAAGATCCCAACATTCGACATTTACTGTGTGCTTCGGGCCAGCACCGTGACCTCACTGGAGTTCTCTTCGACTGGTTTGAGTTGAGCCCGGATCATCTTCTCGAACTCATGGAGGAGAATCAGACTCTGGCCGAATTCTCTGCTCGGGCGCTCAGGGCGGTAGACCGCCTGCTCGCCTCGGAGAAGCCCGATCTGGTGCTTTGCCAAGGCGATACCACCACTGCGATGGTTGCTGCTCTGGCCTCTTACTACCGCAAGATCCCAGTGGGTCACATCGAGGCCGGCCTAAGAACTCACGATCGGTATGAGCCCTTCCCTGAAGAGGTGAATCGGTCAATCATCGATTTGGTTTCAGAGCTCTGTTTTGCTCCAACGAGACAGGCGGCGGACGAGCTGCGTAAGCTGGGGGTTTCGGAAGACAGGGTCTTCGTCACCGGAAATACAGGCATCGACGCACTACTGTGGAGCATGAACAAGCTGGATGGACAGCAGGCTCGTCCAGCATGGCTACCCGGAGAGCTTCATGAAGTGGCCAGCCGGACCCAAGCAAAGTCAGTGGTACTCGTTACCGCCCACCGGCGCGAGTCCTTTGGAACCAGGTTAGCGAACTTGGCTGCAGGCATAAGCCGCTTGGCGGAAGAGTATCCGGAACTGACTTGGATCTGGCCTCTTCATCCCAATCCAAGAGTACTCGAATCCATTCGTCACGTAGTGAAGTTGCGAGACAATTTCCGGTTGATCCCGCCGCTCGATTATCCAGTGATGTGTTGGTTGCTGGAAAGAACTTTATTCCTCATCACGGATTCAGGAGGGCTTCAGGAGGAGTGTCCCACCGTGGGAGTTCCCGTACTCGTAACCCGCGAAGTTACCGAACGACCGGAAGCAGTAGAAGCAGGGAATGCTGTGCTTGTGGGGACTGACCCACAGTACCTCATCGAGTCGGTCCGGCGGCTGCTGAGCGATCCGGAACTCCGCGCTTCTATGAGCACTCCGCAGCCCGTCTTCGGCGACGGGAAGGCGGGAAGGCGTATCGCTGAGGCCTGTCGCGCTTTCCTGCTTGGAACTACATGAGAGTACGAGCGACGTATCTCCCAAGCACCAATACTCCAAGCAGCCGGGAAGGCAACGCCAGCGGTCTTGTCGCTTGGCGCCGCGATGACTTTCTCGTACTGCTCGCCGGATCCGATTGCGGAGAGAGTCGTTTCCCTTGCAGAAACGAGATCAGCCTGGTTGCCGCCTGAGCAACACGACCGTCAACGAACCCCTACTCCACGCGCACCCCGGACAAATGGCGGAGCCACGAATCACTTTCCTCATTGCGGCCCGAAACGACGACCACGGTGGCTCCTCTCACCTGCGAGTGCGGCAGTGCCTCAGGCACAACAGAGAGCTTCTGGATTGTCGGAATGTCGGTTTCGAAATCCTTTTGGTTGAGTGGAATCCTCTTCCCAGGCGAGCTTTCCTCTCAGAACTCCTCGCTGAAGAGTATCGAGAGCTTTCGGCGTTCATCGTCCCTTCAACACTTCATGATTGCTACACTCTCAACCCCCACATGCCCTTCCACGAGATGGCGGCCAAGAACGCCGGCATTCGCCGGGCGCGAGGAGAGTGGATCCTGGTCACCAACGCCGACATCGTGTTTGGCCCCGACATCATCACCGCCCTCGCCAACGGACGCCTCGACCGTAAAACCATCTACCGAGCTGAGCGCGTCGACATAGCAGAGTCGCAGCTTGCTTCGCTCGACCGAGCTTCTCCCACAACAAGCATACGCGGCGAGAGGGCTAAAGCCCCATCCTACATGGGCGGAGCCGGCGACTTCCTCCTCGCCTCCCGCGAACTCTGGCACCGGTTGCGCGGTCTGAATGACGTCATCCGGTGGACCACCCGCGCCAAGGACTGGCAGTTCCTCCTGTCGGCTGCCGCAAGGGGAGTACCCATCGAATCCTTGGGTACCGTTTACCATCTCGAACATTCCGGGGGCTTCCAAGGCACTCCACCCGAGCTTCGCGACACCCCGGCCGCCCACTTCGGCGGAATCTGGGACTTCGAGTTCGGACTGCCGGTCCTCAACCGGGAAGACTGGGGACTGGCCCGCTGCAGAGAGGTTCCCGGGCCTCACGAACGAATCTCCATTCTGGAGCCACCTCCGCGACTCTTCACCCCGGAGGAGGACGAGGAGGATCGCCGCTGGCAGGAGTGGCTCTCACCCGCCCCCGATCTCTTCGACCCGGGGACACCGGAGATTCTCTACGCCATCCTTCGCTGCTACGAGGAACGGCGGCCCCTCGTCCTGCGGCCGGACCAGCCCCGCTCTGCCGTCGCCGCCGCCGGACTCTCCCGCGTGGCGGTCTCCCACGGCATTCCCGTCTTCTGGAACTGGCGGTGGCCAAGCTACTCCTGGCTCACGCTCCCGGAGTTCCCGACGGAACCTTCCCATCTTTCCGGCGCCGCCCTGGTGCTGGAGGAACGCCAAGGCAGTTGGCTCGCCAAGCATCGCGACGAGTCGCCCGCGGGCAGTCTCTTGCCCGCCAAACATCCGCCGCGGCGCCCCAAGTTCAACCGGTTTCTGGTCCGGCGCTTGTTGCGTGCTTTCCTCACCGGCCGCGCAAAGGGGTACCGGAGACTTGCCGTCTTCGGGGCCGGAGGCCACACTCGCGAACTCCTGACCTGGGGCCGGCCTGACTGGCTGCAGTACGAAGCCGTTCTCAGTTCCACGCCCTCTGGGGCAACGCTCGGCAGCCTCCCGGTGTTCCACCCCGCCGCCTTCGATTACACCACCGTCGACGCGGTCCTCCTCTCGTCGGCCAGCTTCGAGGGTGAGATGCTGGAACTCTTAGACGACTTGAAGCCCGGAGTGCCGGTGTTACCCCTGTATGCAGAGTGGCCCGCCGGGCTGTGACGAGCGGCTATCCTCGCACCGCAAGCCCGAGGATTTTCAGCCACCGAAGATCACGGCAAACTCGGCCGAGCCCTGCGCATACTCCGAGGGAAGAGCCTCGCCGGCGCTTGCTTCCACACGCCGGGGCCTTGCAGCCGAAGCCTGAACCCTGAGACCTGCAACCTGTTAGCTGTCGGCCTTGTCTCGTGCAGCTTACCTTGACAGCCGATGCCATCTTCGACCGACGTCACCGTCCTGATCGCCGCGCGGAACGCCGCGGCAACCATTGGTAGGGCCCTTCGGTCCGTCGAAGAGCAACCCTACGCAAAGATCCTTCTCCTGAATCATGCCTCGACCGACGGCACCTCAGAAGCAGCCCGGCGCTGCGGAGTCCGCAAGCTGGAAATCCTCTCCCTGCCGGCCGACTGGACTCTCGGGCGGGTCCGCCAGGCGGGTTTGGAATCGCTGGACACGCCACTCGGAATCTGGCTCGACGCCGACGACGCCTTCGAGCCGAAGAGGATTCCCTTACTCATCGAGGCTCTCGAATCGGACAACTCCGTGCTTGCCTTTGACGAGGCGCACCTTTTCGACGGCCCTAGCGGCCGGCCGCTCCGCAGCCTTCCCTTCCCCGCGGAGCTTCGCTCCTCCAGCGATCTCGTCCGTTGCTTTGGACGCAATCTCCTCCCGGCGGTGGGAGTACCCGCCTTCCGCACCGACTTCGCTCAAAGGCTGGGCTACGATGGTCGACTGCAAGGTGCCGAGGATTACGACTTCCTCCTCCGAGCCCTCATGCAGGAGTCCCGCATCTCGCTCGTGCGGGCGCCTCTCTACCGCGTTTACGCTTACCCCTCGAGCCTCTCTCGACACCTCCACCACCAACGGCGCATGTGTGCCCTGGCATTGTCGAAACACCATCCCAAGAAGGTCCAAGCAAGACTGGAGCGCAGTGGACTCGAGCCGGCTGAGCGGCTGTGGGTGCTGGTCGAATTCTTCACCTTCCGCTGCGAGTGGCGAAATGCCCTGGAGACATTGGATCGCCTGGAGACCATTGCCCCACGGTGGGAGTGCGAACCCTACGAGACGTGGCGCCGAACCTTCCAACGGGGAACGCTTCTGCTCTTCCAAGGCGACCCCTTCGGGGCTCGAACCTCTCTGGGGCTCGCATGCACCCTGCGGCTGACTGCCGAGACTCTGAACAATTTCGGCGTAGCGCTGCGTGACCTGGGCCAGGAGGAGCAGGCGCTCGCCCACTTTCAGCGCGCCCTGGAACTCCTTCCCGAATATCGCGACGCTCGGCTGAATCTGGAAGCTCCCGGAACCCGCCACATCACCCCACTCCCGCTGCGGACATCTCCCAGCCGGTCGGCATATTGACGTCGGGTTGATCTTCCGCAGCGAAAGGGGCATAGAGTTGGGACAAGTCGTTGAGGGTGACTGACTCAAGGCAAATCAGCCGGCCGTACGCTGCGGTCTACAACGGCGGCGGGGTGAGCCAGGGCCCTGCGGGGTCTTGAAGGTGGGTGGCGTCACCCCCAGGGCTTCCAGGATCTCTTGCTGCCGCTCATCGGGATGGGTCAGTCGCCTCACCGTGATCCGCTTTTCCACCTGGTAGTGCTCCAGGCAGAGCCGGCCCAACGCCGTCAAGGCGTCGTCCAGGGTCACCGTGTGGGCGTCGGTGTCCGTCGTCCCGAAAGCCGCCCGCAGACGCCCCTCCAACGCCAACTGCAGCTTCAACCCCGGCAGGCGGACCAAGGCATGACCTTGCGTGCGGTC
>Ga0116188_1002192_pt1 | contig 15713 bp, 15 predicted proteins | sample AD_JPNTR2_MetaG_FD_89807 | JGI IMG/M metagenome (GOLD analysis project Ga0116188, IMG submission 89807) | Active sludge microbial communities of municipal wastewater-treating anaerobic digesters from Japan - AD_JPNTR2_MetaG | ecosystem: Engineered > Bioreactor > Anaerobic > Digestate | place...
AAAATCCAATTTGGCAGCAGAGGCATACTCCTAATCGGCACTTCGGTAACCCGCACCACAACATCTTGTAGGCCGGCCAGCGGACGGAGCCTTTTTGAGACGACCTGATCGTTGCCGTGATTGTGCTTTGTCTCTCTCACTCCGTGGTGAGGTCGCCGGACCGGAGGACGGCCGTCCCGGCCGTCAACGCAAGCGTGGGACAATCGCCTACCCGCGGTCGCAGGCGGGACGCCTGCGCTCCCGTGGTGCCCTCGTAGCACAGGCAGGCCCTTATTTCAATCGAAACAAACGGATTTCGTTTGTTTCATTCGGCCGAGCCACCTCCGCGTATACCCATAATTCTCCATCTACCTCCAACCAGTGACTGTATCTCCACGTTCCAAAATGCCCGCTTGGAGTTGTACTCACGACTAAAGGAGACTCCGGAGTAAGATCGATAATGGAATGCAAATCAAAAGTGAAACCGAGGCCCGTCGCGATATTATATACTGGATCATACCAGCCCATATTTGAACCTTCATATACGAAGAGATAACCGACTCCGACCGGGATCACACATGCCGGACGAACGAAAAAGTTATGCCATCCGTCGAGTTGCATAATCGGCTCGTACGGATTGCCGACGGGCTCCCAAAGCTCACCGTCCCGGCTGCGGAAATGAAACACCCATTCGTTCTGCCGAACCTGACCAATAACATAGGCGTGATAGCAGCCTTCCGTGTATAAGATGAAAGGATCTTTATAGCCGTGAGCGATGACGTCGCGCTCATATTTCTTCGCAATCGGCTCTATCACAGGTTTGGCGCTGGACGGTATGAACTGCTCCGGAGAATCGGCGTCGTCGAACTTGAAGATCAACCAGGGACCGCCGTTCCAGGGAGCACAGGCATAAAGCTTGAATTTCCCCGTGTGAGGATCAAGCAGCAACGAAGGACGTTCAAATCCGGGGACAGGGACGTCTTCACGCTTGATACGACGGGCGGTTTCAAAGTGAATGCCGTCATCACTGCGCAGAATGCGGATCTCGTATCCCCGCAGCCCCAGCGGCGAATCGGCCGTACGCATGCGACAGGCCAACCAGAAGGTTCCTGAGTCGTCACGAACTACCGAGGGTGCACCGGCCCACCACTCCGGTTTGTTTTCGTCAGGCTCTAGAATCACCCGATACTCGCTGAATTTCTCAGGAATTTTTCCATAAACCGCTTTTACTTGGGGGACGCCCGGTAGGTCTTCAGGAAAACACAAAGAAGCCGTCGTCAGGCAAAGACCCGCTATAAGTATCGGAGAAACTACCTTATTCATGTCGGGGTTCCTCGCTATTTCCAAGCGGCAACCTATCAACGCCGAAGTGGAAGGTCAAGCCGGCCCACAGTCGAAAAGCATATATGGCAAGCCAACCTGGATTCTTCATCGCAAGATCGGAAGAGAAGCTGGTACTTGCAAACTATGTCCTCTTGGCTTAGGGAGTCGAATCCAAGAAAATGCCCGTTCTTACATCTACGGAAGGCAGCCGAAGCCGTTTCGGCTTTTAACTCCATTTTCAGCCGGGAGTTCAAGCCCACTTCAAGGATGGGACAAGCGGCTCGCATGGCGGCGCAGCAGACCTACGGTTTGCCGCGGGGCGGCGAAGTTCCGAACAATCACGCCGCGCTCCAGCCGAATCGGCTGAGAAGTGGCGTCTCTGCTCACTGCGGTGGAAGAGTGGAAAAGGGTGCCTATATTCTTGGGCCGCGAGAATCAAGAGGAACCCTCCGCATCCTTTTCCGGTGCTTGACCGGGCCGCCGGCGAACCGCAACAACGCACCCAGTCCCTACTCCAACACCAGGACATTGGTGTCCGATCGAGACTCACCGACCGAGGATACCCGGATGGCGCGTTGGTCAAAAACCGGACACTTGTTCTCGCACAATCCGCATCCGATGCATCGGGCGGGATCCACGACCGGCCTTTGAAGAACCACGGTCCGGCCGTCCGAGTCCACACCTTCAGCAGCTTCCAAATAGATCGCCTTCGGCGATACGGGACACATCTCCTCGCAGACGATACAAGGCCGGTTCATCGCCCAGGGAAGACAACGCGTCCGATCGACGAATGCGGTCCCCAGCTTGACGGGAGCATCAAAGGGCTCCCGTCCTTGTTTTTCTTGGAGCGACAGTTCCCGAAGCGCCCCGGTGGGACAGACCTCGGTGCAAAGGGTGCAGTTGTACTCGCAGTATCCCAGTCGGTAGACCATAACCGGCGTCCAGACGCCTTCCAATCCGGCCTCGAAGAGCGCCGGCTGGATCGCATTCGTGGGGCAAACCTTCATACACTCCCCGCACTTGACGCACCGGCCCAGAAACTTGTCCTCCGGCAGCGATCCGGGAGGACGGATCAGGAGAGGCTCGGGCCGATTCACCGGACGAACCGACGCGCCCAGCAGAGGCACCGCCACGGCCGCCGCCACTCCGGCCTGGATGATCCCCCGTCGCGAGAGATCCGGGAGCGGACTTACCACGGGCTTCTCGGGGGGAACCGCCCGGAACGAAATCCCCTTCGTCGGGCAAAGTTCCCGGCACTCCAGGCAAACAAAGCACTCCGACTTACGCAAGCTCAGATGCGGATCAGCCGCCCCGTGACATTTGATCAGGCAATACTCGCAGTCGCTACATTTGTCGACGGAACGGTAGACGTGAAACAGAGAGAATCGCGAAAGGACGCCCAGGAGGGCGCCCAGCGGGCAAAGGACCCGACAGAAAAAGCGGGGGATCAACTTATTCAAAAGGAGAACCCCCAGTAGGATACCGCCCAGCAGCCAGCCTGTCTGGAAGGTCCGATGAGCAAAACCCCAACCTCCGGTCACTACTCCCAGTGCCGGATAGATCGACGTGGCCAAACTGCGGGTTAACAAGCTGATGGGATCGAGCAGTCCGATCTGGGTGATTCCGAAAACGCACAAAACAAGAAAGGCGATCAGAAGATAGTACTTGAGCGAGAAAAGTGAGCGGTACCGATTCGACTCCATGCGGGCTTGGCGCTTCCCGGGACGTACCAGCCACCCTACAAACTCATTCAGAGTGCCGAAAGGACAGAACCATCCGCAGAAGACCCTTCCCAAGAGGATCGTGATGAGCACCACGATAAGGGACAAAATCATTCCTGCATAAAGGGTCCAACTGGAAAGGATCGTTGCCAACGCACTCAAGGGGTCGAGCTCGAGGAAAAGACTCACCGCATAGTTTTCGATCCGTCCGAAGTCGGCCCGAAAGAGAAGCCACAAGAAGAGTGCCAGGAAGAAAGCTTGTGAGATGGTGCGGGTTCGGGTCAGTCTCATCGAATGCCTTTCAAAGCCGGATCATCCGAAAGCCGGCGTCCATCAGGTTGCCGGTCCCCAATCCCCGCCTCTCCGCCTCGATGAGGAAGCCGAGAGTAGAAGTGTCGGCACCCACCAGACCGGCCCCGTAAGTATCCAGTGCGACGGGATCCGTGGCCGCGGCGATAATGCCGTCGTGGCGAACGTCACTGGGACTGCCCCCCGTGGGGCCGTTTCGGAACAGAACCCGGGTGGCGTCAAGAATGATGAGAGTCGGGCGAACCAACGTGCCTAAATCCGCCACGCTCGTATGGATATCCTGATGGAGCCGGTTACGGCGACCACCAAGCAGTCCGTACCAGTTCTTCATGCCCAGCGTAACGCCCGCCGCCGAGTGATGCTTTGCGACCGGAATCCCAATGACCTTGGCGGCTCCCTCAAAGGGTTCATAAAAGAAGGACCATCGTTTCAGAACGGTGTTTTCGGGTTCCTCAACCTCCCGGAACGCCCCGGACCGCGGATAGGCAACCCGGGCGCCGTTGGCCTCCGCAGCCGCCGCGACACCCGAGACGGTCATGCAGCGGACGGGATCATGGATCGGGTTGTCGAGAACCCACACCTCGGTGGCTCCCTCGGCCAAGCAAAGGCGGGCCATGGCACCGACTACCTCCGGATTCGTAGTGGCTCCGAACTCCGGGGGCGAGGCAAAGCCGACGTTGGGTTTCAGAATCACCTTGTCCCCGGGCTTGATGAAGTGTCCAAGCCCTCCCAGTTCCTCCAAGCAGCGCTGGAGCATTTGCAGGGGACTGCCTCCCTGAGACGCTACGATCTGAGGCCTTCCGGCGGCCGGTTCGACCCGGAAGTCCGGCAGGCGGACCGGAACCTGGTCCGCAGTCGTAGGACGGTTGTGCAGAGTGTACCCCAGTCCTCCCGCCACTGCAGCGGCCGTACCGGCGGATCCCACCCGCCATAGAAACTCCCGGCGAGAGCAGCGGACGTCTTGCGAAGGGAGGTTGGTCTGGTCACTTCTTCCCACGCCCGTCCTCCTATTCTTCTTTGCTCAAGACTTGAATCGCACGGTCCAGCAGATCCCCGACAGCGGCTTCGGCCGACGCCCGGTCCGCAAGTCCCGTGCTGCCGGCGACCACCCGACCCCGGGCCATCACGAGCGTCGGACCTATGTAGCGGTCTTGACCCCACACCACTCCCTCGGCTTCACCGATCTCGGTGGACTCGAGACCGCTACCCGACCTCAAGAACTCAGCATGCTCCCCCAACACCTGGACGGCGGCCCGGGGATCCTCGAGATCGGCGAAGAAGAGCCGATAATACCCGCTCTCCCCTTCGTACTCGGCAACGAACGTCTCGCGTAGATAGGCCAGTCCGAAGGCCGCCGACTTGATGAAGGCGAACGATTCAGGGATCAGGCCCTCCAAAGGAAACGCGGCAAACTCTGCCAGGTCGGCCGAGTTGTCCTCTATGCCGTCCGCTATAGCCCGGGCGACCTCTTCCACCAGGGACCCGACGTCCTCTCCCGTAAGAGCCGCAACCCGCACGAAAAACGGTCCTTTCCAGAATACCGCCACGTTTCCGGAAAGGTAGCCCGCGTTGCCGAGCTCCGACAGCTCTTCTTCAGGCGGGACAGTGTCCATGAAAAGCCCGTAAGCATTGCGTCGGCGCTGCATGTCGTAGACGTCGACCACCAATACGGGCGTCGCCCTACCCTCCCTCGAATACTCTCCGACGCGCAGTCCACGAAAGCCGAACCCAACGTAGTAGGGAGCCTGGCCGTCGATGTACTCGTACAGGTTCTCCGAATCATAGGTGTAGGTCCCGGTCAGAACCAGCGAGGCCACCTGCCTCGGCAACAGGTCCGAACCACCCTGCCAAACGTCGTCCGTCGGTGAACTGGAAGCGGTGTCGGAGCGGCCGGTAAGATACACGGCCAAGCCGATGCCGGCCAAGCACGCCAGGATAATCCCACTGGCAACCCGCTCTCCGAGTCCGACGGACTTCCGCTTGCGTCGAGCAGCCAACCGATCCCCCTACGCCAGCCGGAGATGAGTCTGTTGAAGCATCGGTTGCAGGTTCGTACCCTGAGTGCACCGGACCACACAATCGCTGCAATCGACACAAGGAGCGGCGTTGCCTGCGAGCTCGCGGTAGTTTTCGCGGGCCAGGTCGGGGTCACGGTAACCGTCCAGGTACATGGAACAGCGACGAACTTCCGCCACTTCGACACCGTAAGGGCAGGCTTCCTGACAGGAGCCGCACCCCGTACATTGGAGCGCCGCCGTTTCAGCTGCATAACGCTCCAACTCACGGCGCTCCCAAGCGGCCAGGCGTTGCCCCATTACGGCGATGTTCTGCTCCAGCTGTCGAAAATCGCGGGTTCCCGGGACGGCGCACGTGATGTTCGGGTTGTCCAAAACCCACTTTAGCGCCGCTTGGTGAGGCGTCAGCGTCCCGCCGGGGTTCGGGAAATCACCCAGCTGAGTCTTCATCGCAATGACACCGATTCCGGCCCCGGCCGCCTTTTCGACGGCGGCCAAGAGCCTGGCGTCGGCGGTATAGTTGAACTTGACCACGACATCGTCAAAAAAACCCGACTCGGCCACGGCCTCCATACACTCAGCCATGTTTGAATGGCAGCTAAAGCCGAGGAAACGTGTCTTGCCTGCCTTCTTCGCCCGCTCAAGCGCCTCAAGGTGATCCCCGTCAAGAACCTCGGCGCGACGGCTCAAGCCATGAACCATCAAGTTGTCGACATAGTCCGACTGGAGCCTCTGCAAGCTCACATCCAGGTCGGCCAGCATCTTGTCCACCCCGGCCCCATTGAGCTTCGTAGAGATGTAGACGCGATCGCGTTTGTCCTTTAGGGCTCGGCCCACCTCGGCTTCGTTGCGGCCCCCCTTATAGCTGTGGGCGGTGTCAAACCAGTTGATTCCCAGGTCTCCGGCCTTGGCGATAACCTCTTCCGGCGCCACCATGCAACCCAACGACACGGTGGTTACCTTAAGTCCGGTACGCCCAAGCACGGCGTATTCCAACCGAGGTCGGCTGGAGTCCTGAGCTCCGCGGATCGCCGGGGCAGCCACCCCGAACGCTAGAGCGCCGGGGCCAATTTTCAGAAGGTGTCGACGTGTCATCTTCAAATAAGCCATAAATCCTCAATTTCCCAGCCAAGCGGAGACAAAACCACCCCCCCTGCATCCGTTGTGCCCAGGTGACTACTTGCTTTGCTCGCCCAGCCGCTGATTGTCTCCATCTTACAGGGAAAGGCCAACAAACGCCAGTACAAGAAAGGCCGAGCCCTCGTCGGAGCCACATTCATGCTCTTGAGTGCTTGACGACACAGGTCCACCAAGCGCCCGGCCGCGGACACTTCCCACACGGCTCAAGCTCTCGGTACCGGTGCGACAGCCGACATCTCGATCTAAGGTAGACAAAGATTAACGTGGCGGATTGTGCACGCGTTGAAACCAGCGACTGGCCGCGTGATCCGCTCGGTTACTGAGTCGGGTGGAACCCACCGGGGCCGTCCTCACCGGAAGAAACAAAGATACTTGGAAGTGGCCAGGTCTCCGGTTAGCATGGAGCAATGAAAGCGAACCAGCAAGGCGCGTCGGTCTCTCTGCTCGGCCTTCTCTTTCTTGCGGTCACGGTGCGGGGTTCCCTTTTAGCCGAGGACCTGCCTCAGTTTCGGGATCTTTTCAACGGCCGTGATTTGACCGGCTGGGTCAATGTCAATACGGCCGAAGACACCTGGTCGGTCCGAGACGGCATGATCGTCTGCTCCGGCCGACCCATCGGCGTCATGCGAACCGATCGGCAATATGAAAACTTCATTCTTCACATTGAATGGAGACACATGGAGGCGGGGGGAAATTCGGGGGTCTTTGTTTGGAGCGAAGGCACCGTCCCCGAAGGCAGGCAGCTTCCCAAAGGGGTCGAAGTACAAATGTTGGAACTGCAGTGGCCTTATCTGAACCCCCAACCTGACGGCACCCCTCGACCCTTGGCTTACGTAAGCGGCGAGCTGTTCGGCGCCAACGGAGTCGAGACCATTCCAGATCACCCCCGCGGCAATCGCAGCCAGTCGATTGAAATGCGCTGTAAGGGAAAAGGTGAGTGGAATACCTACGACGTCGTAGCCGTCGACGGAACTATCAAGCTGGCCGTCAACGGAAAGTTTGTCAACGGCATCAGCGGATCATCCGTCAAGAAGGGCTACATTTGCCTTGAGTCGGAAGGCTCCGAGATTCACTTTCGCAACATCAAGATCATGGAACTGCCTCCGGGCGTGACGTCGCCGGAGCAAACCGCGCCTGTGGTCGACGACTGATTGGACCTGCGATTCCGTGGCATGTAGCCTCTCGCTCAATGCTCAAAAACACAGGGTGGCCCGGTGCCATTCGCTGAGATACAGGACATCTCCGACACGGGAAACTCTTTCCACTCGGGTATGACGGCGATTCTTTCCCCCGTTCCTGCTTGGTTTCGGCGTTTTCCCCATCTGAGACGGTACGGTAAGGCCGAAGCCCGAACTAGGCGATTTTCCGAACGAGAATCCCCCACCCCTGATAGTTCGGCCGGGTGGTGGAACACCCGCTCGAAGCACAGGCTACAGGTCGCGGTGGAAGTAGTGCTCACACCTCAGGCGCCGTTGGGAAAACGCCTTGCCGCAGGCGATAGGAAGAGCCGCAACAAAACCGCTAAACCTGCAAGTGACACGATGCCGCCGACTCTCCAGCTTCTCGGGTCGTATCGGTATTCGATCTCGCCGACCCCCGCAGGAACCCGAACGGCCGGTATCAAGTTCATGAAGGGCTTAACCTCGGCGGCTTCGCCGTTCACGAGACACGCCACCCGGGCCATACCCGCGCGCTACGGACGAACCAACCAGACACCTGGGCACTCGGCCGGTAGGTGACTTGTTCCGGCGAAAAGTGGAGCGGCGTGACACCGTCAACGGCCACCTCCTCCACTTCCGCAAGATTCAGGGACTGCGAATAAAAAGCTCCCGGTGCAGCGTCTATATTCTCGTAGACGACAGCCTTGTCGACCGTCCTGCGATCCCACACCTGACTATTCAGGTCAAGCCTTTCCCCCGGCAGCCCGAAGGCGGCGTCGCCCACAGATTCTCCGTCAACCACGAAAGAGCCGTCAGGATAGGAGTCCACACTGTCGACGATCCAGACATTCAACCCACGGGGAGGAGCCGAAGGGGACACCTCGACACGCAGAAAATACCGGCCGGGAGTGAGATCTAGAGCGGGAGAGCGGAAGAACGTCCAGCCGTTGTCGGATATCGGCCTCGAAACCGGAACGGAAGGAACGAGCTCACGTCCCCTTGCGTCCCGAATGCCGAGCCGAAGAGCGTCGCCCGGGAGACTGGCACCTCGAGCGGAGGTTATCGACCTTGCTCCACTGACGCGCGTCGGCTGCTCAAGCTTGCAACTTTGCTCCGCTCGCTCACCTGGGAGAAGCCGCAGCGGCGTCTCGGCCCTCCAGTGGAGAAGGGCAGCCGGAGGATTGGAAGCAACCACAAAGCGAACGGAAAATATGCTGAGGCAGGGAAACCCGAGACGGATATCCTGATAGTGAATGAGGCGAGCCGTCCAGGTCACCCAAGGACCGCGTACGACACAGTCCAGCAGTCTCTCTCATTTGGCAGCCGATGCGTACGGACGTACGAGTCTTGCAGTCCATAGGCGGTCAATATCCCCGGGAATCGAAGGGCTTCGTCGGAATGAAGGACCCCTTGTCCCGGGGTGATCTCCCTTCGCAGGTGCCTTATCAAGGCGGTCTCCGGGAAGAAGGTCTCGTCTGCGACGACCGCGTTCTGCGCCCAGCCCACCCTCATCAAGTCCCCCGCCTGTACGAGGATTAGTAGCACCGGCAAGGTAGGCAACATCCAACTTGGAAGGGAGAAGGTGGATAGAAACCTTCGAAAAGAGAAGCAGCCTTCAGCGCCGAGAACCGCCGTCGCGAGGCCGAAGACGGCGAACAAACGGCCCACCGGGTTCATGTTGAAGACGGGCAATCGGTAAAAGAGCTCGGCGCCGGGAAAGGTCGACCGTTTTGAGGTACTCGATCCCCGGTAAAAGTTGAAAGCCCGTCAGAAGAAAACCGAGGTGCATAGCGTAACCGGTCACCAGGGCGAGTCGAAAGGTGCGAGGGCGGTTCTCGGGGACGGAAAACAGCATCCAAAGAAAAAGTAAGGCGACTGGATACAGGGCAAAACCAGCTACGGCGGGGAATCCTCCGAAGATCATCAAGGCCGTCGCAATCGCAAGCAGTCCGATTCCCCCGGCACTCGGCCGCGACATCAGGCGAACGAAGGACCACACCACCCAGGGAATCCAGCAGCTGGTGGCCACCTGCGGCCACATGAGCCGGGAGAGATTGAAGCCGCACAGCATGAAGGTTACGGCTCCGAAGACGGAGGACGGCGTGGGTAACGAAAGTTGACAGAGGAGAAACGTCACCAGTCCGGCGATAGACAACCGCATCAACAGGCCCAGGGTGTAGCCAAGTCCGTCCGGAAGCAGCAAGAAAAGTAAGAAGGACGGAGAAATGTATGAATCGAACAGAAGAGGGAAGGCGGGCTGCCCCCCGGCGATAGGGGGATTCCGAAGGGGGAGTTCCCCGTCCTGCAAACACGACTTCACATGAATCCGACGCGGCAACCACGCATCAAGAATGTCAGGCTTATTACGGTAGAGGACATCTTCCGTATGAAGTTGGTCCGGCCACGCTTCTCCCGAGAGCAGGAGATCCATGGGGGCGACAATCTCGCCGCGAAATAGATTCGCGCCCAGTGCGACATAGGACACTACGGTCAGGAAGAGCGACACCAGCACAAGTTCCCAGGCGGAGGGTGAATCGAGTTGGTGGAAGCGCTCCGGTGCGGCGGACACGCGCCGCGCAGTCTCCCCGGCGCTTGTTCCCTCACCCTCGCACAACGCTGCGGACGGAGCAAGCAACGCGCCACGCAGAACGGACCACGCGGAACGAAACCCGCAGTACGGCGTCGCCGTACCCCGTACCCGGCACGCACTCCGTCTTTCGCATCGGTTTCGCAGGGAGTAAGGTAGTGCAGAAAGGAGTGAGTGCGATGAAAGAGACCCGATCCATCCACCGGCGTGATTTCGCGAAAAGCGTGGGGATGGCCGCCGCCGCCGCCGGAATCCGGACGGCCGCCGAGGCCCAAGCCCCCGCCGATATAAAGCTCGGACTTTACAGCATCACCTACCTGGGACTCTGGTACGCAGGTGAAGCCCTTACGCTGGAGCAGGTAGTCGAGCGGGCACGCAAGTTTGGTTACCATGGCGTGGAAATCGACGGCAAGCGGCCGCACGGTAACCCGTTGGACATGCCGCCTAACCGCTGTCGGGAACTCCGGAAATTTGCGGAAGACCGGGGCGTGGAGATTTACGCCGTGGCCGCCAACAACGATTTCAGCAGCCCCATTCCCGAGTTCCGGGAGTCCCAGCTGGTCTACGTCCGCGAGTTGATCCGCATGGCTGCCGATCTGCAGGCGCCGGTGCTGCGGGTGTTCCTGGCCTGGCCGGGGGTTACCGTACTGCCGGAAGGCGGGGCCCGATATGATCTCGCCAAAAGCATCTGGGAGTTCACCCACAAGGAATTCACTCCCCAGCAGACGTGGGAGTGGTGCCGTTCGGGCATGAAGGAAGCAGCCAAGTACGCTGGAGATCACGGCATTACCTTGGCGCTGCAGAATCATGCGCCGGTGATCGGGGACTATCGCGACATGCTGCGCATGATCCGGGAAGTCGATTCTCCTTACCTTAAAGCCTGCTTTGATACGCGCCTGGAGTACGGCAAGCGCGGGCAGTATCTGCTAGACGCGACGCGCGAGGTGGGAGACCTGCAAGTTTTAACCCATTTCGGGGACGAGTTCACGCGGATGGACGGTAAGATCGTCCCCAAGGAAGACGAGTTTCTCGCCGATCAGGTGGCCGGCTTGCTGGAGATCGGCTACCGCGGTTACATGGGCTACGAACTGTGCCATCCCCTGCCTCGTACCGAGGGGCGTCTGCCGGGCATCGACTTCGTGGACCGGAATGTCGAGCTGGCCGCGGAATACTGGCGGGAGACGATGGCCAAAGTGAAGAAAGACCGAGGATAGGGAACGGATGGCCGGAAAGGGGAAGCCCACACCCGAAAGAAGTCGGGACGTAGTAGTCATGGTGCACCACGCCAAGGTTGACCGGTGGCTTGCGTTCTTCCTGGGCGGCGTATCGGCGGTGGAGGCGGCCTTCGGGCTCGGGGCTGTCGCCGGGCTCGGCACAAACACAACTTCGCCGGAAGAGACGAGGTGGGCCGGCGTCGCCATGATCGGCGTCGGAGTATTGATCGGCTTGGCGTTGTGGGGCTGTTATCGGATTCGTTATGAGCTCACTCCCAGCGAACTCGTGGTCCGGTTCGGCCCTTTTCGTTCCTCGATCCCTTTGCACTCGATCGTAGAAGTCTTCCCCACCCATAATCCCTTGAGTGCACCGGCACCTTCGCTGGACCGGCTCCGCATCAATTTCCGGAAGCCGAACGGGAAGGTACGCTTCACCCTCATCTCTCCCCTGGACCGTGAGGCCTTTCTCCGAGATTTGCAGGCGGCCGCACCTCACTTGCAGAGGTTCACTGACGGCCCCCTGCACCTAAAGGCCTCGGCCGAAGCCTGATGGTCAGTCCGGTGTAGGCCATCCAAGGTATTCGAGGGCCGACGGAGTCGGTCGTACCTTCGGCCGCGGCCGTCCCGAGTGGGCCGCGACCGCCCTGTCCCGCGCCGTCCCCCGCGCCGCCGCAGGCGACGCACTGCAAAGGAGCTCCGCTTCAACACAACCCCGCACCCGCCACCGGCGCTAAGGAGTTCGACGATTTCCGTCAGCACCGAATCTTAGGCTTGGCTGACCGGTGAAGGTACAGGCCGGCCCAGCAAGCGCACCACCAGCCAGATCACCACGGCGCCCAGGGGCAAAGAAAGCCACACGGGAAAACCGTAGGCGGTGGGAATATCCCCCACCAGCATGCCGACAAGCGCCGCCGATAGAGCATACGGTAACTGCGTCCAAACGTGGTCGATGTGATCGCAAGCGGAAGCCATGGAACTGAGCACCGTCGTGTCGGAGATGGGGGAGCAGTGATCGCCGAAAACCGCACCCGCCAGCACCGAGCTGATCACCCCCACCAGAAGGTGGCTTGCCACATCCGCCGACAGCCCGGCGTCCATCGCCAGAGTGTGCCCCAGAGGGATGACAAGAGGCATCAAGATCGCCATGGTGGCCCAACTCGTGCCGGTGGAAAACGAGACCACTGCGGCGGTGACGAACGTCAGCACCGGCAACCAGTAAGGTGAAAGGACGCCTCGCAACAACTGCACCAGGTAATCGGCCGTGTGCACCTCTTCGGTCACCGCTCCCAGCGACCAGGCCAACAGCAAGATAAGCATGGCAAGCGTCATCGACTTCAGTCCGGCCACCCAGGCATCCAGAGCCTCGGCCAACGTCAAGATCCGCTGCACCACCGAGAGCACGACGGCGACAACGCATCCGGCAAACGAAGCCCACAGCAGGGCGACATAAGAATCGGAGTTTCGAACCACTTCGCCGATCCCTACCGTCCCCTCCACACCTTGCTCCTGGAGGGCTGCCCGTCCCGTCACCCAAAGTCCCGCCAGCCCTACGACCAGGATTGTCGCAATGGGCAAAAGCCCGTTGATCCAACGAGACGGCATCTCCCGGCCTTTTCCCGCCGAAGGGGCCGAAGCAGTCAGGTCCGTCGCCGGTTCGGCGCCGTCACGCAGAAGCTTCCCCTCGAGCCGGGCTCTCCGCTCGGCTTCCCACATCGGACCGAAATCCCTACCGGTCCAGGCGATCAAAAGCGCAAACCAAAGAGCAAAGATGGGATAGAACCGAAATGGAATCGTGGACAGAAACACTGTGTAGGCGTTTTCATCCGAGCCGATGATTCTTAGGCCTTGCTCAATAAGCCCCAGTTCATACCCGATCCACGTGGAGATCACCATAACGCTCGCCACCGTCGCTGCACCGGTGTCGACATAAAAGGCAAGTTTCTCCCGAGAGATGCGGAGACGATCAGTGATGGGTCGCATCAGGTTGCCCCGGACCAACACGTTGGCGTAATCGTCGAAGAAAAGCACAAACGCCAAACCCCAGGTGGCCACCTGTCCTCCCCTGGGAGTCCTCGCGTAGCGGGTGATCAGCCGGGCGATTCCCTGAGCGCCGCCGTTGGCCGTAATCACCCCGACCATCCCTCCGAACAACAAGCTGAACAGGATGATCTGCGCATGACTTCGATCGCTCAAGGCATTGACGACGAAGTAATCCAAAACCCGGAAAAAACCGCCGCCGACGTCGTAGTCGAACAGAAAGATCGCCCCCAGCCAAATGCCGCTAATCAGCGAAATCACGACCTGTCGGAGGATCAGGGCCAGAGCTATGGCCACCAGGGGAGGCAGAACACTTAACCAGCCGGGGATCACGCGAACTCTCGCCCGGCTCTCCACCTCGCCACAGTGGACCACTAGGTCACGGAGCCCGCTGTCTTCGGCCACGACCCCCTGGATGCGCCACCGATCTACGTCCCAGGTCACTGTGGCGGAAGGCGGCAGAGAAAGGCCTTCCAGCACCGGCGCCTCGGAAGGCAACTGGGTCAAGGTGTTTCCATCCACCGTTTGCGGCACCACTTCCAGCGAAAAAGGAATGCCCCGCAAGACGACTTTCGGACGGCGAATCTCCAAGGTGTCGAGACCGCCCCCCTGAACCGGGGTCAGAGCCGAACCGGTCAGTACCAGAAACCACAATCGCAGGAGCGCTCTTCTTACCATGAAGACGACAAACCGGCGGGTAACACTAACCGATTGTCCCGCCCGGAGCAAGCGCAGAACGAGCCGAGCGAACCGTTCCCCGACACGTCGGAAGGTCGCGGCCGGGGAAAGCGCCTATAGTCTCTTGCCGGGCAGAGAGGACAAACCGAGCGGGCGGGTTCCATCGCTCTTCGCATATTGCCGCGGGCAAGGGTGATGTAGTAACGGTCAAGACGGCACGACGTGAAGGGCACTCAAGGTCAAAGAGCCGGGACAAGATCAGACTTTGCCTTCCCGGCAGCCCTCAGCCGGACTTCTGATCTTGAAATCGGAGGAATGCGGGGAACAGCGAAGCGACTGAAACAATCTTCGGACTTGCTAAGAGTTTTTCCGATCTGTACAATGCTCCGAATCCATTGAGCCTGGCGGTTGAAGGATCATCCCGGGAAGCCGAACCGACCGGAGGGGAAATATATTCCACTCTTTCTTCTCGAAGGGGAGTGGCCGCGAGCCGCTGCGCTGGGCTCTAGGAAGAGAAAATCGAGCAGACGACAGTCAAAGCCCGAAGAAGAATCGGAGTACAATCAGGCAAACTTTCACGAGGAGAGATTCGATGGACTTCAAGAGAACTGTCACTCCAGCCGAGAGCTCAGCGGAGCTGTCGGCGAGCGAGTTCACCTTGGACAGGCAAGGTTTTGACCACTTGGGCCGGGTGTACTGGAATCTGGGCGTGGCCCAACTTTACGAAGAGTCGCTCTTTAGGAACGAGGGCGTCTTGGTGGAGGGGGGGCCGTTTCGCGTCGACACCCGGCCTCACACGGCCCGGGCGGCACAGGACAAGTTCCTGGTGGAGGAACCTTCAAGCCGCGATCACGTTTGGTGGGGAGAATACAACCGACCGTTCAGCGAGGCGAAGTTCGACACGGTCGTTCAAAGATTACGGGCGTTCCTACAAGGTAGAGATCTGTTCGTTCAGGATTGCTTCGTCGGAGCCGATCCCCGCTACCGGATACCGATCCGGATCATTACGGAGAAAGCCTGGCACAGTCTGTTTGCGCGCAACATGTTTATTCGGCCGTCGGATCCGGCGGAACTGAAGACCCATAGACCGAAGTTTACCGTGATCAGCATTCCGTCCTTTAAGGCGGATCCGGCCATTGACGGAACCCGATCCGAGACGGGCATTCTCCTGCACCTTGGTCAAGGTCTTGCGGTTGTTTGCAACTCCCTGTACGGCGGTGAAATCAAGAAATCAGTCTTTACGTACCTGAACTACGTCCTCCCTCTGTCAGGCGTTCTCTCGATGCACTGCTCCGCCAACGTAGGATCGGAGGGAGATCCTGCTCTTCTTTTCGGCCTCTCCGGAACCGGGAAGACAACCTTGTCCGCCGATCCGGACCGTCGCCTCATCGGCGATGACGAGCATGGCTGGAGCGACCATGGGGTTTTCAATTTTGAGGCGGGCTGCTATGCCAAAGTGATCCGCCTGTCCGCCGAGAGTGAGCCGGAGATTTATTCCTGCACCAAGCGCTACGGCACCATCCTGGAGAACGTCGTGTATGACCCGCACT
>Ga0116188_1002196_pt1 | contig 15685 bp, 15 predicted proteins | sample AD_JPNTR2_MetaG_FD_89807 | JGI IMG/M metagenome (GOLD analysis project Ga0116188, IMG submission 89807) | Active sludge microbial communities of municipal wastewater-treating anaerobic digesters from Japan - AD_JPNTR2_MetaG | ecosystem: Engineered > Bioreactor > Anaerobic > Digestate | place...
CCATAGTAGTAAGTTTTGATGTGGAATCTTTGAAGGGAAGATAAAACATGGAAGATTTATTACCACAAGAATCACAAGAATCACAAGAATCAACAGAGATACCAGTTGAAGATTTAAATTCTTCCTCAAATCTTGAGCTAGGAGATAAAACTCCTCGAAAGATTAAAATGCCTAATGTTTCTTTTATTCCCAAGGAGAAGATTTTAGGGCTCTTAATTAATTTTCTTGTCCCATTGCTCTGCCTGATTGGTTGCGGAGTTGCCTTTTTTGTTTTTCTTTACCCCGCTTATCAGGAAATACCCTCGTTGGAGTCTACTTTATCCACAAAGACTGCTTTGTCTTCCCAATTAAATCGTAAGGTTTCCGTTCTAAAAGAACTTGTGGATTTTTCCTCTCAGGTTGAGGCGTATGTACAAGTCACTGAAAAAGCTCTTATATCTGAGCCAAAGGTGCCGGAATTACTCGCCCAAATTGATAACATGTCACGTGAGTCTGGCATGGATGTATTCTCCTTAAATTACAGTCAAAGCACTTCTGGAGATGCCCCAGGAATGCGTTTTGTAGATGTTGCTTTGGCATCCTCCGGTTCGTTTGAAAGTTTGGTTTTGTTTTTAAAATCGGTAGAGAATGCCTCTCGGTTAGTGGTTTTGAAGGACTTTAGGTATAGTTATTCAGACAGAGAAGGCACTCGCCTAGTCTCTGCTTCTTTTCAGCTACAGTCTCCTTATTTGTTAGTTTCTTCAACTGCTGTAACCGATGAACCTATTGAACTAAGTATTTCTTCTCCTGAATTTCTTTCGGATATGGAGAAGATCTTAAATTTGAGGCAATATGGTATAGGGGAATCCTCTGCAGTGCCCTCCGCTCCGGTTTCTCTTCCCGAGTCCGCTTCCCAATCCCCTTTAATATCTGTACCAGAAACTGTCCCTAATCCTGATCTCCCCTCAGAGTTACCACCAATGACCCCCACAGAAATTTCTCCGGATTTGGAGCCAGTACCTGTGAGTCAAGAAAACCCTCTTTAGGGCAGGTGCTTTAATTAGTTGTAGTTTTAGTTATTTTGATAAAATTAGGAAAGGTTTTTAAAAAATGATGAAAAAAGAAAGCCTCCCAAAATCTAATAGTTTTGGTTTTACATTGATTGAGCTTCTTATAGTTATAGTTGTAATAGGAATTCTTTCTGGGGTACTTATATCCGTTATTGACCCTGTCCGCATATATAATAGAGGTCGTTATGCAAAGGCTACAGCAGATATGAATAAATTTATAAGTGCAGTAGAAATAGCTAGGGTTAATACTGGATTAACACTTCGCCAAATTACTGGAAAAAACTGCACGGCGTGTCTTAATTCTTGCAATGTTGCAACAGACCTAAGGAATAACACTGGTGCTTGTTATAATAATTGGATTGCTGCAAGGGATGCTGTCCAAAATGCTGCGGGAGGTCAGGTTGACTTAAGTAGTATTACAAGGGATCCATGGGGTAGTCCTTACCTATTGGATGAGAATGAAGGCGAATACGATTTTGATCCTTGTAGAAGGGATTCTATTTTTACTGCAGGAATAGATGGTGCCCCGGGGGGTAGTGACGAACAGGTTATGACTATACCTTTTTACAACTGTTCTAATTAAAAGATTTTTAGGTACTTTCTAGATACCCCGCCTCTCTTGAATTTTGGTTTATTTCTACCCGCTTTTTTCTGATTCTTGTCTCCAACTCTCTACCTTTGAGTGATCCCCTCCCAACAAGACTTCAGGTACCTCCATATTCAAAAAGATCTTGGGTCTAGTGTATTGAGCAAATTCCTTCTTTTTCTCCTCCGAAAAAGACTCAACCCTTGTTGCTTCCTCCTTATTCAAAACACCAGGTAACAGCCTAGTAACGGTCTCCATTATGGTAAGCGCAGGCAGTTCACCTCCCGAAAGCACATATTCCCCTGTTGAAATAACTTCTGTGGCTAAGTGTTTTTTAATCCTCTCATCCATACCTTCGTATCTTCCGCAAATTAGAGTGATATTCTCTTTTTTGGTTAATTGTTCCGCTTTTTGTTGGGTAAACAACTTACCAGACGGTGCTAGTGCTATGATTGAATTTTTTTCATTTTGTTTTGCGTTCTCAATGGATGTGTAAATGCTTTCTAAAGCATAATATACAGGTTCAACTCTAAGTATCATGCCTACACCACCCCCGTAGGGTTTACTATCTACTGTTCCTCTTTTATTTATTGCAAAATCGCGCAATTGAATTAAATTCAACCTTATTATTTCCTTTTCCAAGGCCCTTTTTAGTGGCAAGACTTTTAAGAAGGGATCAAAAAGTTCTGGAAACAATGTAATTATATTAAAAGTGATCATGTCTTAAGTATACAAAGAACCCACTTTTCTTTTTACAATGTTGTAATAAAAAGAAAAGTGGGTTCTTGAGTTTCGTATCCTTATTCAGTTATTTCTTCCGAGTCAATTTCCGTAGAATCTAGATCGGCTGCCATTTGTTCCACCTCGGCGTTTACTTGATCTTCAACAGAGATTTGTTTTTCAGACGCATTGTTTGAAACCTCTGAGCTATTTGCTCTGGGAGAGTTTTCTCCTCTTTCTCCTCTTGGTTTTCTATCAGGTTCTACCAACTCCACATCCACTTTTACGCCATCCTTAATGGCCTTTGCTTTTGCCAATTCTCTCACGCTTTGGATTGTTTTTCCGCTTCTTCCTATTACGAGACCCATATCTTCAGGATGTACGGTGACTAGCTCCCTGATATAGGTTGTGTCTATCTGTTGTTCCTCTATGCTAACCGCTTCTGGGTGTTTAGCTATTGTTTCAATTAAGTACTGTACGAACTCTTTCATTGTAGCTGGCATTTACTCCTCTACTTTCTCCCCTTGAGCTTTTGCTTTTTTAGGGGCATAAACCATATATTTATAGGTGCCTTCAAGCAGTTTATCTACAGCTTGCGTAGATAATGCACCCTTATTTTTCCAATCCTGGAATTTCTCTTTATCAATTTTGTAGGATTTCTCCCCTTCCGATGGGTTGTAAAAGCCCAAAACATCTAGGTATTTACCTGTTCTTTTATCTTTGGTTTGAGCTACCACTATCTTATACGCGGGGGCATTCTTTTTTCCTACTCTTGCAAGCCTTATTGTTACTGACATACGAAAGGATTCTATCAAAAGGAATTTAGCTTGTCCAATGCTTTTAAGGCAGCTTCTTGCTCTGCCTTTTGCTTGCTTGCTCCTTCTCCTACGCCGTACTCTTCTCGGCTTAAATAAACACCTACTTTGAACATTTTCTCGTGGTCTGGTCCCCAAGAATCCAATACAACATAGGAAGGGGTAACTCCTAGCTTTTCTTGCGCTTTCTCCTGAAACTCTGACTTTGCGTCCTTGTAGGATTTGCTATTAATAATGTCCCTTACTTTGTAAAAAAGTTCTCTCTCTACAAATTTTTTGCACTCGTCAAGTCCTTCCTGCAAAAACATTGCCCCTAAAACCGCCTCAAAAGTATTCGCAAGAATATATTCCCTTTCTCTGCCTCCATTCGCTTCTTCCCCCTTAGACATAAGTAGGAATTTTCCGTAACCCAATCTATGAGCTTCCTTTGCCAAGGATTCCGTGCAAACAATGGCGGCTCTAAAATTGGTTAAATCCCCTTCGGGATTTGGATAGTTTTTAAAAAGGTGTTCTGACGATAAAAGTTGTAAAACCGCATCTCCCAAAAATTCCAATCTCTCATTGGAAGGGAGTTGATAGTTTGGATGTTCATTTAAATAACTTCGGTGGGTAAAAGCAGTTAAAAAAAGGCTTTCGTCCTCAATTTTAATATTTAGGGTTTCCTCTAGCTCCTTATAATAAGGTTTCTGTGCCATTTACTCCAATTCCTCGGTAAGGATAGTTATTAAATCCTCTACGGTTTCCACATTTTCACACAAATCTTTGAGTTCCAAAGAGAATTCTTTCTCCAGCTCTTCAATAAGCCCCATTAACTCTAGTTCTCCCATATTTAAATCTTCCTCAAAATGTGAAGTTGGTTCAATTTCTTCGGGTTCAATACCCATTCTATTAGATATTATCTTTTGTATTTTCTTCAGATACATTTTCCTTTTGATCTCCTAAATTTTTTACTTCTAAGATTCTTCCCAAGACACCATTTACAAATTTGCTTGATGTTTCGTTCCCAAATTCCTTTGCAAGCTCAATGGCTTCGTCAATAATAACCTTTGGTGGTGCTTTAGTCTCTTCGTCTGTATTAAAAAGCAGTTCAAAAACTGCCATTTGCATTATTACTAAATCAATTTTAAAAATTTTGTCAAGAGGCCATTGAGGAGCGTTCTCCTGGATTATTTGATCTATTTCCTTTTTTTGAGAAAAAACTCCCTCCAAAATAGTATTCGCAAGTTTTTCATCCCATTCATCAGAATCAAGCCCCAGATTTTCCGTTGAGATGCTAAGACAGCTCTGCAGATCCGAATTTTGCTGTTGCATACAATACGCAGTTGCTAGAGCTACTTTTCTGGCTAAATGTCTTTGGTCCTGATTTCCTTTCATACAGGCAGTATTTTAGGTTTAAAGCTTTATTTCTTCTTCAACATGTGGTCTTTTGTACACGCCTTTTCTCACCTCAACAACATTTTTCACCTTTTCCTTTATTTTTTTAACATAGTGATTGTATCTTTTTATCTTGCTTCGGCTTTTGCTGTGCCTTCTTTTTGGTACTGGCATCTTTTTCCTTTCTATTTGTCACCTCATTATATAAGAATCTTTGGGCGGTTCAACTGGCTAAATATAGGGTTGTTTGGTGTTTTTGTCAACCTATTGCGTTACCCAACAGGTATTTTAGATTTTTTAGTTTTTCTTCCTTAGAAAGTCAACATAACTTTTTCCATATCTCCTTGAATCAAAAACCTCAAGCGATGTGTTTTGCAATATTTCCTGAATATTTAGATTTCCGCCATGGAAAAAAATAACTACTCCATTTGGGTTTAGAATATTCGGAATGAGTTCCATTAAGTATTTATGTTTTACATCATTGTAGAAGGGGTCCACAAAAATAAAATCATATTTTTCAGGTGAATTAGCCACAAATTTAACGGCCTCTTGTTGATATATTTCAGCCTTTTCTCTTAAGTTACAGTTTTTTAGATTCTTCTCCACAGCCTCCACTGATTTTTTATTTGTGTCCACAAAATCGCACCAGTCAGCCCCTCTACTAAGTGCCTCAACTCCCATATTTCCACTTCCCGCGAAAAGATCCAGAAAACTTTTTCCTAGAATACTTTCCCCAAGTATAGAAAAAACTGCTGATTTTGCTATTTCTTGTACTGCCCTGAATTCTGGTATATCTGGCGAAGTCAAATTTTTATTTTTTGCCGTACCTGTAATAATTCTTGTCACATTGGGATTATATCATCAACTAGCCCCCAAATTACATTTGACCCCTCTTTACTTATCTACTTATTATTTTAATTTTGCCCCACTGCCCCCTTTTTTATTTCCAAAAAGTTTTCCAGTAAGGGAAATCTCTTTTCTCTGTCCACTATCTCGTTCACATCTTCCCTTACCATTTTCACAAAATCTAAATCAGTTATGTCCGCAAGTTTAAAATCCAAAAATCCATGCTGCAGTTTTCCAAATATATCCCCTTGCCCCCTTAGTCTTAAGTCAATCTCCGCCAATTTTAACCCGTCCAATGTTTCCTCCAAGTATTTAAGTCGGGAATAAGCTTTCTTTGAATAATTTGTTGGGAAAACAAAACAATAGCCTTTTTTACTCCCTCTACCCACTCTCCCTCTTAACTGATGTAAAGAGGCCAACCCGTACCTTTCCGCGCTTTCTATAACCATAACATCCGCATCCGGAACATCTATTCCCACTTCTATTACGGGTGTAGATACCAAAACCTTAATTTTTCCAGATCTAAACTCCCCTATTATTTTAGCTTTTTCTTCAAAAGTCATTTTCCCGTGTAGTAATGCACACTTTTGATCTACAAAAACCCCTTCCTTTAGTTTTGCAAATTCAGCTGTTGCCGCTTTTATGCTTTCCAGATTTTCAGCTCTACTTTCTTCTATAAAGGGGCAAACTATAAAGGCGCTCATATTTTGTTTGGCAATAAATTCATATATTTCTTTTTGTTTTGAGGTGGGTACAACTTTTGTAATTATTTTTCTTTCCTTATTTGGATGATCTTTGAGTACAGAAATATCCAGATCTCCATATAAAGTTAGCGCGAGTGTTCTTGGAATGGGCGTTGCAGTCATTGTTAGTAAATGTGGTGTTGTTTTTTCACTTGTCCGCAAAAGTTGTGTTCTTTGTTCAACCCCAAATCTGTGTTGTTCGTCTATTATTACGAGCCCAATATTTTCAAGTTTCTCTTGTTGATATAAAAGGGCGTGTGTTCCTATTTGGACATGTGGTTTCCGTCTTTGGGGTTGGGCTTTTTTATCAATGTTGCCTTTTTTATTTTTACTTACCCTTGTCACTAATATTGTTTCTATCCCCAAAGGTTCCAAAAATCTTTTAAATGTCTCAAAATGCTGTTGAGCTAGTATTTCTGTTGGAGCCATGCACAAAACCGAAGTGTTGTTTAGTATTGCCTGATAAGCCGCAATTATCGCCACGATAGTTTTTCCTGTACCCACATCACCTTCTAACAATCTATTCATTGAATAAGGCTTTTCTAGATCAGCAAGTATGTCTTTTATAGCTATATTTTGGCTTTGTGTTAGCTCAAACGGAAGGTTGCTAATAAATTCCTCAATAATTTTCCCCTCCTCTCTTGGTATCAGTGGCATGGCATTTTTCTTACTTTTCCATTTTTTCTCCAAAATTGTGGATTGATAAAGTTCAATAAATAATTCTTCATACGCTAGCCTTTCCCGCGCTTTCTCTAAAGTGCAGAATTCTTCTGGAAAATGAATAGATTTAATTGAGTTTTCCCAGTCTAAAAACCTTCTTTTATCAATAATTTCTTTTGGTAAAAATTCTTCAAGCTTTTGTAATTTTGAATTGTCTTGCGCGCCATTTAAAAGGTCGTTTATTCTGGTTCTTATCCATTTTGTGCTAATTCCTTCCGTTGTGGGATATATTGGGACAATTCTTCCCATGTGTAACCCTTCTTTCTCATATAATTCGGTTTCTGGGACAATAAACGTATTTTTTTTCTCAAACTCTTCTACTTTTCCGTAAATTAAATAGGTCTCCCCTACCCTTATGTTTCTTGAAATATAGTGCATGTTAAACCAAATTAGCTGAACCTCTCCTGTATCATCCATTGCCACACCTTTAGTAATTTTTTTTTCATTTTTTGTAAAAATATTTTTAACCGAACTTATCTTGGCTATAACTACTGCTTTTTCCCCCTTTTGGAGATTAGAAATTTTTTTTATGTTTGAGCGGTCTTCATACCTAAATGGAAAATGATACAACATGTCTAGGATTGTGCTGATGTTCATTTTATTAAGGAGACTTTTATATCTTGGGCCTATCTTTGGGGTTTTTGATATGTCGTCACTTAATAGAAGCATGATAATTGCGTTTCGGGTTTATTTTACCGCCTTAAAAACTATTACCTTAGAAATGGCACAAACAGAGGAATAAGCATAGAAGCTGTAGCAATAATCAAAACTATCTTTAGGATCGTGTCCTTTTTAAAGAGTTTCTTAAAAATTTTCTTTAGGTTTTTTATCTTTCTCTTTTTGCTTGCTTTTTTGCGCTTTTCTTCCCTTTTATTTTTTAAATTTTCTTTAACTTGACAAACTTTTTTACCTACCAAATTAAGTTTTTTTATCACGGTTACCTTTATATTTTGGGTTTTCTCCAAAATTTTATTTGACTCTGACATAGTTTCTTTTGCCTAGCTTTATAATGTCGCCTGATTTTATTAAATCCTTTATTTTCATTCTGGGGTCTGTTACCCTTTTGCCGTTAATTGTTAACCCCCCTTGTTCTATAATTCTTTTTATTTGGGCCTTAGAAAGACTTGCATCCATTTGTGCCAAGTTTTCTATTAAAGTTTTTTCCTCACTTATACATATTTCTGGTATGTTTTCTGGAATATCTTCGTTTTGTACTGTTTTTTCAAAAAAGTTCTGTGCTTCCCGCGCTAATTCTTCCCCTTTAACAATGCGTACTAATTCATACGCAAGCTTTTTCTTAAGACTCATTGGATTTTCGCCTGCATTGATAGTTTGCTCCATTTCCGCAATTTCATCCATTGGAACATCGGTTAAAAGTTCAAAACCAGTTGTTATTAAGTTATCCGGATACGACATTGTTTTTCCATAAATAGTTTTAGGGTCATCCGAAAGATTTATGCCATTTCCTTTTGTTTTACTCATTGTCAGCCCCTCTGGAGCAGGCATTAACTTATTGGCTCTAACAAACTTCTCTTTTTGTAAGTAGGCTTTTGAGAGTTGGCGGCCCATTAGCATATTAAATATTTGATCAGTTCCCCCTATTTCCATATCCACTTGCATTGCTACTCCGTCATAACCTTGCATAAGGGGGTACATAAACTCATGTAGGCGTATGGAATTTCCTTCTTGTAATCGCTTTTGGAATAAATCTCGCTCTATCATTTGTTGTACGGTTGTTGTTGCCATAAGCTCCAGAAGTTTTTCTAAATTTAGTTTGGAAAGCCATCTACTGTTGCGCTCAAATTTTACGGCGTTTTTGCCTGAAAAATCTATTAATTGTGCCGCCTGTTCTTTCCATCCTTTCATATTTTTTTCCACATCCTCATCCGAAAGGATTTTGCGCGTACTGGCTTTATCTGGATCGCCTATTTTTGCCGTAAAATCCCCTACCAAAAAAATTACTTCATGCCCAAGCTGTTGTAAAATTCTTAGGGCTCTGATTCCTATGGCATGTCCAATATGTAAATAAGGTCCCGAAGGGTCAAAGCCTTGATAAATTCTAAGTCTTTCTCCAGAAAGCAGCTTTTGTCTTAGTAATTCTTTGGAAGGGTAAACAGAATCCACTCCTCGGTTAAGAAAGGTCTCTATAAGTTTTTTGTCGGTATGTACTTTCACATCTAAATTTTATCATACATTGCATAGTAGCCTTCTGAGTATGTACATATTTTCTGAAATCTTCTTGTTAGGCTCAACTGGAAGTCTATCCAAAGTTTTCTTTGAACCTCATTTACTCATCATTTTGGCTATAAGTTAGAAATGTCGTTTTCTTTCTTGACAAACTAATTGATATTGTTATATATTTTGGATAATGCCTCTCTACCGAAGTTCACGAACCCAAAGACTTTCAAACATCCTAGATAATGCCGGTCAAGTTTTTCTGGGGAGTATTATTATCCCTGCTATGATTAGTAGGTCCTTAAATTATTTATTTGCCCTTGGAGTTTTGGCCACTTCCTTTTCTTGGTTTATCTCCTTGGTTCTGGAGGACACAAAATAATGAAGGATTTTTTTACTGTTCGCCCGGAGGATACCGCTGTCATAGCTCTTTATATATTTTTTGTTGTTTTTGCCCTATCTATTGGGATTATAGGATTTATGATCAAGTTGTATGAAAAAAAAGACAAAGAAAGCAAGTAAACACGCCTCAATGTTATAAGCTATAATAGACCCTATGCCTCGTAGAAAAAAAGGATTGTTAAATAAAATAAAGGCCTCTCTTAATTTAGGTGCTGGTAGTAAATCTGGTTTTAATGCTGGGTTTTCACAAAAGAATAAGAGTTTCCCAAAATCCTCTTCGGGTGTAGGTGCCCAAAATCAAAATAGGCTTCGTAATACTGGTAACACGCAAAACACCAAGGTTTTGGAGATCCTAACGGCTTTTTCTACACTTATTCTTTTAGTTATGATCTTTGGATTAATCTCTGTTGTAGGCGTATTTGTTTATTATTCAAGATTCCTTCCAAATCCAGATACTCTTATTCAAAGAAGTGAAGAGCTTTCCACAAAACTATATGATCGCACAGGAAAGCCTATTTTTGAGGTTTATGGGGAGAAAAACAGAATTCTTATAAAGGTAGAAGATGTATCCCCAAACCTTATTAATGCAACTTTGGCTGCTGAAGACGCTACATTTTATGAGCACCAAGGGTATTCGTTACGTAGTATGGTACGCGCCATAAGAAACACTCTTTTTGGGGAAGGTCTCCAAGGAGGTTCTACTCTTACACAACAATTGGTTAAAAATACCCTATTAACACAGGAAAGGACAATCACCCGAAAGATAAAAGAGTTTATTTTGGCATTACAGTTGGAAAACAACTACACAAAAGAACAGATAATTCAGATGTATTTAAACGAAACCCCTTATGGAGGTCAAAATTATGGAATTTTTACTGCCGCAAAAGCGTATTTCAACAAGGAGCCAAAGGATCTTACTTTGGCGGAAGCCGCTTATTTGGCGGGACTTCCTCAAAGCCCTTCCAGGTACTCTCAGTTTGGTTCAGACCCACAGGCAGGTATAGAAAGAAAGAATTATGTTTTATACCTCATGCACGAAAGAGGTTGGGTTGGCCCCGACAAAAAACGTCGATTTATTAGTAAAGAGGATTATGAGGCAGCTTTGGCGGAAAATCTTACTTTTCAACAGGCGGCTGTTTCTTTAGAGGCTCCCCATTTTGTATTTTGGGCAAAAAATTATTTAATTGACCTATTTGGAGAGGATGTTGTTGAGCAAGGAGGTTTGCAAGTAACAACCTCTTTGGATTTGGATTTACAGCAAAAAGCTCAACAAATAGTTTACGAACAAATAGAAAGCATAAAAACCAGTCATAATTTATACAATGGTGCTTTAGTAGCTATGGATCCCAAAACGGGTCAGGTATTGGCTATGGTTGGATCAAAGGGGTTTTTCCTACAATCAGAGCCTGCCGGTTGTGTTTCTGGAGTTGCGGGGGCTACGGGGTGTAAGTTTGACCCTCAGCTAAATGTGGCAATCTCCAACAGGCAGCCTGGATCTAGCATCAAGCCAATTACATACGCTACAATGCTTTCTCAAGGTTACACTGCCGCATTCCCTTTTTTGGATGTTCCTTCTAAATTTGCAGGTTCTTCTCCAACTAATCCCTATATTCCTGTTAATTATGATGGTATCTTTAGAGGTCCCGTGTCTTTAAGAAAATCTCTTGGAAATTCGCTAAACATCCCCGCAGTTAAGGCGCTTCAAATTGTTGGTATAGATAATATGATAGATACTGCAGAGAGAATGGGCATAACTACTCTCTCCGATCGTAATAGGTTTGGGTTGGCATTAGCGTTGGGGGCTGGAGAAACAAAACTTTTGGAAATGACTAATGCTTTTGGTGTCTTTGCTTCCGAAGGCATTTACAGAAAAGCCTCCCCCATTCTTGAGGTGCGTGATTCGTTTGGCAATTTGCTTTATAAACACCAAGACAAAGGAAAAAGGGCTCTTTCCCAAGAGGTTGCGTTCCTAATCTCCGATATTCTCTCTGATGATGGGGCAAGATCTTCCGTATTTGGCGTAAACAGCCCTTTGAATATCCCGGGGCATCAGGTTGCTGTTAAAACAGGCACAACCGATGATAAAAGAGATAACTATGCTATTGGTTATACCCCTTCTATAGTTGTTGGCGTTTGGGTTGGTAACAATAACAACGAAAAGATGAATTCTGCAGTTGCTTCTGGTATTTCTGGTGCCACGCCTTTATGGAGGGAATTTATGCTCCATTTTCTTTCCACGCTTGGCTCAGAAACTCCCGAAAAGTTTTCTCCACCTAAGAATGTTGAAAAGATCAAAATAGACGAGTTAACAGGAATGCTCCCAATGGAAGGGTTTCCTTCCCGTGAAGAGTGGTTTGTTAAAGGAACGCAACCAACATCCAAAAGTAACTGGTTTCAAAGAATTGAAATTTGCAGAGACGATGGAAGAATTGCTAATAAGTCTTGTAAAGAGGCAGGAAGAACAAAAGTTAATACTTATGTAAAAATTATCGCCGAACTCCCAGAATGGCAGTACAGCGTAGACCAATGGGTTTATGAAAATTTTGGTGCAGATTTAAGATATTATCCTCCTCAAATGGAGTCTGCTTTAAAATATGATTCTAATGGAAAATTGGATAAAGATGCTGATCCAGTGGTTGAGATCACAAACATTAGAGACGGTGATAAAATTCCTGTTGTTTTTAGGTTAAAAGTAGAAGTTTCTACTCCAAATGATGTGAAAAAAGTCACCATGTATTTAAATGGAGAAAAATTTGCTGAGGATTCTTCGGATCCTTATGGGTATAATTTTAACTTCCCATTTTCGGATATAGGCAAAGAGATGGAGTTGCGGGTAGTAGCAGAAGATTCTAAGGGAAATAAGGCTGAAGATAAGGTGAGGTTTGAGGTGGTGGCTCACTAAATTCTTCGAAACAGCAAAATTGACAGAAAAGCCTCTATTGACTATTATCTACACTATGGAGGTTTCCATCAATTCCGATTTAGAAAAGCTTAAAAAGCAAGTAGAAAATGAATTAAAGTCACTGTCTACTTCAAAAGCTGCTGATGAGTTGTGGCTTAAATACTTTGGAAAAAGTGGCATCCTAAAAAGTATTGCTTCACAGATCTCTTCTCTCTCCCCCGAAGAAAAAAAGGATTTTGGTCAAAAATTTAACCAAATAAAATCCGCTTTGGAAAAGAAAATTCAGGATTGTATAACAGAATTGTCCCAAAAAGAGGAAAGCCCTTTAGAAAAGTTTTACAAGACACTGCCGGGCAAAAAACCTAAAATTGGGCATTTACATATAACCACGCAAGCTATTCGTGAAATTGTGGAGATTTTTAAGCCTTTGGGGTTTACACAAGTACGCTATCCCGAAATAGACTGGGATTACTACGCCTTTGAAGCTCTGAATATGCCCTCCACACATCCCGCACGAGATGAGTGGGAAACATTTTTTGTGGATGCCCCAGAACATGCTACATTGGGAAAAATGGTTATAACTCCTCACACATCCAGCGGACAGGTGAGAGAAATGCTTGAGGGGCAGTTACCTATAAGAATGTTAAACATCTCAAGATGTGGGCGCCGTCAATCTGATTTAACTCATAACCCTACTTTTTATCAGTTTGAAGGGTTGGTCATTGATAAGGGTATAAATATTACCCATTTAAAAGGCGTGTTAGATTATTTTGCCAAGAACTTTTTTGGACCAGACAGAACGACAAGATTAAGACCCTATGACTTTAGATTCACTGAACCCAGCTTTGAGGTTGACATAAACTGTGGTCTTTGCAAGGGGGCAGGTTGTAAGTTTTGCAAAGGAGGGTGGCTAGAACTTGGTGGAGCAGGAATGGTACATCCAAATGTATTAATCGCGGGAAAGATTGACCCTCAAGAATATACTGGATTTGCTTTTGGGTGGGGTGTGGAGAGAACTTATATGATGAAATCGGGTACAAAAATAGATGATATTCGTCTTCTGCTAAGTAATGATTTAAGGTTTCTGGAGCAATTCTAGTTATAAAATAATTTATTTGGAGACATAAAAAATATAGAAAATGAATATACTAATTCCTCACTCATGGTTAAAAGATTATGTACAAACGGAATTAAGTCCTCAAGAGATTGGGGATCTTCTTTCGTTACACGCCTTTTCTGTGGAAAAAATTTTGCCCCAAGAAGATGGAGATGTTGTATATGAAGTAGAGATAACTCCAAATCGAGGCGATGCTCTATCCGTTTTGGGTATGGCGCGCGAATTAAAAGCAATTCTGCCTGCAAAAGGGCATCCCATTGGATGGACGCTTAAGGAATCAAAACAAAGAAGTCCTTTGACGAATAAGCTCTTACCATTAAACGTAGAAATTACCAACCCCGAACTTGTCCCCAGATTTAGTGCTGTGATTTTGGACGATGTAAAGATACAGGATTCGCCAAGATATTTACGAGATCGCCTAGAAAAAGTGGGAATTCGCCCTATAAATAATGTTGTTGATATAACAAATTATATGATGATAGATTGGGGTCAGCCTATGCACGCTTTTGATTACGACAAAATATTGGGTGCAAAAATGGTGGTAAGAGAGTCTGTAGAAGGCGAGAAAATTACTACGCTTGATGATGCGGAAAGAATTTTGCCTTCAGGTGTTATAGTTATTGAAGACGGTGAGGGGCGTTTAGTTGATTTATGTGGAATAATGGGTGCTAAAAACTCAGAGGTAGATGAGAATACAAAGAGGGTTTTGCTTTTTGTGCAAGTTTATGATCCCGTTAAGATAAGAAAAGCCTCTATGGCTTTGGGTCATAGAACCGAAGCTGCTTTAAGATTTGAAAAAGGAATTGATTATTTGGGTGTCATACCTTCGCTTTGGAAAGCCGTAGAAATGCTAGAACAAACAGCCGAAGTTTCTTTGGTATCTGAACTTATTGATATTCAGAATGCGAATTATATTCAAAAGAGTGTGTCCATAGATTACGACAAAATTTCCTCTATTGCTGGAGTTCCCATTAGTGTGAGAGAGATTCAATCCATTCTAACTGGTTTGGGTTTTGAGTTTGAAGCAGAATCCCAATCTAAATCTAAAGAAAGCATTGACCCTGTAGAAAAAAATAAAGTTGTGGTTCCTTCGTGGAGAAACAACGATGTGGAAATTTTAGAAGACCTTGCTGAGGAAGTCATAAGGATTTTGGGTTACTATTCTTTGCCAAATAGGCTGCCTTCTGGGGAAATTCCACTCAAACCATCTAATCCCATTTTTTATTGGGAAAATGTTATTAAAGATTTCTTTAAGTTTAGAGGATTTTTTGAATGTTGTACTGCCTCAATAACATCAAAGGATTTGGCTGGTGCAGACGCATTGCCTTTAAAAAATCCATTAAATGAAGATTTTGCTTACTTCAGAAAATCCTTGGTTCCTCAGCTTTTGGAAGTTGTTAGATCTAACAAAAACTATTCGGATGAGTTGCGAATCTTTGAAATTGCTAGAATTTATAGTTTAACCGAAGAAAATCGCAAGGAGGGTCAGTTGCCCGAACAGCCTTTTATGTTGTGTCTAGTTACAAGGGGTGTGGATTTTCTAGAATTTAAAGGCGATATAGAAGCATTATTGCTAGAAATGGGTATAAAGTCTTTTCATTTTGAGATAAAAACCCACAAGGAAGGTCAAGAAACAATTTTTTCTTGCGAAATTCCTTTAAAGAATTTGGTTGCAGTAGCAACAAAAAATAAAGTCTATACGCCGTTGGTAAAATTTAACTCCATAAAAGAGGATGTACTATAAAAGTGGACGAGAAAGCAATATACGAAGATATTATAGCCACGATAAAAAAGCTTGACCCCCGTATCTTTCTGGTTAAGTTTAAGGATATTTTTGAGGATAGGCTAACATTATCTTTGGAATTTTTGGATAGGGAAAAACAAATTACTTCGGAGGATGTTGCTCCAATAAGGGAAAAAATCTTGAAGAAATTTAATTAAAACTATTTTTTAGTGGAAGTATCCACCACCTTACCAAATCCCTCAGGATCCATCACAGCCATTTGTGATAAGGTTTTTCGGTTGAGTTCAATCTTTTTGTCAGATAAAGCTTTTATAAAACGACTATAGTTTATGTCAAACCCAGTTAGTCCCGCGGTTATCCTTTGAATCCAAATTCTTCTAAAATCTCGCTTCTTTTCCTTTCTTCCGTGAAAGGCATGTTCCCCAGCTCTTATTACTGCCTGCTGAGCTCTGCTAAAGAGCTTACTTCTGGACATTCTATAGCCTTTTGAGG